>Ga0123335_1003840_pt1 | contig 20285 bp, 13 predicted proteins | sample BiotimSIPDNA_2_FD_89707 | JGI IMG/M metagenome (GOLD analysis project Ga0123335, IMG submission 89707) | Anaerobic biogas reactor microbial communites from Washington, USA - Biogas_R2 time_0 SIP DNA | ecosystem: Engineered > Bioreactor > Anaerobic > Unclassified | place: Washington, USA...
CTGAAGCAGGTATTTCATTTTCCCGGGGAACTATGCGGCACCGGGGTGGAAGGCGTCTATAAGGATGACGCTTACAACGGATGCCGTGGAAAAGCCTGCTTCAGACGAAGTACGGAAAGAGCAGGGATGATAGCGGTAAGATGTTCCAATTGCGGCCTTGAAATCATGGTGCCCCCTTCCGTGCAGGGAAGGGAAGGGACCTGCCTGAACTGCGGCAACCCGGTCAAGGTTCCCTCAGACGGTGTTTTTGTGCCGACATCAATTATGCAATTCAACCCGGGCGAAAAGATCGCCGGGCGATATAGCATACTTTCGTTTATTGGGAGGGGCGGCATGGGGGTGGTCTATCATGCTGAAGACACCCTGGTAAAAGAAGAAGTCGCGTTGAAGTTTCTGCGCACGGACATTCTGCGCACGGAAAAGTGGCGTTACATGTTCCTGCAGGAGGCGCAGATAGCGCGCCGCTTGCGCCATGAGAATATCGTCGCCGTCCACGACGTCACCTATACCAGCGACGGTATCCTGTTTCTGTCCATGGAATATGCGAAGGGCCGGTCCCTGCGCGAACTGTTGCGCCGCCACCGCGAGGAGAAAGTGCATATCCTCCCGAGGCTGACAGTGTCCATCGGGCTCCAGGTGCTGGACGCGCTGCATTACGCGCACCGCCTTGTGGTCCATCGTGATATCAAGCCGGAAAACATTATTCTAATGGCGAACGAGCACGTCAAGGTGCTCGACTTTGGGTTGGCAAAGGTTATCGAAGAGGAAGGCGCGGGCAATCACTCTTCGGCATCTCCACTGCAGCGCAAACGTCAGGTCATCGGCACGGAGGCCTATGCGTCGCCGGAGCAATTGCTGCACGCGGCCGTGGACCTGCGGGCGGACATCTACAGTCTGGGTCTTGTGCTCCGGGAATTGTTGACCTTGAGAACGCCCCCGGAATACCCGGCTGATCTTGAAATCAAGCGGGATGATGTGGCCCCGGGGGTGCTGGAAGTGGTGGCAAAAGCCGTTAACCCTGACAGGAATGAACGCTGGCAGTCGGCCAAGGCTTTCCGGGACGCGCTGAAATCCGCTTTTGATAGCGCGTATCATCCTGTAAACCTGCAGGAAAACAACCACAAGGCCTCTAAAAACGGGTCTTTGGAGGGCATGGTATATTTTCAGGGGGGCGGATTCCTCATGGGGAACGATGCTGTGCGCGAGGAGGCCCCGGAGGCTGAGGTGCATGTGGAGCCGTTCTGGATGGATATTTACCCGGTGACGGTTGCCCAGTACGCGCACTATCTCAAGGAGACCGGAGCGCCGGAGCCGCGCTACTGGCGGGATTCCCAATTGAACGGCCCTGAACAGCCCGTGGTGGGCATTGCCTGGGACGAGGCCTCCGCTTATGCCTGCTGGGCGGGCAAACAGCTGCCCGCCGAGGCGCAATGGGAGTTCGCTGCCCGGGGTCGGGCGAACCGGAAATATCCCTGGGGCAATCTGCCGCCGGATACCACGCGCTGTAATTACAGGAATTACCTGGGCATGCCAAGTATCGTCACCATGCACGAAGATGGCAGAACGCCGGAGGGGCTCTTTGACATGGCGGGGAATGTTTATGAATGGACCCTTGATCCTTTTATGCCTTATGACCATGCCCGTAAAAGAAACGGCAATCCTGACAGCGCTCCCAGAAAGGCGGTTCGGGGCGGGTGTTATGAGTCCGGTGTTGATGAGTTGACAACCACGGCGCGCAAAGGGTTTTTTCAGAACGTGCGGCAGCGAAATGTGGGTTTCCGCTGTGTCATTAACTGTAACGTGTCCAATCCGTCGTGATCGATTTTGTATATTTTCAAATCGGAGAGCAACGGTTATGTATTGTGTGACGGGACAGCCCGGTGAAATGGTGTTCCGGGGAATGTGCCCGGGCGCCCCTTACAGCCGGGAATGGCGTATTGAGTCCGGGAACACGGCTTTTCCCGTCCCATCCGGAAGAAACGAATGAGCATGTTTTCGCCCCATGTGAAATCACCGGCGCACCCAAACCTGGTGTCAGCCATAGTGTTGTGCTGCGTAATACTCACGTTCGGGGCGGAAGTGCGTTTTTCGACCCTCGGCCTCGAGTCTGTGGACTTAGAGGAGTATGCCTGCGTGGGGGGGATCCAGGCGCCGGATTGGGCGACTTTTTTTAGGAATCAGCGTGATCTCTATCCCTATGGCGCGCCTCTGGCGCCGTCCCTGATTTATTTCTGGACACGATTTGTCGGCGATTCTATCGTGGCCATAAGGACGCTTTTTGCCGGTATTTCCCTGCTCTCCTTAGTCCTTTGCTACTGCCTTGCTCATGCCCTTTTTCGGGACGCCGATGCCGGTCGGCGACACCGGGCCGGTCTTGTGACCGCGTTGTGTTTCTCCCTGTCGCCGCTGCACGTTTTCCATGCGCAGGAAGCCCGCATGTATGCGCTGGTGTCCCTGTTCACCCTCCTGGCCATGATCGGGCTGGCGCAGGGGCTCCGTGACGGCAAAGGCCGCTGGTGGTGCCTGAACTGCTGTGCGAACGCGGCACTGCTGGCAAGCCATTATTTTACCGTGTTCCTGCTTCCGGTGCAGGGATTGGCCCTGCTGATTTGGGAGCGGCGCATCAGCAGGCGCCTCCTCCTCTGGTCCTTGTTTCAGGGGCTGCTGTTGCTTGCCCTGTTCTGGTGGGTGACCCGTATACCGAGGCAGGCTGAGGACCTGTACAGTTACTACAGCATGCCTTCCGCAGGTGCAGTGCTGACTCACCTGTTTGCCCGGGACAGCACCACCTTGTCCGCCAGCGCTTTTTTTCCGTCATCGCAGGCCTGGAACTGGTTGCCCGGCTCGGCGGGCGCAGTCATGCGTGCCGCTCATCGGTATTTCGATTTTATTCTCGCGGGCTTTTCCGTGTTCGCCTTGCTTGTTTCGGCTGTCGCGGCGTTTTATCACTATCGTCACAAGAACGACACCCGGGCATGGACGTGGTTTATGTTGTCACTGTGGACGCTGTTGCCTACGGTGCTCATGGTTATGATTTCCTGGCTTTGGCAACCCATATACGGGTCACGCTATGTAATGTACAGCAGCTTCGCCTTTTATCTGGTCCTGGGCGCGATTGGCGCGACCATTCGGCGTCCCGGTGTGTTCCGGGGCTTTCTACTCTGCCTGACCGTGCTGTTCGGGTATCAACTTGCGCTGGCGTTTCCCCCGGAAACACGGACGGCCTGGAGGCAGGCGCTTGAAAAAGTGAGGGAAGACGGCGGTGAAGAGTCAGTCCTGCTTCTTGAGGATCCTTTTTGGTTGCCGGTTCTTGCCATAAACGACACCAAGGGCGGATCGGTGCCAATCGCGGCCGCTTTTGAGCGCAACTCGCTGTGCGAGGCCGCGGATTTTCTGGTATCCCGTTGCGATGAGTCCGGCCGGGTGTGGGTTTTGCTGGTGCTCACCACGGATTTTGATGAAACGCCCTTCGTGCGCTGCCTGGTGGAGCGTGCTCTCCGTTATGATCGCTATTTCTACCCCGGGGAACGAAAACTCGCTTTGTACCATGTCCATCCGGGGAGCGAGTCCACGGCAGAGGCGAAAACGGGTTCGTCTGACGGGCTTCTTTTTGGACCCTTGGTTACTGCGCTGTCCGAGGAGGAACACGAGCAAGTGCGCAAGGATTTCCGCGAGCGTATACGGTATCTGAAAGACGAAGAGGGGGGATTCTGGCTGCGCCTGGGCGAGGTGCTGACCGCCCACAGCCGTGACGGACTGGCGGACGCTGTCTTTCAGCATGCCTTGGGAATACATGGCCTATGCGGCTATGAATTGGCCCGGCTTCTACGGGAATGTCGGGTCGATGTGGACGGCGCAAGAATGGCCGAATGTATCATGCGGGACGCGGACAGTCCCGGGAAACAGTGCGCCAGGATTCGGGGAGTGCTGCAATTGTCTTCGTATGAACAGGACAGCGGCCTGCTGGAGATGCTGGGGAATGGCGCGGTCCAGGCCGCGCCCCAGTGCGCCGAAGGCTACGCGTTTTTGGGCCTCGCCCGCCACCGGCAGGAGGAGCACCTGGAAGCCCTGCCCTATTTCCGCCAGTCATTTGCCCTGAACCCAAGGATCTCCCCGGAGATTGCGGAAGCCTTCGGCATTTCCCTGGCCGCTTCGGGATTCGCTGAAGAGGCCTTGCAGGTGTTCGGGGATGCGCTGACGGTGTGGCCGGAGTTTAACTGGCTCCATATGCGCGCGGGCATTGTTTATGCCGACACCGGCCGTCACGCCGAGGCCGTGGACGCCTTTCGCAAGGCCCTTGAGCCGATTGGGGATGATTTTTATATCACCTACCTGCTGATGCAGGGCCTGCTGGCCCTCCAGCGATACGAGGAAGCCCTGCCGCTGGCGGAACGGGAGTCTGTGGCGCAACGCCCGGAATTCTGGGTCCACCTGGTACGGTGGCGTGTTTTTGTCGGATCTGGACGCCATGACAAAGCGGCGATCACGCTTAAAGAGCTGGCGTCCCTGAAGCCGGATTATCAGGAACTCTACGACACGCTCTACCAAAAACCGGATCTCGCCGCCGCGCAGCGGCTGGTGGAGGCCGCCCGGGAAGCCAAAGACCCAATTGCCCATGAACTTGCCCTTGCCGTGGAACAGTTGCGCCATTGACTACGAAAGAATACGAAAAGAAATAAGGGCGGTGGTCAACCACGGAATGCACGGAAGTGCACGGAAAAAAGAAATAGAAGAAGATAGTAATTAGTAACGGTGTTTGGCTTCTTGTCGACGTATTCGGTAGATCTATGCGCTTTTGTGCTTTTTACTTCGAATTCTCTATGCTTTTTCTATTCGCGTCTTTTCTTCCGTGATTAATCTCTCGTATTTTCTTTCCGTGAAAATCCGTGATTTCCGTGGTCCCTTCTTTCTTTACGGTGTGTTTGTGATGGCACCCGCCGGAATTATTCGGTTTCCGGCAGTTGGGAGGACACGGTGACATTCTGCAGTGGTTGTCCCTGCGGGTCGGTCAGGCGCGCTGTCGCGCATCAGGCGCCTCCCTGCTGAAAGACCGCCATCATCAGCGTGTTCACACCGGAAGCCAACCGAACCGGCAGTTTGTCCTCTCCCGGTGTGAGCGGTCGCCCGACATTGAGGGCATGAACCGGGTTGCCGTTCCACCAAATTTTGCAACCGTCGTTAGTGCCCAGTTCGAGCACGGCGTCCGTTTCAGCCGGAACAGTTATGAACGTGCGCACAAAAACAACACGCTCTTCACCGCCGAGGACCCGATCGAATTCCAGTTTGAACGCCGGGTCGGCATCCATCAGCACCGGCAACACGCGCCAGTTGGCGTTTTCCAGGTCTGTTTCCGGGGGGAAACTGTGGTCAAAAAGAACGGTCGCCGTGGTCTGGGTTTCAAAATAAGGGCCGGCCATTTCCCAAGCCAGGAGATAATCTTTATGCTTCCGCATGAAGTTGAGCGCTTCCTTTGCCTCGTGAATAGTCTCGGGGGTCTGGTCTGGCGCCGCGGCAATCGCTTCCAGGCGTGTCCTCGCCGCTTCCGGCCAGGCGCCAGCAAGCGCCTTGCTCACAGTCAGCGCGGCGCGCAGGGCTTCGGCGGCCACGTCCGCGCTTTCCAACTGCTGTTCGATCAGGCGCAGGCAGGCAAGCGACGGCAACTGCGTGGCTGCCGCCAGGAATTCACGGCGCGAAGCGGTGGTCTGGGCTTGTTCGGCGGCATAGGTGAGATGGGCGTCTACTTCCTTGCGTGGCAGCGCTTGCGCGTTGCGCAGGGAGGCAAGATAGGCGGAATAGGCCAGGACGCGAATGGCGGCGTCCTGCTCCTCGCTCACGCGCGCCTTCAGTTCGTTTAAGGCGTCGGTGCGCTGGAAACGGGACAGCCCGCTGATAGCGCTTTTGCGCACCTCCGCGTTTTCATCCGTCAGGTTGGCCCGCATCTCCGCGAAGGCGGTATCGCTGCCGACGAGCGCCAGCGTCTCGAGCAGCAGGCAACGTGAGGCCGGGCGCTGTTCCGGGCTCAGTTCCCCGCCGGTCGTGCCGTCGGCCACCTGCCGTAACAGTTCGACCACGGGAAGCGCAGGGTCCGCGCCGGGAACCGGTTGGCGTTGCGCAATGTCGGCGAGGGCCTGGGGCAACACTGCGGCGACATCGCCCACGCCCGGCAGAACTGCGAATTGCAGCATGTCCTTTAATCGCTCTCCTGGCGCGAGGGTGCGCAGGGCGCTTACCGCTTCGGCCCTGATCACGGGGGATGCTTGGGCGGCGAGGGCGAACAACTGCTGCACGCTTTCCACGGCGCGCCGTTCCGCTAATAGTGCAATCGCGCGGAGACGCAGGGGTTCTTCGGTTGCGCCCTCGGCAATTGCCGTCAGGCGTGCGTTCAGTTCCGGGTCGGGCATGGTTGCCAGGCCCTCACGGGCGATGCGCTGTTCCTCGCTGGAACCGTTTACCGCTCGGTCAAGCAGAAATTCGGCCAGGGAGGCGTTGCCCAGCAGCCCGGTCGCTTTCAGGGCGGCCTGGCGCAGCTCGGGGGATTCATCATCGGCAAGAGCCCGCACCGCCGGCAGGGCGGAGGCGTCCCCCCGCGCGCCGAGCGCTTCGATCAGGGCGATCCGGCGTTTGCCCTCCACCGTGTCGAGCAGGGAGACCAGGGCTTCCGTGACCGGCGGGGTGTTCAGGGCGCGCGCGAGTATGAGCGCGTCTGATGAAAGGGCGGGATCTTCATCCCGCAAGAAGACAGCCAGCAGATTCTGCGCGCGTTCCGGCTGTGCCTTCATCAGCAGTCGGGCGGATGCCAGGCGGACATGAACCGGGAATGATGAGCCCGTCATCGTTTCCAGAGAGGCAAAAACAGTGTCCTTGGCATCGGAATCCAGGAAAGTCTCCGCGCAGGACAGGCACCCGTCCAGAAGGGGTTGCTTGTCGGCAAATGCGGGGTCGTTGAAGGCGTCAAACAGTGCCCGGCAGGATTCCATACTTTCAATATCCGCCAGGGCCTGCGCGGCGGTGTAGCCGATACCGGGGTCCGGATCTTTCAGAAAGGGAAGAACCGCCGCGGCGGATTCCGGGCGTCCCTGACGGCCCAGGGCGGTCAGCAGGGGAACACGTTTTTCGGCATCGGCGCTTTCCAGTGTTCCCATGATTACCTGGGCGGCTTCGGGTGTGCCCATGTGTTCCAGGGCGGCGAGGGCCGTGCTGAAAAGTTCCGGGACGGCCAGTTGAGCTGCCAGGGCCGCCGCGCCGGCGGGGTTGCCGATTTCACCAAGCATGCGGCACGCGAACCGTTTCGCATCGGTGGTGCTGTCCCCTTCAAGCAGGGCAATGAGCGCCTGTTCCAGTTCGCTGGATGACGGCGAGACCGCCGGGTCCGCGTTCGCCGCACGAACCGCTTCTTCTATGGTTCGTAACGGCACTTCCGACATGCCTTGCCCGTAGGAGGCCATGGCGGTGAAATGCTCCTGTAGCGCCGCATCCAAAGCGGCCGCGCCGGTTCCCGCGCCCAGGGCGGCAAGGAGCAGCAGGGCGGGAAACAGCAGCCTGACTGTACGAAATTTATAGGGATTCATGAGCGTGTTCCTTATCGTTCAAGTACTGTTTGCCAGTATCGGTGTTGAAAAACTAAATGACCCAGGGGGCGCGCATGGAGGGCTGCATCAACCGGTTGGCCGCTTCATCGTCAAAGCGCTCGTTGATTGGATCCCAATGCAGTTTCTTGCCCAGCAGCATGGCAATATTGGCCATGTGGCACATGGAGGCGCTGTGGTAGCCCACCTCCACCGGTGCCTTGGGTTCGCCGCGCGACTTGACGCATTCAATAAAGTCGTAGTGATGGCCGCGGCTTCTGCCCAGGTGCAGTTCGTTCGGCCCGATGACCTCCCGAAGCAGGGATTGGGGCTCCGCTTCCAGGTTGCCGCCGTGCACGTGGATAAAGATCCAGCCTTCATCGCCTTCAAAGCGGATGCCCCGCGGGGCGGTGTTGTCGCCGATCAACCGGACGCCGTTGGCATACTCGAAGGCGAAGTCATAGATGTAGGCCGTGTTGAACAGCCCCTCTTTGGCAAAGGTGCCCTTGCCTTCCACGGTGATCGGCAACGTATCATCCGTGCCGTTGCCCAGCTGGCCCAGGTCAATGATATGGGCGCCCCGGTCCGTCATCTCGCCGCCGCTGTAATCCAGGATGTAGCGGAAAAAGAAATGGCAGCGTTTTTCAGTGTAGGGCGCCTCCCGGGCGGGTCCGAGCCAGAAATTGTAGTCAAAACCCTCCGGAATCGGCATGAGGGGGGAAGGCGGCTGCTCGTATTCCTCCACGCGGTCCACGGGCATCTGCACGCGGATGGTGTGCAGTTTGCCGATGCGCCCGTTGCGCACCAGCTCGCAGGCGTAGCGCGCGTTGTCCCGGGAACGTTCATGGCTGCCGGTCTGGAACACACGGCCGTAGCGGCGCACCGCGTCCACCACGGCGCGGCCTTCGGGAATGGAATTTGCCAGCGGCTTCTCACAATAAATATCCTTGCCCGCCTTGGCCGCGGCCACGCTTATGACGGCGTGCCAGTGGTCCGGTGTGGCGATCATGACCGCGTCGATATCTTCGCGGGCCAGCACTTCCCGGAAATCATAGTATTCCCGGATGCCGGAGTAGGCGCCGTCGGGCTGTGCGGAGGCATAGTGCTGCTCAATCATGGTCTTTGCCGTCGCGCAGTGTGTACGGTCCACGTCGCAGACCGCCACGTATTGCACGTCCGGCATGCTCATCAGCGCGCGCGTGTCATAGGAACCCTGGCCGCCCACGCCAATCGAGGCCATGACAATGCGTTCGCTGGGGGCGACCGCGCCGTCACGCCCCAGGGCGGTTGACGGGATGATGGCGGGGAAAACGGCCGCGGCGGCCGCGCCTTTCAAAAACGAACGCCGGGAAAGGGGTGAAGAAGTGCGTTTCATAGACGGTTCTCCAAGATGGTTTTACATGCTTTGTGCGGGTGACGCCTGCACGTTCAGGCGGCTATGGAAGCGCCGGAAAGCCGAGATCGGGAAAACCGTATTCGCGGAAATCATGCGCTCCTGCGCCTATTGTGGACTTTTTTGCGGGTTTGAAACAAACTCCGTGCCGGGCGGACCGGATATGGGGGGCGCTGGCCGGGCAATAATCCCGCTTCGAATATTGTTTGTGTTATTAGTGTTTGAAGCCAAACATTTCTTTACTTTCGGGGGTCGTCTGCGTTATTATATAAAGACGCCAGCACCAGGCGCCGCGTAAGCGGATGAATAAGGAATCCAGCGGAATGTCAACAGACAATGTAGAATTCCAGCGGACGGGCCGCGTAAATCTGCTCCTTCATATTATCGGAGTGGTCTTCCTTAAAGTTTTGGGATGGAAAGTCGAAAGCGAGCCGCCCAAGGTGCCCAAGTATGTGGTCATCGTGGCGCCCCATACCTCCAACTGGGACTATCCCCTGGTCCTGGCGATTTCCTGGTATTACCGGATGAAAGGGGCCTGGTTGGGGAAGTCCGAGATTTTCAGCTGGCCCGTGGCGAAACATATTTTCAGGCGAACCGGCGGCATCCCCGTATACCGGGGCACCTGCCAGGGCCTGGTTGAGCAGGCGGTACAGGTATTCAAGGAACGGGATGAACTGGTACTCGCATTGACACCCGAAGGCACCCGCGCGAAAGTGGAATACTGGAAGGCGGGCTTCTATCACATAGCCCTGGCCGCAGGAGTGCCCATTGCGCTCGGGTATCTCGATTTCAAACGCAAGGCCGGCGGGTTCGGTCCCTTGTATTATTGTACCGGCGATTTGGAAAAAGACCTGGCTTTTATTCGCAACTTTTTCGACACCATTACCCCGCGACACCCCGAACTTCGCAGCGAAGTCCGGTTCCGTCCCCGCAACGGTGACGGCAATTCCTCAAATTCCCCGCCGCCCTCCATTCCCAAGGCCGTCGGAATGCGGTAAAAGCCGCACGCGGCTCTCCCTCCGCCGACCGACGTATCCGCCTGCAACCGACTCTCACAATCGCTATCGGTATCGCTATCACTATCACTATCGGAATGATACTCGTGTTTTAGCTTACACTGATACCCGATAACGCCCTCTAAGCCTCAATCTTATTAACAGTGTCAGTCGGCGGTGTTTCCGGCTTTTCAAAGTATCGCTTCGTATACAACAGGAATCCCAGGAAGCATATCATCATTAAGACGGAGGGTATCCATGCGCCTGGATTGCCCATGAGCGCTTCCATGTCCATATCCCCGAATAGTTTTTCGTCAAATCCCATGTTTTTAAGTACTTCAGAAGGATTTTCTCTTGTATAGGTGAAGGCATTGAAACCGAACACCAAGGGGATGAAAATGATTGCCCCCCACCAAGCCCACGTGCGAAGCCGATAGAATCCCAAAGCCAGTACGAGAAATACCAGGATGCCAGGGGTAAATATCAGCAGGGATAAAGGACCTTGAAACCAGGAGCCAAATCTTGAGGAATTGTGCAGATAAAGAAACGTGAAAAAGAAGGTAAACGGCTGAAAGCAAAGCACGAGACTGGCAGCAAGAACGGATAGTGGGCGTTTATCGGTCCAGGAGAGTTCCGGGTTGTAATGCTCGCAAGTTCGCTTTACATCATTACCACTGTAAAGAAGTATCAGAATCCCGGGGAAAACAATATAAGTAAAAGCGATAAAGGTCATGCCGATGATGGCTGAAATGTAGCCCATATCGAGGGGCATACTTTCGGCATGTGTCATTGCCTGAAACATTTTCGGCATAAAAAACAGCATTTGAATGCAAGTGGCGATTCCCATAACAAGCCACGCCCAGGCGGCAATAAGTGTCAGGGCCCGGGCCCAGCGCCGCATGGAAAGGGAGCCCAATCCCATGATGAGAAAGCAAAACGTTTCGGTCGCATACATGCAGAGCCCGGTTAGCATTGGGATTTTCAGAAGAGTTTTATTTGTTTCATCAGCAAGGTCTCTAAAAATAACTAGGCCCAAGACGGTGAAAGCCAAGCCGAAAGCGCAACAGACTCCCGCGATGATTTGCAGAATGCCCCCCGCAATAAGGCGCCCGCGCCGGTCTTTGAAAGGCAATGATTGAAGTGTTTCTTCCGGATCTGACATGGATTAAACTCCCGATTCTTTTTATATCTTGTTCATTACTACACAATTGCAATTTCACTCTTTATGACTATACTATAAACGTTAGTTCTTGTCAACAGATCTAAAAAGCCAATATATCCCATGGTACCGGCGTCTCTCCCTATTTGAAAGAGATACTATCAGGGGGGATCTGACAGGTGGCGTTCGAGATTTCAGCGATACGTTTTCAAGGTGCGGGTGGAATGGTATCCTCTTTGGTTCTGGGATTGTGGTCGGCAATCGGAGACGCTGCGTTATCTTTGAAATAGCGTTTGATGTAGACCAGGAAGGCCATCAGGCACAGCATTACCAGCAGGGCGGGAAGCCACACGTCCGAAATAACATTGAGGGCTTCCATTTTCCCGGGAGTGTTTTCGTAATAACGCGCGTGATAAATAATTTCTGCGTAATGGCCTTGAATATACCGAGTGGTGAAAGAAATGAAGAACAGGGGGGTGGTGATGATTGCGCTCCACCATGCCCAGGTGCGAAGCTGATAGAGTCCTCGGGCAATGATATAAGTCAGCCCGATGACAAGGACGGTGGCTTGCGGGACGGCCTGACGCTCGAGCCACCCGACGGATATGAGTTCTTGTTGTGAGCTAAAGATGCGCGATAAGGGATACAACTGAAAGCAAAGCAGGAAACTGGCGGCCAGCACGGGCAGCGGGCGTCGGTCGGTCCAGGAGGACCGGGGGGTAAAATGTTCACAAATTTGTTTTAGTCCCTTGTCGCTGTAAAGCAGTATCAGGATAACGGGAAATGCAATATACTTTTGGGCGACGAAGATTATAGTGCCCCTTAAGAACGGGTAAGATATATCAAATCGCATCCTTTCAGGATGCGGTAATAACCGGAAGAAGAAGGGCCGGACAAATCCCGTGCTTATGAGGATGGAGATACCCAGAATAAGCATCGCCCCGGCGGCGATAAGCGTCAGAGATCTGGCCCAGCGCCGCATGGAAAGGGAACCCAGGGCCATAATAAGAAACCAGGGGGTTAAGAATGCGAATTGGCAGAATTTAAAGAACGGCGAGTAAAGGAAAGAGTGTTCGACTGTCGCCGGGAAGTAGGTAAAGTAATACAGCCCGTAGGTCGCATAGGCAAATTGATAAGCGCAATCAATCCCTACAATGAGCTGCAGTATCCCGCCCGCAATAAGGCGGATCCGTGCGGCTTTGAAAGACTGGGGCTGGAGTGCCTCTTCTGTCGCGTCCATGGGTATCCCTTCCCTGTTGCGAGAAATTCCTTTCCAATTGTATATTTTTTAGTAAGGTAAGCAATGTATTTCTAACTCCTGTTTATAAATATAAATCAAATACAGATGCTTGTCAACATGGTTATACCCCCCCATTGTTGTGGTGATTGCCATTGCAGGACAGCAATAATTTGCTGCTTCCAGAAAAAAAAGATACAATTGAACCGGTTAATAGAATGTGCGAGTTTGCAATAAAAGCAAGGAAATGTTTCATGCGTACCATACATTTTACAGCGGTCATTGAGCGAGAGGGGAATGGCTATGTCGCCCTTTGCCCCGATCTGGATATTGCCAGTCAGGGCGATACGGTAGAAGAGGCTCGCACAATGCTGAAGGAAGCCGTAGAGCTTTTTTTTGAATGTGCAGATGAGGACGAGATACAGCGTCGTACGGAGGGCGAATGTTATATCGTCCCGATGGAATGCAGCATTGCCTAAGCTCAAAAGGATATCCGGCGCGGAGGCTTGCCGTATACTTGCAGAAAACGGTTTTCTTGAAGTCCGTCGTAGGGGGAGCCATGTTGTTATGCAGAAACAAGATACGATTGGTACGACAACGGTGCCCGTGCCCGACCACAATGAACTGCGCATGGGCACATTGCGTTCCATTATCCGCCAGTCAGGTTTGCCACGCACGCTTTTTGAAGTATAAAGTTCCAATGAAAATGCCGGGTATGTGCCGATACTTTTCGTGACGAAGTGCGGGGGCTTGCCGAAACCGGCTCTCAGAAATACAGGCTCAACTGGGCGAAAAGGCTGAAGGGGGAGGAGCCGTATTCGCTACGCAGGTTTCCGTTTTCGGGGGAGGGTCCCCAGGGGAGAAAGGCACTCAGGGTGACGGTGGTGGCGTCGTTGACCGACCAGACCAGCGAGGGTATCGCTATGCCGGAGGCATCGGTCAGGCTTCCGAGAAAAACCAAGGCGCCCAGGAGCGTTTCGTTGAACGGATAGGAGGCCTGCAAGGCCAGGCCATGCTGGCCCAGGATCTGGCTGTCCCCGCGCAGGTACCGCTTTATGAAGTCCTGGTTGAGGATTTGCTCCACGACATCCTCCGCGTGCTTGAGACCAAAACCGGAATAATGGTATTCGCCGAGGACGGTCAGGCCGTTTCCCACGTTGAAGGTGTAAGAGGCGCCGAGGACCAGTTTTGCCGCAAGGTCCTTTTTGCCGAACAAGCCGCCGCCGGGCTGTTCTTCGGGTGTGTGGAACAGGGCAAGTTCGCTGTGAACAGCCGCGCCGCCCAGGGCCGCGGACAATACCCCTGCGAACATGGCGTCTTCACCGCGCTTGCCTACAATGATTTCCCCGTCCAGTTCGCCCACATAACCCCGGAAACGCCCCAGTAGCGCCGAATCCTCCCAGCGTTCGCCGAACACGGCGGTCAGTTCCAGGGAAGTGAGCGGCGAGGTGCGGTATTCGATCCGCAGGGCGTCCACGCCCCGGCGCCATTCCCGGTCCACCTCAAGAGGAGAGAAGGGGGCGAACACATCCACGGCGCTAAACAGCACGCCGCGTCCGAAACCGATGGCCTGGCGGCCGACGGTGATCAGGCCCCAGTCCGGTTTCACGGTTACCAGCGCGCGGTCAATCTCGTGGCGGTAGTTGAAATTGTCGCCGTCACGCACGATCTGCCAATCCAGCGGCGCCGCCCGCCAGGGGGATTCGGACAGGGAGGTGAGGATATTGCCGGCAACGCTGATCCCCCCGCCGTGGGAGGCGCGCTGGGCGTGGTGTTCATAAGCGAGTTCCGCCGAAACCCGGTCGCTCAGGGTGAGGTTCACCCCGAACCGCGTTCGGACCAGACCGGTTACGCTGGTCGCGTTGGGGTATATCCAGGGATCAGAAGGATTGGCGCTGGCATAGCCGGTGAGTTTGAGTGTGGTGCGCAGTTCGGCCCCGCGGTCCGTTTCCTCGTCGTACCAAAGTTCGAGGCCGAAAGCGGAGCCGGCCGTGCCGAGAAGCACGCAGCCGGCAAGAAATGCCGTCAGCGCGAAGCGGCCACGTCCTTGCCGGCGCGGATCACACCCCGCCATCGGTATCGTTTTCCTTGACCACATCCTTGGCCACTTTCCCGTCCACCAGCGTTACCACGCGCCGCGCATAGGCCACTACGCGCGGGTCGTGGGTGGAGAAAATAAAGGTCGTGCCCTGGTTTTCATTGAGGTCACGCATCATGTCCAGCAGAATGCGGGCGTTTTCACCGTCCAGGTTGGCCGTGGGTTCGTCAGCCAGCACCAGTCGCGGCTGCGAGGCCACTGCCCGCGCCACGGCCACGCGCTGCTGCTGCCCGCCCGACATCTGGGTGGGACGCCGGTTCGCATATTCCAGCAGGCCGAGCCGGTCGAGCACTTCGCGGGCGCGTCCGCTGCGGTTGTTGTTGACGCCTTGCAGTTCCAGCACGAACTCGACATTTTCCTGGGCGGTGAGCACGGGGAACAGGTTGTACGCCTGAAACACGAATCCGAGCGCGTGAAGCCGCAGGTCGGCGCGCTGGCGCCGACTCATTTTTGAAATGTCTTTACCCAGCACCTCCAGGGAACCCCCGGTGACGGCGTCCAACGCGCCGATAAGGTTCAACAGTGTGGTTTTGCCGCTGCCGGACGGCCCGACAATGGCCATAAAATCGCCCGCCTTGACTTCCATGTCGATGCCGCGCAGGGCATAGGTCTCTACTTCGCCGGTTTGGTACACCTTGGTGACGTCTTTCGCGTGGACCAGGGTTTCATCGGTAATGGTTACAGCCATGTCTTATTGTGTCCTTAATGCGTCTGCGGGGTCAATCTGCGCCGCCTTCCATGCGGGGTACAGGGAGGCCGCCACGGTGGCCGTGATGGAAATGGCGGCGGCGTATCCAATCAGCCAGGGCCCGAAGGAGCCGTATATGCGGGGGTCGAGCAGGATGTTGCTGGGTCCGAGGGCGTCCGCGTTGAAGTAAAGAAGATTAATGCCGGTTGATGCGAGATACCAGGCGGCTGATCCGCCTACTAACAGGGCGATGAGCGCCCCGCCCAAGCCGATAATCAGCGATTCCACGAGGATGATGCGCGTAATCTGGCCGCTTTTCATGCCCAGCGCGGAGAGAATAGCGAATTCAGCGCGCCGTTCGAGGACTGCCGTTAACTGGGCGCTCATGATGCCGAGGGCCACTACCGTGATGACAATGGCGGTAAGCAGGCGCATGAGCGCCTTGTCCCCCTGCATTCCGGAGGCCAGGGCGGGCAGCACCGTCTTCCACGTAATGACCAGGTTATTACCGGGCATTTTTGTTTCCAGGCGCTCCTTGACGGTGTTGATATCGTTGTGGTCCTTCAGAAGCATCGTGATTTCACCGGCGCCGGGAATGCCCGTTATGGATTCAAGATTGGCAAGCGTCATGTGGCAGATGGTCAGGTCCAGGTCCTGGCTGCCCGTGTCCAGGACGCCCACGATGCGCAACATGGCGCTGTGGATGTCATCCGTACCCGGCAGGGTGACGTACAGGTCGTCATCGAGCTCCACGTTCAGGCGCTTGGCGAGGCCCTTGCCGATGACCACGGCGCCGGGATCTTCCTCGTTCAGATAGCGGCCTTCGATACGGCTGCGGCTCACTACGCGGTTCACTTCGCTTTCGTGTTCAGGGAGCAAGGCCATGACCTGCACCCCGGAGGAACGGTTGCCGAAGGCCAGCAGCCCGTTCGCCCGCGCCCTGGCGGTGCAGGCCCGCACGCCGGGGGTCGTCCTGATAGCCGCGAGCGTTTCTTCCCAGTCCGTGAGGCGCAGCGTGTTCTCCCGCATGGCTGGCCAGTCCCGGTGGACAATCATCAGGTGTCCGGAGCCGCTCTCCGCGACGGCGCGCACCTGCATTTCAAAGGCGCCGTTCATCCAGGACAGGGCGATCAGCGCCATGGCGCAGCCGACGCCTACGCCGGTCATGGAAATGGCGGTGCGGCGCGTATGCCGGGTCAGGCTGCGCGAGGCATATTTAAAAAGTACGGTACCGAATTTCATGTGCGATGCATGGCCTCCACCGGTTCAAGGCGCGCGGCGATCAGCGCCGGCCACAAGGAGGCCAGCACCGAGGTCAGCGTTACCGCGATCAGGCCGTAAAAGACTTGCTTCAGTTTGAGTCGCGGATAGATGACGAGGGAAAAGGATATTTCTTTGTAGGATATGGCCGCGTCGGCATCCCCGCCGCCCAGGGCGGCGTAGTTGAACCCCGTCCTTGACAGGATCATGACAATGACGATGCCGATGATGGAACCGACCACGATGCCGATCAGGCCGAGAATGACCGATTCGATGACCACCATGTTGATGATGCGCCGCGGGCGCGAGCCCATGGCCAGCAGCATGCCGAATTCATGCTTGCGTTCAAAGGTGGACATCATGGCCGTATTGGCGATGCCCGCCGCCGCCGCGATAAACACAATGGAAAGGAAAATCAGGTCGAACCATTTTTTGACGTTGATGACCATGACAATTTCGGGCACGGCCTCGCGCCAGGTCTTGATGGAGGCGTCCTTGAGGGCGGGGATGCCCATGATGGACGCCTTGAGCGTGTCCGCCTCCTGGAAATCATAGCCATAGACCGCCAGCTCATGAGCCTGGTCCGGCATGACCAGCAGCGTTCCCGCCTCTTCGATCGGCATGACCACACCGAGGGTTTTGATCAGTTCGACCTTTGAATCGACGATCGCTTTTATGGTGTACAGTTCGCTTACCGGGAATCCGTCGGCATCCTGGCTGATGACGGCGATCAACTGGCCTTCCCGGACGCTGAGACGGGTGGCGAGCACGGTGCCCACGACCACTTCCCCGCTTTCGGGCCATTGGCTGCGGTCCAGGCCTTCCAGCAGGCCGCCGCGGCCGGTTTCCGCCTCAATATCCAGGCCGGCGATCACGCCGGGTTCGGCTTCTGCGGGGGAATCGGATTTTTCGCCCGACGCCGTCAGGGCGAATCCCACAATGCGTGGTGACACGCGAACCGTGCCCGGCAGCGCTTCGATGGTGCGGCGCGTTTCGGCGAGGCGGTCAATGTAAAGATCCACCGCCCGCTCGTCGTGCCAGTCGGCGTGTTGGATTTGAATATGGCCGACCATGGGGCCGGTGACGGTTTCCAGGATATCCTGAAAGAACCCTTCCATGAGGCTGTTGACGACAATCAGGGTCAACTGGCCCAGGGCTATGGCGCCGATGGCAAGCAGGGTGCGTTTCATGTTGCGGCCCAGGTTGCGCCAGCCCATGCGCAGTGTTACAAGAGACATGAGGCGTTTTCTTTCTTACTGGGCCTGTTCCAGGCGCGACAGGCTGAAGATGTCCGATGGAAGGGTCACGTCAAAGGAAATGTCGAGATAGTGCATGACCGTTTCGTTCCCTTCCTCTCCTTCAGGAACGAGTTTCATGACAGCCGGCAACCGCCTGCCACCGATGACCTTCACATCGCTCCAGTACAAGGTGCGTGCGAGCCGGTCCTTGCGGTCATAATACATCGCCTGCAAGGGGATTGTGCCGTCCTCGGAAACAATGAGATCGAGCCGGTTCCAGAGTCCGACCACACCCGGCTTGGCGACGCACCGTATCAGCCAGCCCTTGGGGGATTCCGACGGGCCGACCACCTTGTACTCATAGTCGTCAATAATGGAAGATTCCCGAACCAGGTCATCATTCGTGAAGTCGCTCCCCATCCAGGAGGCCAGCATCATGGACGGGGGAATACGGACGGTACGTTTGATCCGGGGCATGTAATTCCACAGGTTGTTGTCCACCTTAAGCGTGGCCGTGCCTGCGTCCCGGGGCGGCGCCTGAACGATGATCAAAGACTTGTCTTCGCCTTCCGTCCAGGCCTTCATGCGCATGGTCTGGGTGCGCCGCGGGCGGGTGACCGTCATCTCCATCTCGCCGATGCTGCTGCCGGAACGGTACAAGTTCTCAAAGTACCGGATGGCCCCTTCCAGATCCAGAACCCCGTCTTTCACGAAATTGGGTATGTCCTGGACGGGCGCGGCGTCTTCCGCTCTTATTGGCAAAAAAGACAGAAAAACAAAAAGGCATACCGTAATTTTAAGGGCTTTCATGATTCCGCATCCTGTTTGGGCTTGGGTTGGGATTATCAGGTGGGTTATATGCTCACGTGCGTATTTTACGTATTTAAAGGGCCGAGATCAATTGAAATTGAAAATAAGGCTGCAAGCGTTTGTTGGGGAAATGAAATGCGGGCGCCTGGCCATGTCCTTTGGTGCCAGATTCCTTCTGAATTAAGAGCGTAAATATAAATACAACACTATTGCCTCTCAAATCTTTAAAGATGTAAAGACGGTTCTATTGTTTTGGTATTGCTTTTTAATTTAATCGACAGAAATAGAGGTAATGTCGAATTTGTTATTTCGTCGGAGTAGTGATATTGGAAGGGATTTTTTCGCGTGGATAATATTGCATACAGACTCTTGTCAGCCGGTCAAAACAAAACAGGGGATATGGGCATGATGCGGTCAATATTTACTTGTGTTGCTTTGGGCGTGTGGCTCTCTCTTTCCGGTTGTTGCCCAGAGTATCAGTTAACGGTATCCGTGGAACCCGATGATACTGCAGGGGCGGTGACTCGTGATCCTGAGAAGGAGGCGTATCGTAAGTATGAAACGGTTACGCTTACCGCCGTGCCCGAAGAGGGGTTTGTTTTTCAGGAATGGGGCGGGGATCTGGAGGGAATAAATAATCCTGCGGAAGTAAAGGTGGGGAATTGTGTTGGCACCTGTACGGAAGGATTTCTGAAGGTGTTGAAAAATGTCATTACCCTTTCTATGGAACGGGATATTCATATAATAGCCCGGTTCAAAGATACGGCGGCGCCCGATGAGGGTGAGGGTGAAGTGCCTGCCGAAGGCGAAGGCGAGATAGAAGGCGAGGGCGAGGGTGAAGGTGAAGGTGAAGGTGAAGTAGAAGGTGAAGTGCCTGCCGAAGGTGAAGGTGAAGGCGAGAGCGAAGGTGAAGGTGAAGGTGAGGGTGAGGGTGAGGGTGAAGTAGAAGGTGAGGGAGAAGGTGAAGGAGAAGGTGAAGGTGAGGGTGAGGGTGAGGGTGAAGTAGAAGGTGAGGGAGAAGGTGAAGTCGAAGGTGAGATAGAAGGAGAAGGCGAGGGCGAGGGCGAGGGCGAGGTTGAAGGCGAAGGTGAAGTCGAAGGTGAAGGCGAAGGTGAAGGCGAAGGTGAGGGCGAAGGTGAGGGCGAAGGTGAGGGCGAAGGTGAGGGCGAAGGTGAGGGTGAAGTCGAAGGTGAAGGTGAAGGTGAGGTAGAAGGCGAGGGTGAGGGTGAGGGTGAAGGCGATGGAGAAGTCGAAGGTGAGATAGAAGGCGAGGGCGAGGGCGAGGTTGAAGATGAAGGTGAAGGTGAAGGTGAAGGTGAAGGTGAGGGCGAAGGTGAGGGTGAAGGTGAGGGCGAAGGTGAGGGTGAAGGTGAGGGCGAAGGCGAGAGCGAAGGCGAGGGCGAGGGTGAGGGTGAGGGTGAAGGTGAAGGTGAAGGTGAAGGCGAAGGCGAAGGCGAAGGCGAAGGTGAGGGTGAGGGTGAGGGTGAGGGTGAAGGCGAGGGCGAAGGAGAAGGTGAGGGTGAAGGTGAGGGTGAAGGTGAAGGTGAAGGTGAGGGTGAGGGCGAAGGTGAGGGTGAAGGTGGAGGCGAAGGTGAGGGCGAGGGTGAAGGTGGAGGCGAAGGTGAGGGCGAGGGCGAGGGCGAAATAGAAGGTGAGGGCGAAATAGAAGGTGAGGGCGAAATAGAAGGTGAGGGCGAAGGTGAAGGTGAAGGTGAGGGTGAGGGTGAGGGCGAGGGCGAGGGCGAAGGTGAAGGTGAGGGTGAGGGTGAGGGCGAAGGTGAAGGTGAAGGTGAAGGTGAAGGTGAGGGTGAGGGTGAAGGTGAGGGTGAGGGTGAGGGTGGA
>Ga0123335_1003841_pt1 | contig 20279 bp, 13 predicted proteins | sample BiotimSIPDNA_2_FD_89707 | JGI IMG/M metagenome (GOLD analysis project Ga0123335, IMG submission 89707) | Anaerobic biogas reactor microbial communites from Washington, USA - Biogas_R2 time_0 SIP DNA | ecosystem: Engineered > Bioreactor > Anaerobic > Unclassified | place: Washington, USA...
CATTATCAACGCATTAAACTGAACTATGACAACCATGACTAGATTATTCGCCATAGCACTCGCCTTTGCCATCGCAATGTTCGCCGGAGATACCGTCAGGCCTGGCCTCGAACCCCTCGAAACAAGCTATTACATCGACAACGAAATAGAAGAAAAACTCGTCGAAGCCTTGAAGCAACCGCTTCTCGAAGGACTCGACGTCGAAGCTGCACTTCAAGATTGGTTCGACGGACGGCTCCTGCATACCCAAAACAAGGAAAAGGAGGCAGAGGAACTCTGGCAAAAGGCACTGGGAAAACTCAAGGATCTCAAGCAACTCCCAATACCGGAGTGGAAACCAATCCCTGAGGCTAAATTCACCATGTTGCAAAAGTTCAAGTTGCCTCAATACCCAGATGTGTTGCTGGTCGTGGTCCAGTGGGAAGTTGACAAGCTCAAGCAATATGGCATCCTGATGGTTCCTGTCAACACCCCTAAAGGCGCCGAATACCCGCTGATCCTCTATTGCCATGGCGCCGCTGCAGGCATCCCGTTGAGTTATTTCTACGGCTGGCTTGCCGACCTGGCCATGCAGGGATACGTCGTCATCGGTCCCGCTATGCGTGGCGAGCCGCTTTTCCAGAGTCCCATCAAGATCAATGGGGAAATCCTTTCCTGCGAAGGCGAAATCGAAAACCTTGACGGCGAAGTCAACGATTGCCTCTCGATGATCAATGCGGCATGGAAACTCCCCTTCGTGCGAAAAAACGAATTCGCGATGGTTGGACACAGTTTTGGTTCAGGCGCAGGACTCCTTGCCGCAGCAAGGGCAAACGAATACGCAAAGGCAGTCGTCAGCTACGACGCCTGGCTTGTCAATCCGCAACGGTACTACTGGGATCGAATGGCGCGACGAGCCAACAACTGGCTCTCATGGGCGGATTTCTGCAATCAACCCGTCAAGAACCAGCTTCAAGGGCTGATGACCAGAAGCATCGTACACAATGCGCACAAGCTTAAATGCCCGCTGCTTTTCTTCATCGGAGGTGCCTACGAAGGCAGCGTATTCCACCAAAGCCATGACGACCTGCACAAAAACCTCAAAAAACACAACATCCCATACACATACGAAATCATCGAAGGCGGCGGACACAACTTCGTCCTCTATACCGAATACGAGGAATCCAAGAAGGCTTTCAAAATCCAGACCGAGTTCCTCAAGAAACACTACCCGCCATACAAGCCTGATGCAGAAAGGTAAACCAATATGACTCAACATGCACTCCTTCAATCAGCATTGGTGCAGGAAGGTGTCCTCGAAATGCCGATTCGGTTCTCCGTCGAGAACCAGGCAATCAACGCAATCCTGACCAAGCCTGCCGACCAGGAAATCAAGGCGATCGTCGTCTTCTCCCACGGATGGAGCGGTTTTCGAACAGGTCCAGCGGACATCCTGACGTTCCTCGCAAGAACATTCGCAAAACACAACTACGCATCGCTGAGATTTGATTTCAGGGGACGCGGCGAATCACAAGGAGAAGGCCTCCAGACCTCCCTGGTAACCATGGCGGACGATCTGGTCGCCGCTTCGGAAACCGCAATCAAGGAAACCAAATGCGACAACCTGATTCTGTGCGGACTCTGCTCGGGCGGCAACGTCGTCGTTGGAACCCTCAAGAGGATTCCCCAAGCGAAGGCGCTCCTCCTGATGTCGGTCTATCCTTTCTCGGACGGCGATGCATTTGGCCGCGACATGCACAGGACATTCCACTACCTCAATGTCTATTGGAAGAAAATCCTTCGCCCAGACACCTGGTCAAGGCTCTTCAAAGGAGACGTCAACATCAAGTCCGTCTTCAATGTGATTTTCGGGCATTTCTTCAAAAAGGGACAAAACAAGAAAAAGGAAGGCGAAGGCACCAAGCAAGCCGAACAGGACTCAACGCAACCCAAGCTCCCGCAAGCCGCCAAGGCGGCCAAGGTCGAAAGTCGACTTCAAGGCAAGGAACCGCCTAAAAAGCATCTTGCCAACCTCAAGAAGGAAATCCCGGGAATTATGGTCTACGGGACAGCCGACCCGGACGCAACCGCAGCGGAAAAGTACTTCGGCGACTACATTACGGAAAACAAGCTCAACATAGACATCAAGCACATCGAAGGAGCAAACCACAACTTCTCTTCAAAAGAGTGGAAAGCTCAACTCGCTACATACCTTACAGAATTCATTAACTCGACAAAAGGAAACAAACGATGAAACTCCCCGATAACGTCAAGCTCAACGACGACAAGGCAACCGTCGAAAGGATCCAAAAAGCGCTCAAGAAGAAAGACGGATACTGCCCCTGCAGACTGCAGAAAACCCCGGAAAACATCTGCATCTGCGAAGAATTCAAACAGCAAATCGCAGATCCCGACTTCGAGGGATTTTGCCACTGCCGACTGTACTACAAGTCAAAGAAATAAGGGCGACTCCTTCATCGCTTCCATCGAAGACAAAAACCTCAACATGCAACCCGATGAATCATGGTCCGGAAAGCTGCCAGTCCCGGAATATGTCCTGAAAGACGCAAGGAAACTAAGGGAAATTTTCCTTGAAGACCCATACAGGCCGTACTATCATTTCTGCGTAATCGACGGCAATGGCGTCCCAGGCGACCCCAACGGGGCATTCTGGCACAATGGACGATATCACCTGATGTATCTCTACAAAAAGGCAGGATCGGGGGGATTCTGCTGGGGTCATGTCTCAAGCGCAGACCTTCTTCATTGGCGGCACCATCCGGATGCGATCGGACCTGGAAACGGAGACGAAGGATGCTTCAGCGGAGGCGCATTCGTTGACGATGACGGAACGGCATACCTCTCCTACTGGATGCTCTGGGGAGCAAAAGGAATCGGCATCGCCAAAAGCAATGATCCAAACTTCGAAACATGGACAAAACTCCCCGAAAACCCTGTCTGCATCTCAACCGAATTCGGCATAACCGACCTCCCGAAACCAGATGGCTCAAGACTCGTTTACGGTACGCAAGACCCCTCGAATATCTGGAAACATAACGGCAAGTACTACATGCTGACAGGCAATGGTCCTCTGCTCTGGAGCGACAAGTACGGATTGCGCGGAAGATCAAGCAATCCAGCTTGGCAGGGAGACCACCTATACCTCTTCGAATCAAATGACCTCAAGACCTGGACCTACTTGCACGAATTCTACGAGAGAAATCCAAAGTGGACCGAAAACACTGAAGACAACTCATGCCCGAGCTTCCTCCCCTTGCCCAGCTCGCCAAATGGCGGACAGCCAAGCGGAAAACACCTGTTGCTCTTCATCAGCCACAACAAAGGTTGCCAGTATTATATCGGTAACTACGAAAACAATCAATTCATCCCAGACAACCACGGAAGAATGTCGTGGGTGGACAATACCTTCTTCGCGCCTGAAGCGTTGATCGACGGCAAAGGACGGCAAATCGCCTGGGTCTGGCTGCTCGACAACACCAGCAACGATATGCATCGTGGATGGTCGGGAGTCTATGCAATTCCAAGATCGCTCTGGCTCGGTGAAGACGGAACGCTTCGACAGGCACCAGTCAGCGAAATCAAGAACCTTAGAATGAAACAATTCGACTGGAATAACCTGAAGCTCAAGGCGAATCAAACACAAAAACTCGATGGATTCCATCAAGATTGCTGCGAAATCTATCTGGAAACTCCCTATGATTGCGCCGGGAACTTCAAGCTCAACGTCAAAGCCAGCCCCGACCAAAAAGAACTCACAGCGCTATCCTTTGACAAGCAGAACAATCGACTCGTCTTTGACGCTTCAAAAAGCGGAAAGGAAGGAAGACCAGTCGTCGAACATGCACCTTTCGTACTCAACGATGGCGAGCCGCTAAAGCTCAGGATATTCATCGACAAGTGCGTCGTGGAACTCTTCGCCAACGACCGACAAGCGATCTCAAGAAGAGTCTATCCCTTCAATCGCGATAGCAACCACATCGAAATCATCGCTACCGGCGAAGTCGCCTTCACCACCCTAAATGCCTGGGAGTTGGCACCAACTAACCCGTATTGAATCGTTACTGAGCTGTAAAGCCGCCATCGACGAACAATTGCTGGCCATTGACAAAAGACGACATCTCGCTAGCCAGAAACAAGGCTACCGACGCTATTTCCTCAGGTTCGCCAAGGCGACGGGCTGGATACTTCTGGATGATCCGGGCATAGTTGGCTTCATCGAAACAACCCTGCCGTGTCGTCAGATCAGTCCTGATAATCCCAGGGCCTATCACATTCACGTTGATATTGTACCTGGCTAACGTCTGGCACATGCAACGAGCCATCGACGCCAAACCCGTCTTCATCACGCCATACCCAAATGTCCAGCCGCCTTCGCGCACAGAGCAAATCGATGAAATCATGATGATTTTTCCGCCGCGCTCCTTCATGTACGGAATGGCCTGCTGCGACAATTCAAAAGGCGCATTCAACATCAATTCTTCGCTGGTCTTCCAATGCTCCGGCGTGGTCGTTTCGATCGTCTCGCCAAATTGAAGCCCTGCGTTGTTCACCAGAATATCAAGGCGACCGCCCGATTTCTCAACGGCGACATCCACAATGCCCTGCCTTGCCTCCGGCAATTCCAAATCGCAAGGCAAATATACCCCAGGCGTACCCGCCGCCGCAAGATCCTCAAGGATGGCAGCCCCATCCTGGCTTTTTGAAATCACGGCAACTTTCGCGCCGCGTTCCGCAAACGCAATCGCTATCGCACGACCAATGCCGCGACGACCGCCAGTCACAATCGCAGTCTTGCCGCTGAAATCAAGATAATCCTTCATAGAAAATCACCTCTTCCGATTGTAAAGTCGAGTATCCTAAAAAAACAGATTACTTTGCCGGCAGTTTCCATCGGGCGGCTTCGATAAAGCAATCCCTTCGTTCTGCGGTCACATGATAATAGATCGTGGCCATTTCCCCATTCGGCAGTTCCCGGGTCACCGGATATCCCAAATCAACGTTCAAACCGTTGTTTTGCAAAATAAACTCATGTTCCATATCCCAGGTCTTGCCACCGTCGTTGCTAAGGCAGGCACGAATCCCATACGGGAAATACCGATATCCATAACTCGCCAAAACACGACCATCTCTCAACTCCAGCAAGTGAGCCGGAAAACCACGAATCGGAGTCTTCTCGGGAGTCGTCCAGGTTCGACCGCCATCGACAGAACGAGATATGTACATGAATCCAATCTCAGGCTCACGAATGGCTACAAGCAACGAACCGTCACGAAGAGACAACAAATGAGGCTCCTGGAAATCAATTACACTGTCCTTCGCCAAACTTCCTATTCGACCAAGGCTCTCCCAATTCTGGGCATTGCCATCGGACGCAAAGCACTCAACGATACGGGAACCGTCGCGCCGAAATGCGCTGGCCATCAGGAACCGCCCCTCGACAAACATCGGACCATGAGGACAAAATGGATCGCCTCGAGGAGAAATCGACCATGTCTCGCATCCGTCGCTACTGAATAAAAACCTGCTTCCTCCGAAGTTGCGTTCGCCGACCTGCTGGATATAGGCGGAAGCCCCCGGGAACTTGTCCTTCGTTTCGGCATAGAACATCCAGCTGTTCCAGCCACCATGGGTCACCAGAACCCGCCCATCCGGCAAGGCGTGTATCGATGGATCGCGTTCGTCACTTGCCGTATCGGAAATCGAGACGGGAGCTGACCAGTTAAGACCACCATCACGGCTCCTGACCAGGCAAATTCGTCCGTACGGACAAACATGGGCTTCGCCTTCGCGAAATACCACAACCCATTCGCCATTGGGCAGGATATCGAACCCAGGAAACGCCAAATGACGTCCCCGCAAATGCGAGACCACCGAATGGCGAACAGGCTCACCGCCTACAGAAGGCTTCGAAAATGTGGCCTCGTCTTCGCGAGGATTGGGGTCATACGGCGATGTCACGACCACGTTCCGAATCTCGCCCGTAAAACCACGCTTGCCACCTGCCTTCAATTGATTGTTGCCCAAAATGAAATTGACCTTGCCAGTCAAGCCGCGAGCCTCTTCGCTCAAGGGCAGCATGCTCAGTTGGTTGTCGCCAACCTTCAAGGACATGACCCTGCCCTGAGGCTCGTACGTAAACTCAACCTTCTGCCAAGCTCCCTGCTCAAACTCCACCACTTCGACAATCTGCTGATAAACATCCGAATTGACGCTGACCAGAAACTTGATCTTGTAGTGCTTCGTATAAGGCTCCATCTGCAAATGCAACGACAGCTTGCCACCGTCGAACAACCGGGGAAAAACATTCGACTGCGGACCAAATATCCTGAACTCCAAGGCGACCTTGATGCCAACAGACAGGTCATACGCCTCCTTCAAAGCCGCAGAAGAGGCAATGCCGGGAACCGACGCATCGAAAGACAAGCCGCCATCAACGACCTTCGGCGGCTGCTCGCCAAGTGTCAGATCCGCCAAGTCGATTTTAGTCCCGACGCCTTCGCCGAAACACAACACAGAAATCAACATTAACAACAAGATTCGTTTCATTTCGATTCCCCGCTAAATTCAGATGTGAAAGGAAAGGTATTCGATAATTCGCTTGGCGGTTTCCAAGCCAATGCCCTTCGCCTGCTCCGCCAGTTCCTCCGGCGTCAGCTTCGCGATGTTCTTCACCGAACCAAACTGCTTCAACAGCTGCCGGCTACGAGTTTCACCAATTCCAGGAACATCGGACAACAACGAATCGGCGATCCGGCGATTCCTCAGCGTCCGATGGTACGAATTGGCGAAACGATGCGCTTCGTCGCGCAAAGCCTGAAGCAATTTCAATCCAGGATTGTCACGTGGCAACTCCTGTTCCTCCTTACGATCAGGCCAAATGATGTGCTCATGACGTTCCGCCAAGCCAATCAACATCACGTCAGGCATCCCAAGCTCGGCAAAAACCTCGCAGGCAACACGCAATTGACCTGCGCCGCCGTCCAGGACAATCAAATCAGGCAAAGGCTGCTCCGTACGCAACAACCGACTATAGCGGCGGGTCAACACCTCCCGCATATACTCCGTGTCGTCATGCGTGCTCTCCGATCGAATCCGGTAGCGCCGATAGTCGCCGGTCGAAGGACGTCCATTCCGAAAGCATACCATCGAACCAACCGCCAAAACCCCGGATATGTTCGACATGTCAAAGCACTCGATGACCTCAGGCGGCTTCGACATGCCCAAGGCGGCCTGCAAGGCAGACATCCCGTCGAAGTTGCTGGGCAAACTGCGGCGACTGATCGTCTGGTTGACGAATCGACGGGTCGGCTCCAACACGGATTTCAAATTGCCGATCATGTCACGGGTCGAGGCAGCGCCCTCGAAATCCAGTTCTGACGCCTGGCGACGCATCTTCTCCTCCAGTTCAGCGACCAGCTCGACGCACTCGCCACGAAGAATCGACATCACCTTCTCCAAGCGCTCATTGTATTCCTCATGGGTGATCTTGCCGAGGCAGGGACAAGTGCAATCGCGAATCACATCCTCGAGGCAATGAGTCTTGGTGTCGCTGTTGGGTTCGGCGACCTTGCAACTGCGCAATCCATACCGGACTTCCAGGAAACGAATGGTCGTACGCAATGCCGTCGCCCACGGAAAAGGACCAAAGTAGATTCGACGGTCCTCGCGGCGTATCCTGACAGTCTGCAAGCGGGGAAACGTCTCGGCCATGTCAACGCAAACATGCAAAAATCGCTTGTCGTCACGCAAGTCAACATTGTAGCGAGGATTGTACTGCTTGATGAACTGGCTCTCAAGCAACAATGCCTCCTGCTCGGACTCAACGGGAAATATCTCGTAGCTCGCAATGCTATGGATCAAGGCTCGACGGCGCGGATCGCTGCGCAAAGCCCCGGAAGGACGAAAGTACGAACTCATCCTGCTACGCAAATTCCGCGCCTTGCCTACATAGATCACCTCGCCGCCGCCATTGCGATAGACATAGACGCCAGGGACACGTGGTACTTCCTGACTACGAAAAATGATCTGTTCGCCCTTCTCGCTCATGCCTGATTCTTACTCGATGGATACACCTAAAAAAGCAGTTAAACCTAAAAAAAGCAGTTGGCACCTTATGATTGTAGTGCCTTTACAAGGCATGGTCTTCGGGTGGTTTTCCCGCCCCAGGGTGAAGCCCATAAGCGTTAAGTTATATTCATTAATTCGTACTAGGGAAGCAGTGCATGCTTGTGTTTGCCTTGCCTCGGAGAGGCAACATTTTAAGTAACCCCAGGTCAAGCTGTGCGCAGCACAGCGGAACCTAGGGCGCCGCCACCCCCACAGAATCGGAGCCCCGGAGGGGCGGCACTGTCATGGCGTTGATACACGCAACGGCAAATGAAGACACGTAAGCCAACGCCTTTGCTTTTCTTTTGATCCGCAATGTCGGCGCCGGTTCATGTGTCGCCTTTCCAAGGCTTTGATTTCGGGAGGGGGATGCCTTCCCCAGGTTCCGCTTCGCTTCACCTGGGGCTACTTATGATGCCAGCTCTACGAGCTTAACACATTGCACTGGAAGAACTTATGCCTTATATAAGATGCTTTGTGCTTTGCAGGTGTCAACTGCTTTTGGGGTTAATGCTTTCCGAATCTCTTCAACAACCTTTTCTGTACCTGATTACTTTAGCACGAACAAGCAACTTTTCATAATCCCATCGGAGTTTTTTCTCAACCTCGTTCTTAGGGGGCATGTCACATGCCATTTGAGTACGAAATTGTGTAAAAATGCTCTGCTGTTTCAACGCATTTTGCCCTTTGCTTCAAGCACTTAGCTGGCTAACTGCTTCAGTAATTTGCATAGCCAGAGAAAGCCAATTATTTGAAAATTCTTGTTCAAAAGGTTTATTATCCTTATCTTCCAAACCTGTTTTCTACTCTATATCATACATAACCAAGGAATTTCCAAATGCTTAACATCGGTGTAATCGGCGCAGGACGAATGGGACTCAACCATTCAAGGAATCTAAGACAACTCGATACGATCAAACTCGCGGGAGTCTATGACATCCTGCCTGAAAAAGCGACCGCTTACGCCAATGGATTCGGCGCAAAAATCTACCAGTCGCCAGAAGAACTGATCAATGCCAAGGACATAGGCCTGATTATTATCACCTCTCCCACCTATTGCCACATTGAGGCACTGAGAATCGCCCTTGACGCACACAAGCCGATCTTCTGCGAAAAGCCTCTCTGCAGAACACAGGAAGAATTGGACGAACTGATCCCACTGATCACGAACTACGACAACTTCTTCGCCCTCGGCTTCGTCAGAAGATACTCGCCTAATTTCGCAAAAATGAAGGAAGTCGTTGACAGCGGAGAACTGGGAAAACTCCTTTGCGGCGAAATCAGATGCCTCCATGGAAGGTATGTGCGAATGCACGGAGACTGGTTCGCGGACTATGACAAGTGCGGCGGCGTGATGCTCGACATGCTCGCGCACCATGTTGACCTGCAAAACCACCTGATCGGCGAAGCGGAATCGATCTATGCCCAATCTTTCATGCTCAACCAAAACGAAGACGAGCTCCCATTCGATTACGTTTCCGCCACGGCTCGCTTCAAAAACGGCTTTATCTCGAACATCCAATGCTCATGGCTTAGAAATGCGCCGTCGGATACGGAAATGACCATCTGCGGAGACAAGGCGTCCATCACCTTCTCGGACAGCAAGGGCCTGCTCCTGACAAAGGGCGGAAAAACCGAGAAGATCCCCGTGGATGAAGCAGCGCTCAACATCCATAAAATCCAGGGCGGCATGTACGCAGAGGAAATGGCGTACATCGTCGATGCCGTCATCAACGGAAAGAAACCCCTTGCCGGAGCCAAGGAAGCGATTGACGCCATGACCTTCTGCTTCGGAATAATGGCCTCGGCCGAAACAGGAAAACTCGTCAAATTCTGATTTGAACGAGCTTGGCCTTACATCTCACTCACCTCATTGCCACAGGATCACCTATGTTGAAACGCGCTAGCCTGATCGTGTTCGCCTCGCTTTTCGTCTTTGCCTGGAACGGATTCGAAGTCAAAAACGGAGATTTCACGCTGTTGATTTCCGAGTTGGAGACGATTTCGAATCCTCGTGTCCCAACTCCCTTCCAGGTCACCGTCACAAGCGAAGCCAAGGAAGCCGCCCAGGCAACAGTTGAAATCTACTACTTGGCAGACCAATGGAGGATTGACGGCGACTCCAAGCGCACGATGTCCATCAACCCCGGCTCCAGCGCCCAGGCGACCTTCAGCCTGGTTTCGGGACCGTTGGTATTCTCCACACGGTATCCCATCCACGCACGGGCGACCATTACGGCAGGACAGCAAACAACCACGATCGAGGCGGTTCGAATCTTCAACGTGTTGGTCAAGGACGCTTCAGGAGCATCGGAAAGGCCGGATCCGCTGCCAATTGTCAAGCTGGACAAGAATGACCAAACCAAGCTCGTTGACCTCTTGCCCAATGTCAGGGTCGCATGGAACTATCTGGGCAAGCCGATGGTATATAAGCCAATCGGCTGGACAGGAACGGATCCCGTCGCTGCCTGCAATGTCCACAAGACCACACCCCGCAGGGGCGGCATCTCGTTGCCCTCGATTGGTATGCACCCATGTTGGAAACCTGAAATCGGTCCTGTCTTCGCGGATTTCAAGCTCAAGCTCCCAAGGCAAAAACCAATCTCTTTTGACTTCAACCTCGCCATAAGAGACCATCACCCGCAAGAAATCGTCTCGGACGGTGTGCTCTTCAGAGTCTATGTTTCTGAAAATGACACTGACTTCAAGGAAATCTTCCAGGATTTCACAGACTCGAAAATTTGGAAGAAAGCACAAGCCGACCTCTCGAAATACGCAGGAAAAACCATCACCCTCAGGTTGGAAGCGCATCCTGGTCCAAACAACCACGTCTATACAGACCAATGCTATTGGGGAGATCCAACAATCACGACTGGCAATCCCAAACGCCACGCCAAAAAAACAAAAACATCCGAGGGCATCCTCAAGCTCGCCGCAAAAGACAAGGCCGCATCCTGCAAAATCCTGGTCGATGGCAACTCGCCAATAGGAAACTGGATCGCGATTCCATCGAACAGGACGCCTGAAACCGTCGCGTTCAGGGGATTCTCCGTCGCACTTGACGGCATCCAATCCCCCAAGGCGGATTCTGTAAAAAGACGCACTGAAGGCAACAAGACCATCTACATCCACAAGTACAAGCTAGGCAATGATGTAAAAGCCACCCTCAGGGTCGAGACCTGGGTTGAAAACGAAGCCGCAAAATTCAAGTTCCACTGCGAAGGCGCCAGGATTTCGTCGATCAAGCAAAACGAATGGAGGCGCCCCATCGCCTGGCTCTACTACGGGCATGGATACGCCATCGCATTGCCGGGCAAAACGCGTTTTGGCTTTGACGGACACAACTTCAGCTCGTCCCATATCGGCATCGACTTCTCTTCCAATTCAGCGGTTTTGGTCGCCGTCGATAATCCGCCGGCATCCCTGGAAAACGATCTCGTGACCAATTTCTGCGCCATTGAAACAACGGACAACGCCACGTTCACGATCGTCCCGCACAAAACCGCCTTCCAAGCCGCGATCCACTACCAACCGATGATGGACAAGAAGCCCGCGCCGAACGTCGAAAAGCTCGCGGGACGATTCCTCTTCGACTTCTGGGGAGGTTCCTTTGAACAATTGAACACCTGGATGCAAGAAGCCGCCAAGTACGGACTCGCCAATGCTGTCCTTGCCATCCACAATTGGCAACATTGGGGATACGACTACAGATTGCCGGAAATCTGGCCGCCGAACGAGCGGGTCGGAACAATTGAACAACTCCAAGCCCTGGGCGAAACATGCGACAAGCCCGGAATCAGATGGGGATTGCATGACAACTACACCGACTTCTATCCCGACGCGCTGGGCTACTCCGTCAATCAAACCCTCTTCTGGAAATATCCCGGCAATCCTGCCAACGGCTGGTACAACAAGGGGCGGGACGCACACGCGCTCTTCTTCAAGCCTGCCGCCATCGCGCCATTCGTAAAACGAAACTACCAGGCAATCAGCGAACACGTCAAACCAACGCACTCTTTCGTTGATGTCCTATCGTCGATGGGACCCATCGAGTATTACGACCACAACGGGAAATTCTACACTCGCAGCGACACGCGCCGCCACTGGGGCGAGGTCTTTGACGAAATCAGGCGCAACTTTGGTCCCAATACCACAACCACATCGGAGGCGGGGCACGACCAACTGATCGGATACCTAGACGGCGCCGATTGCCAACGCCTGCAAATCAGGCCTTTCATAGGCGATTTCATCACTCATTTCCCATGCGACGACTGGGAATTCGTACCTTGGGCGGACGCCGTCAACCACCATCGTTTCGTTTGGCAAGGCTCGGGATACTCAAACCGATACGAAGGATCGGGAATGCTGCTCAGGGATGAGCACGGCATCGTCTCGGACGACTACCTCTCAACTGAACTGCTCTCGGGACACTCGCTGATGATGGACTACGGCGGATTCGGCTACCACGCCATTCGAAAGTACTGGCTCGCGCAAAACTTCATCGAATCAATCGCGGCACGCAAAATGACCAACCACGAATTCGTCGGAAACATCCATCGGCAATCCGTCGCTTGGGACACAGGAGCCGTCGTCCACGTCAACAGGGACAAGAAACCATGGAATATTGATGGACACATGCTGCCGAAATACGGCTTCCTGGCGAAATACGCCGCCAACGCAATCCTGGCTTTCGAGGTCAAGGACGGATTGTTCAGGGAGTACTCGGCCACTCCGGAAGGCATCCGATACGCCAACGCAAGACCACGAGAACGCAGCGTCAATCCAAACACGATCAACGCATACCCGAGAATCGAAAACGTCACCGACCACGGGAAAGGCAAATTCTCCTACGACCTGATTTGGGACGTGGAACAACCCGCCATCGAAAACTGGCATGCCTTCACCCATTTCAACGACATGAAGGATTCCAAGATCCACTTCCAGGACGACCACACTCCCCCAGTTCCACCGACGCAATGGAAGCCAGGAACAACCGTCAGCATTCGTCGAACGGTCACCATCCCCGTCGAAGAAACCTTGGAGGAGTACAAGATGTTCGTCGGCCTCTATCGTCAACAGGGCTTGATGATGATTCCGCTGCAACGGGAAGGGGTCTGTGTCCACAAGGCTCATGTGGCAAACCTCAAGGTCAAGCGAGAGGACGGCGTGGTCACATCCGTCACGCTGACCAAGATTCCGCCCAGGACAGCGGACCTCCTTCAGCTCAATCCCGGCAACCCGGTCATCAACTTTGGCTTCGTCAAGACCAACGGCGCCTGCAGAATCATCCCGAAAAACAACAACGCCTTCGAACTCGTCTTGGCTCCGAAGCTCCCCAAAGCAACCTACGAGCCAAACCTGGAGGAACTCCTGCCAAACGCCAAGTCCGTCAAGGTCGTCGCAACCAATCACGACGACCAGCAAAAGATTCTGATCGAAAACCATCTTGCCGTCAATCCGCTCACGCTTGAGCTCGATCCAAAAGATATCTTCAAGGTCACAATCACCACAAACTGAGCACTGAAATGAAACGAATCCTCACCACCTCGCTACTTCTTGCCGCAACCATCTTCGCACAGCAGTTCGAAATTGCCAAAATCCCGGACAATGGACTGGTGATCCTGCCCATCTCGCAAGCTCAGGCTCAATTGCGTTGCGAAGGCATTGACCTCCAGAGCCAAAATATCCCACCGAACTCGCTGGCGATTCAATTCCCACAGCAACTCACAGAAAAGTCCCAGCGGCAACCCCTGCTTGTGACCATCATGCCCAAGCAACCTGGAGCCGAAACAAGCCCCAAAAACGTGGCGAAGGCTTTCATCAAGGGCAATGATTTCACCGTCGATTTCGACCAAGCCACCCTGGGTGCCTTCCCGTCTAAAATCACCTTCAAGTCCGGTCGAGTCCTCGACAACATGACCTGGGGGGACAGGGTCTACTCAAACGATCCCAACCACCTCAAGGAAAGAGGCGAATGGAGACTGCACAACGATCCGTCGCCACTGCTCCAGGAACTCGACGGACCAATCGCAAAATCCATCATCGTGCACGCAAAATACCACAATGACAAAGGCATTGCGGCACCACACGGTCCACGGGCCACATACGCCTTCACATCGTTCAAACGCGAACCCCAACTGATCTACGTCACCGCATCCTTCAGCCAGGATGAGCACTTCGACTGGAAGGAACGCCACTTTATGTCTTTCCACCTCAACGATGGTGGACTCGGTACCTGGCAAGGCGGAGACGTCCCCAATGAATGCCGTCTATCAGGACCGACCGCCGAAGATTCCAAGGGACACAAATACTTCAAGTCCTGGGCGGCCTTTGAAGAAGACGGTGATTTCGTCGCCATCCGCACCGGAAACCCGATGGCAATGGTCCATCTGCCGCTGAAAATCAAGTACATCCATGCAAGCGGAAGAAGCAGCTGGACATTTTGGAGCAAACAGGCCAAAACACAATCAACCTGGCTTCAAATCGGATCGTCAAATCAGAAGATCGAATCTGAAATCGAAAAAGCGGCAATCCCAGAGCAACCGGGATTTTTCAGGAATGTCACGGCAATGCCAGACCTGAAAGACGTTGAAATCCGAGAATCCAACGACCTGCAGGTTGGATTCAAAATCAATTCGACGCCTGAGGGCCAAACTGCCGCCCTGACCCACGTCCTCCACAAGCAAGCCAACATCAACCTGATGCATAATCCGCAAAATCTCTTCAGCCTCATCATCCAACAGATCAGCACACGAGAAAGAATCGCGTTGGATTCAAGCACGACATGGAAAACGATCCGTTGGCAAGACAACGAACTGGTCTTCACTGGGCCAACCACGAACGACAATCTCGAAAACCTGCAGCTAAGACTTAATATCGACGCGAATAAGCAAGCAAAAGGCATCCAATTCAAGGCGAGAATCACAACGGGGAACAAGGATTATCGCCCCATGGAACTCGAATTTGCCTCGCTTTCGCTTCAGGATCTTGGATTAGCCACCGAATGCGTCGTGCCGGAATCCATGGGAACAAGAATCGTCAACCCCGCCACAAGCAGCAGAAAAATCACTGGAAACTACTCATCCTTCATGTGCACCATGCCTTGGTTCGCCTTCTGGGACAAAACCAAGGAGATCGGATTCTACCTTGCCTCGCACGATCCTACGGGAGCCGCCAAGACCGTCACAATGGATGCCACGCTCGAGCCATTCGAGACGAAACTCGCCATCGCATACATCCTCCCGTCTTCAAGCGACAACCCGGACCAATGGACTGAAACAGACGGAACTGTCATCTGGAAAACCTTTGATGGCGACTGGTACGATGCTGCCCTCATCTATCGGGACTTCGTCAGAAAGCAAGCCTCCTGGTTCCCAAAGATGGGACCGCAAGGGCGAGTCAACGCACCCATGTGGTTCAAGAGAACAGGAGTCTTCCAAAAAGTCGCCGAGACAGGCGACAAGGTCGTCCCTCAAGTCAAGGAATTCAGAAGCCTGCTCCCAGGCATCGAAACCGGCGTCCATTGGTACCGCTGGCACCAAATTCCATGGGACAACGACTACCCACACTACATCCCTGCAAAACCAGGCTTCGAAGAAGCCGTAAAGGCGATCCAAGCCGAAGGAGCGCACGTCATCCCCTATACCAACGGAAGGCTCTGGGATACCAGGGACAGGGGAATCGAGGATTACCAGTACTCAACGCATGGAAAACTCGGCGCATGCAAGAAAACCGACGGAACGCCCTACACAGAACACTACAAGTCAAAGGAGTCGGACGGCTCCAGGGTCAAATTCTCGCCGATGTGCCCAGGATCGAAAATATGGAAGGACAAGGTCGCGGAAAACGTCAAGCACATCACAACAATCTATGGACTTGATGGATGCTACATGGATCAAATCGGGGCTTGCTCTCCCGTACCATGCGAAGACACGACGCACGGACATCCGACAAGGGGCGGAAACTGGTGGACGGCAGAATACAGAAAGCTACTCGAAAACATCAGAAACCAAATCCCCGATGACAAAATCTTCGCCACGGAAGGAAACAGCGAAACAGTCATCGACCAAATGAACATGATGATCTGCTGGCAAATCGAAGGCGACGACAACCGTATCGTGCCCGCCTTCGCAACCGTCTATTCCGGAGCCGCGTTCCTCTACGGAAGTTCGATACCCAACAACCCAAGGGCAATGAGGATGAAATGGGCAAACAACCTGATCAACGGAGATATCCTGGGATGGTTCCCAGTCACTTTCATCAGGGAAAAAAATCAACTGGACTACGTCAAAAAACTCCTGAACTACAGGCAAAACACGGTCGAATTCTTCTATGACGGAGAAATGACGAGGTCGCCGAAAATCTCGGGAACCATTCCAACATGGAACGAAAACTGGGATCTCTTCGGGAAAGTTGCATACAATGAAAAGGCCGTTGTCCAGGCAGGGGCAAGACGTATCGTCAAATACCAGTACGACAAGGACGGCAACCGGCTCTGGGACACGGGGAAAATAGATTCGGCACTGATCACCTTCACCAACTTCGCGGACGAACCCGTCGAAGCAACCGTTGAGGTCAGCTGGAAAGACCTTGGAATCAACCCGAAAAACGCCACCCTGCAACGAGTCAACCACGACGGCTCTAAAACGCCGGTCGCACTCGAACTGCTGAACAACAAAATAACCTTCCAGCCACGAGACACATGGGGAATCATAGTAACTCCAAATCCATGATGAAACCCATGCAAACCGCCTTCTGGGGCTTCGCCATCGACCAGCAGGCTCGCCGCATGCACCCAGCCGAATCGCGTTCGTCATCCTGGGGTCTGGTCTTTCCCTCACCGTTGCTCCCCACCCCGCCTTTCGGCGACGCAGTTACAGTTCGGTACTAACTCTTATATGTGTTCTACGTGGCGACATGAAGCCCCTTTACCGTCACTGTGCCTGCTGTTTCTGGACAGGGTCTTTCTTCTGACGCGGCTGGACGGCTGTTCTGGATTTTGCAAGCTGTTTTTCAACCCATGCGGGGGACTGTTTGAACTTCATGTTTCCAAATTCCAGTTCCACGAGACGTCTGCCAAGTTCAGGCTGTTTTGCGAGATTGCTCCCGTCTAGATGACGTGCGCATAAAACGGCAAGCAGCACCAGCCTGGCATCGCTGTTCCAGCCGTTTGTCTTCTCTATGTCGTTGGACACAGCTTTTGCCTTGATGTACACTTAATAGTTTACCGTCCTGCTTTCTGCTCCTTCTCCATCATGGCCTTCGCCTCGGGATGGTTCTTGAAGATTTCCAGTATCTGCGGAGCCAGATGCTTCACAGTGGGGTCAAAATGATGGACGAACCAGGGCGTCCACTGGCTTTCGTCGTATTCCATAGATTCCTGTTGCCCGGTCATCATGGCATCTTTTTCGCCTCGGGATTGTTTTTGAAGATTTCATTGATTTGGTTCTTGACGGAGGCGATGTCGGGTTCGAACGGATGGATGAAATAGGGAATGCAGGGCATTGTGTCGAATTCCTCGAACTGGACGCCTGAAGGCAGGGGCATTCCAGGTCCGAGCAGACGCTTTTTTTCTCCATCTTTCCAGTCGATGGCGCCTGGCGACATCGACACTAGCAGCCTGCGGCCGCCGTGCTCCAGGAATCCGAAGGCAATCAGCCAGCCGTCCGTCTTGGTGTCATGAAGCAGAATCGGTATTTTCTGGAGAATGGCGCGCTGGCAGATTTGCCATGGGGCAGAATGCCCGCCCTCCAGCAGTGCCCGCTTGCCCGTGTTGGAGGCGTAGCTGTCAAGAGCCTGCTGAATGTTTTCGGCGTTATCAAGCAATGACAAAATCCATTCGGGGGTACGGGTTTCGTCATGGGGGGATTCAAGGCGTTTGTCAGGATTATCAATGCCAGAAATCATCAGATATTTTTCTCCTGTGAAGGCCTCGAAACGCTTCTTGAAGGCAAGTTCCCGTTCATTGCCAAGGCGTGTCAGGGCGTCCAGTTCTTCCTGGGTCGGGCAAAGCAGTGCGTTGCCCTGAACATTCTTGAGCGCCACCCACATCATATTGGGAATCAGCGTGTATTTCCAGGGAGTGGAATCCTGGCAGACAAGCATAGAGACAATAGCGTTCTGAAGGGCAGATGGGGATTCCGGACGGAATGCAGTGACAGGAAGCAGGCATGCCGACGACTGCTCAGCATTGGAATGTGCATCGCTGAAATAATAATTCCATAGCAGATTTGGTGTGGCGTCGGCGGCTGGCTTGACTGCCTGCGCCTTGGGAGCAGCATCGCATTTCAATGTTTCCCGCAAATCGCTGTCCCAGGCCTCCGTGCTTTCACGCCAGTCAGTCATGATGTGGGCCTGATAATCTCCTGAATTGTATTTCCTTGCTTCAAAGCCAAGTTTGGGTATCAAAAGATCGACATCAGATACAATATCTCTGGCTATTGGATATTTTTTTTGTTTGTCAAAGAACTTCCGTTCGCCGAGATACGAAGTAATCACCCTTAAATCCATTGACTGCCATTCATTGGAGGTTCCTCTTAGTTTCCCGTCAACCAGAGTGGTGTTATCAATGTCGTTCAAGAACACATAATCTGATCCATCATTCTGCCACATGCCGAAGGCAATCAGCCATTTGCCTGTTTTCTTATCCTCCAGAAGAACTGGATTTCCTCCATATAGAAGCAGTCGCAAATCCTCTGCCGACAAGTCATCATTCCTATGATATCGACAGCTCAGACCATGCTGCCGTGCGATGGCCGCCAAAGCAGTTTCTATCGTTTTTTCACCTTTGATTGTCAGGTGCAGATTAACGGCATCATCCTTGATGAAAAAGTTGAACTTGTTTGCGTCAGGATGTTTTCTCATGAAGGCACGTTCTTGTTTTTCTGCAAGATTTTGTATCTTCTCCAGCTCTTCTCCAGAAAGTTCCCCTCCCTTCAATTCATGCGCCCGTTCCAGAAGCACCTTCTCGGAAACCGTATCCCTGACGGCGTATGTGCCGAACCGGCTGATGATTATATTGGCTAAGCCCATGTCACGGGCAGGAACATTCACCTTGCCAATCGGCGATAAAAGGAACATATTCACCAGGGCGCGGGAGTCTTCTAATGAAACAATAGGCTTATTCTGAAAAACCATCGTCCATATCTGGGCGGCCTCCTCGCTTTCAGGCGTCTTGACAGGTTTGCCAAAGGCAATGATACATAAAAGAGATAATGTGGTAAAAAAGATTTTTTTCACTGATTCCCCCATTCTATAACCAAAGTTTTGCTGTTATCCATTTTGTTAAACAAAATACTTTTCTCCCAAAGAAAACCCAATGCTTCTCGTCGTGTCTTTAAAGCAAGCTCATTGTCCAATTTTTCCTTGGCAAAATTAAGAAGTGCATATTCAGCCTCTAAGGTATTTGGTGTTTCAAATATAACAGACGTTGTGCTTCCATCGGAATTGGCTTTTACATAATCTGATAGGAAATTAATATTGCCGGCCTCCCATAATGCCCAGTGAGATTTGTTAAAATGTCCCAGCAATTCTGCATTGAAATCTTGGATTATTGTTGCTATTTCCGATGCTGCCTGAGGGACAAAATCATAATCCTCGCTGCCATCAGCAACGCAGTGTATAGTTCTGTTTTTGCGGTAAGCTCCCTGTGCAGTCCTCAAGAGTTTTGCCATATATATGGCATTGGTATTAAGATTAGGTATGCCTAGGCTCTGGCAGGTCTGGGGCGGCGCAATGGAACCAGTATCCTGAAAGGTTATCACTTGCCCTAGATATTGTTGAGCCAGGATAATATACTCTGCCCAGGTTTCTTTAAGACCATGGTGCACAGTCCAGGCGTCCTGTTTTTCTGAATTAGTCATTGCGTCAGTTGCACCAAGGAAAAATTCCCAGTGAACAACCCTATCAGCAGCATTATGGGCTCGAAATCCTCGCTGAACCTTTCGTAAAACATCAAGATTTCCCCATTTTCCATTAGCATTGTCGAACTTGTGTGCAATCAAATCCTTCATGACTTCTCCAGGATATCTTCCATCGTCAGGAAATGTCGGTTTCTTCGGAAGCCATGCCAATCCAAGATAAACATTGTAATGGCCATTGTCTATTACGCCATGGGACCATCGGAAATAGATGCCTGTATCCAGCCAGGCCAGCGGTCCGGTCTGGCTTGGCCA
>Ga0123335_1003851_pt1 | contig 20237 bp, 15 predicted proteins | sample BiotimSIPDNA_2_FD_89707 | JGI IMG/M metagenome (GOLD analysis project Ga0123335, IMG submission 89707) | Anaerobic biogas reactor microbial communites from Washington, USA - Biogas_R2 time_0 SIP DNA | ecosystem: Engineered > Bioreactor > Anaerobic > Unclassified | place: Washington, USA...
GGGCTCATTGTTTTTTTCCTCAGAAAGAATCTCAAATTTCTCGTTTTTTATATCGTTGAGTATAGTGTCGACATCGTGAAGCGACTTGTAATTAATGTTTATTGCATCCTGAATCTCTTTTGCCGGAGCAAGTACAGGCTTGATATTGTATCCGGTAAGGAATTTGACGGCATCAAGCATAAACATGTTTTTGGGATCACTTATAGCAACAGTCAGGGTGCGATTTATTTTGCTTAAGGCAATAACGTTGTACCGCTGAGCCATATCAAATGGAATCAGTTCGACACAGCCTGGATCAAATTCCAGCTGTTTAAGACTTACTTTGCCAGAGTTGAGCTGTTTTTCAAGAAAATGAATGATCAGATTTTCATCGGGAATAACGCCGGTAGAAATCAGTGCTTCTCCAAGCATTCCACCATTTATAGTTTGAAATTTGAGTGCCTCCAGAAGCTGAGCTTTAGAGATCACACTGCTTTCGACCAGCATTTCTCCGAGTTTTTTTGCCATAATTTTTTCAATTCTATTCAGTTGGGAACATCTCTTATTATATCTATCAAGTTATAAAATCATCAATAGAAAAGGTCAATGACCCTTTCGTCTGCTTTTTTTGAGTGTTCCCCTGCGTGTAATTGAGAAAACAATGTTAGAATTATCTTTACCTGTGCATATCACATTCTCGTAAATATTCTCTTTCCCGTCACAGTCGCCGCTGAAAATCATATAGCGGGGTCGAAAACATCTGCGGATCTCCTCTGCTTTCATAAACTCTGTGTTGTAAATAATCATGAGTTCAGACTTTTCCCTCAGCGGAGTTGTTTCCGACTGGTTGCAGTGAAATGATGAACCGTCAGCAAGGAGACATAATGTTTCCCGGAATTTAATGGACAGTATCTGCCTGTTATCGGAAAATGGATTTACATATTCAACCTGGCAGTCTCCTGTCCGGGCCTGCATTCCAGTGCTTGGAACCGGCCAGTTTACAGGTCGTGCGGTAGTGTCAAAAGATGAACCGATGATACTCCATTCTTCAGGAGGTCTGTTGCAGCATGCTGAATCAATTGGTGCGGGGCCGGAAATAAGCTCCCATGAATCGGCTCTTTTTAGAATCTCTTCAATACCGCTCAGATTAAAGGGGGCAGCAACTGTTAACCTGGTTTTGTTTTTTTCGGCCCGGAAATATCCAATTAGCAGACTTTTGCCACTGCTCAGTACTTCTATTTTGTTTTGACTCTTAAAGGGATTATTGGAACCCTGGCGGGAATACCAGGTCAGAAAGATTGTCCCGCAAATAAGGAAGATGATTTTCAGCAGATAACCTTTCCCCATCCGGCTTTTTGAATAGCTGAAGGATTCTTTTTTTCGTATCAGTTCGTATCTGCGGAATCGGTCGAGAATGTTTGACTCCTATCATAGAGGGATTTATTATATTCTACAATATAAGGAAAAAATACTCTTACGAATGAGCACAGGGCAATCAGGATACTGTCTGGAGTTTTAAAAGATGAAAAAAAAACAGCTTCTTATTCTTTCGTTGATAGCCTTTTGCCTCAACTGCAACCCATATTTCCTTTCGCGTAAAGACCGCACCCCTGATGTGCCGGTCAATACAACAGAAGAATCCGCTCCTCCGGTCAGAGCTGAAATAACAAAACCGGCTCAGCTGACTTTTATTGATACGCTTAATCAGAAGAGGGAAATAAGGCTTTCTGATGCCGACTTTAAAAAAAACATCAAGCAACCATTACAGACCGCAGGCACCTCTTCCTCTGTTAAATATCGGATACAGCTCTTTGTTTCAAGCCGTGTAGAAACTCTTCGGGAACAGAAGAGAGAGGCTGAGGTCAGGACTAATCTTCCTATGTATATTTCGTATGAAGCGCCTTACTATAAACTTCTTGCAGGGGATTTTGATGTACGATCCGATGCCGAGAACAGTTTGAAGAAAATCAAAAAAATCGGTTATTCCGATGCCTGGATAGTCTCCAGCAGAAATACGGCTGCAAACTGATGATCTCCTGGTGACCTGATGCTTTCCGGGGTGGGTATGAAAGTTACAGGCTTAGCTATTCTTACAGTTTTCTTCAGCGTTGCAGGCGCCCCTGGCGACACTCTTACATGTTCCCGAATTACACCTGATGAATTGATAAAGGCTATCTGGACCTGCAGTGCTCTTCATGCGCAAAATGCTCTTTACTGCGGTGTAGATCCGGATATTTCAGATTCAAACGGGACCACCCCCCTTATTGCCGCTTCAAATATTGGATGCCGCTCTTTAGTTGAGGTACTGGTGAAGTGGAGGGTTGATGTAGACGCGCAGGAGAAATCGGGTAAAACAGCGCTCTTCCATGCTGTGACAGGGAAAAACCACCCGATTACAGAATTGCTTCTCAACAAGGGCGCATCCGTTAACCTTTTTGACACCAACGGAGTTTATCCTCTGCAGGTTGCTGTTCAGAACGGTGATTCTGCAATGGTTGCCATGTTGCTTCTTTACGGTGCCGACCCGTTTATCATTGATAAGAATTCGCGAACACCTCTCATGACTGCTCTGTTGAAGAAATCAGAGCCCCTGGCAAGGCTTTTGGTTCAGGCCGGCTCCGATTGTAATGCCCGTGATGCGAATAACAAGACACCACTGATCGTGGCAGTTGAATCTGGAATTCCGGAGCTTGTAAAGCTTCTTCTCTCTTTTGGTGCAGATAAGAACCTTCCAGACAGTAAGGGGTGTACCCCGCTTATAACCTCGGCCTTACGAAACAGGATTGAGATAGTAAAAATTCTTCTGGAGGCTGGTGCTGATGTCAACAAAAAGGATGATGCCGGGCGGACTGCTCTGATGATTGCGATGCGTGGCGGCTTTACGGCAATGGAAAAAGTGCTGCTTGAAAAGGACCCGGACGGCTATACACCTCTTTTGACTGCCGCAAGGAATGGAGAGATTGAAAAAGTTCATCAACTGCTCATGTCAGCATCAACAGATATCAATGTTGTCAACATGTACGGTAGTACTCCACTGATTGTTGCCGCCTCAAGGGGGCATACAGATATTATGGAAGAGATGATTCTTTACGGGGCTGATCTCAATGCCCAGAACCAGATTGTTGGTACGGCGCTGATGTATGCGGCTGCAAATGGGCATTCCAGGGCTGTAAGGTTGCTTATAGATTCAGGTGCAGATCTCAATGTTACAAATATGAACGGGCGTACAGCCCTCGACTATGCCCGCTACTATCGCCAGAACAATATTGCCAGTATGCTTATTGATGCAGGGGCAACAGGTTCTTCATCCTTCTGAGGATCTGCTGTTTGTTATCTGGCCGTAAAGTTTCAAAGTTACGACCCGGACCCCGGGTAGAATCCTTGGTATCAAGTGTGGCCCTGGATATCTGAACCGGAGTTGTAAGCTTTTTACGATAAACAATCGGTTGATTTGGCGGATAAAATAACTATTTTGGTTAATGTCATTTCTCTTGCTATAATCTGACTTATGCACCCGGATCAGGTCGAATTGCACTCATTCCTTGTGTATAAAGGTTTAAACGCTCTTGGTCCTTCCCGGATGCATAAGTCAGGTATTAATAAATAAGAAGATTGGGAAAAGAGATACATGAAAAATTACATCCTCGATACCAATGTGCTTCTGTACGATGCGCAGGCTCTGTTCAAGTTCGGCCAGAACAATGTGATTATACCAATTCCGGTTCTGGAAGAGATCGACCACTTTAAAAAAGATGTGAGTGAGATCGGGCGCAGTGCCCGTCAAACATCAAGATATATCGACAACCTTCGCAGACAAGCCTCTGTAGCTTCCGGGGTGCGGCTGGACAACGGCGGGATGCTGTTTGTAAGGCTGAGTACCGGATCTGCCATGAGGCGTCTTCCCGATGAGCTCAGGGATCGCAGCAGTGATAATTTTATCCTTGCAATTGCTCTGGATGTAAAAGAGCATTCTCCTGATATTCCTACCATCTTTGTCAGTAAAGATATCAATCTGAGGATAAAGGCTGATGCCTTAGGGCTGGATGTGGAAGATTATGAGTCTGATAAGGTAGATATTGAGGAGCTTTACTCTGGTTGTCGTGAGCTTGTGATAGACCAGTCATCTCTTTCCAGATTTAAAGAAAAAGGAGTCCTGGAGATATCGGAAGAGTTCTACCCATATCAGTATGTTACTCTTTATTCTGATTCTGACAGGCAGACATTTGCATATGGAAAGTATGATCCGTTCAGAAATGCAATAGTAAGGCTTATCACAGAGGAGAGGCAGGGGCAGTGGCGCATAAGCCCCAAAAACCGGGAGCAGATTTTTGCCATGGATGCACTGATGAACGATGAGGTGCAGCTTGTGACGCTGGTGGGCAAGGCCGGAACCGGTAAGACGCTTCTTGCGGTTGCTGCGGCTTTGTACAAAACTGTTGATGAGAATGTTTACAGCCGAATTCTGGTTTCCCGCCCAACGCTTCCACTGGGGAAAGACATCGGTTTTCTCCCTGGTACTGTTGAGGAGAAGCTTACGCCCTGGATGTATCCCATAGTAGATAATGTGGAGCTTCTTATGCGCAAAGACAGCCGTTCTTCGAGGCATATAAGGGGATTCAGGGAGCTGATGGACATGGGCATACTCATCATTGAACCGCTTACTTTTATCAGAGGACGCTCAATCCACAGTCAGTACCTGATTATCGATGAGGCGCAGAACCTTACTCCTCACGAGATAAAGACCATAATTACCCGGGTTGGTGAAGGAACAAAGATTGTGGTCACAGGAGATCCTTATCAGATTGACAATCCCTATATCGATTCATCGAGTAATGGGTTGACCTATGTTGTTGAAAGGATGAAGGCTCAGGACATCTCTGCTCATGTTTACTTCTCAAAGGGAGAGAGGTCAAAGCTCTCTGAGCTTGCGGCCAATCTGCTTTAGTTTATTCCTTTCTAAATGACTATATGATTAAATGGCTCTCTTTAAGGGAGCCGATTTTATTTAGTTCCTCTAACCTGCACTTACCCGATTATTACCACGCTTCCCCAAAAAAACATCCGCATGCAGACCTGGACGTCTGTATGAAAATCATCAAAGACCACACAATGGATCAGTGAGACTATATGGCGTGGGATCACATATTTCAGGCTATGCTGACAACAATTCTCCGGCTAATCATACCGGAAATTAAAAGATCTTCTATATAAGTCAATCAGGTTCTTCCAGACAATTACCTTTATACTCTTCCTGTGTCATACTACAAAACCAATGGTTGTCTGATTTATAAAAGATATCTTTTTCTTTTCGAACAGTATTCCCATCAGAAACAAAAATGTATACATCAGGCAAATTGTTTTTACCAAAAGCATACGCACAGCAGAATTCCGATTCGTAGTAATCCCTGATTTCCAAAACAGTAGTAAGACACTGGTCACCTTTGATATCAGCCACATACCAGCTGTTTCTGGGAGGCTCTATAGTGACGAGTCGTCCGGCAAAACGTGAGACACCATCAACAGTCAAGAGCTTCTGAAGTGTAAGCTCCATTATACAGGAAACATTCGGAATCCCTTTGAGCAGATTTTCCAGTATCAGCTCCTTCTCTTTCTCAGCTGGTTTCGAAGCATAACTCATTTCATGCTTTATGTTAAATCCGGAGAGAGAGTAGATAAGAAGACTTGAACTGTCATTAAATGGAACAGACGGGATAAATTGTGTATATTTTTCCTGATATTCATCCCAGTAATAAGGTTTTAAAGGGAATGCTTTTGCAGCTGCCCCGGAGTTATTCCCCAAGTAGTTGAATGTTTTATTGTAATCTGCAAAGGGGTAGCCATCAAGAAAAGTATAGTATTTTTTGTAATTCGGACAATCCCAGTAGTATTCGATAAAAATCAGAGAATCGGATTTGCTATCGTTCTGTTTTACATAATAGTAATCGGCTGCGTTTGGGGCACCCTGATTAACTGAGGGTTTACTCATGCAGCGATTTGTGTCCTCGCAATTATTAGGAATTCTCTTTCCATCCACCCAATGTACGGTCTTTATGCTGCTTGAGTCTCTGCAGCACTTGTAATCCTTTCTTAAATCACATGGTATCTCTTTATTCTGAGAATCCGGCTGGAATGCGGCATCAGGTAAATATTTGATGATTTCCTGTCTCGAAATTCCGGATTCTTCTACAGCAACAATTTTCTTAACCTGCAGGATTTTTAGTTCGGTGGTCTTCTCTTCTGCAGAGGTATTCCCCCACAGTAAAAGAAATACCAGAATTATTCCTGTGATTTTATTCACATTAGTATCCTTCGATACAACAAAAAATTCTGATGAAAATTAATCCCTGTATCAATAGCTGCCTTGTTTTGCTTTGCGGGAAAATCTGCAATACCAGGTGAAGCTTGGCCCGCTTTAATAACATACCTGCTGTGACAGGTATCCAGACTTTAAAAGTCAGTTTAAAATAGTTGCAGAAATTACCGGATGCAAGAGAGCCTATTCCGCAGACAAGAGAAAATACACCTGTAATGATAAGCATTCTCTTCTTATTACCAGTTTCTGCCTTTCTGAAATCATATCCCCTGTACCTCTTTAAATCGGGGCCTCTGTTTTCACCAGACTTAATCTGCGCAACAGTGCTTCTTATGGAATGGTTCTGATTTTGCTGTTTTGATTTTCTAAAGATCCAAATTTATGTGGGGGCAAGTTTGAAGCCGATAAAATACTGGTTTTTTTGCCTGGTTTTCTCTTTTCCCCCGTGGAGTTTTAGTGATACGGATTCAGGCTCATGTTTTGAGAATCTTGAGGAATATTTGCGGGATGAAAACGATGCTTTTACGGAATATAGAATCATGAATGAAGAAGAGTTTAAAAATTACAGGGAGCGTGAAAAAGAGCAATATGAGAAATTCAGGTCTGATATTAAAACGCTATGGGGTGAATTTCTGGAGTCATCCAGAAAGTGCTGGGTACATTACGGGGAAGATATGCAGTCTGTCGGGGTGGTGGATTTTGAGAGAGGGGTAGTCAGGGTAGAGGTCATAGGAAAAGAGGAAGACGCTCTTAATTCGCTGTCAGCAAGACTTTCCAACGCTGTAAAGAGCATAATTACTTCTACGCAATCTGCGGAGGGTTTACCGGAGAATAAGCCGATTCTTCATGCGCAGGTTTCTATTCCCGGAGGTGAAGGCGATTCGGCATTAGAGGAGTTTGCAGGTCAGATTGCGGAGAAGGCTAATGTAGAGGCAGGACCCGAAAGGAAAAAGATCTCTGTGGAGTTTCCGCTGGTTTCGGATCATCTCCGCAGAAGAGCAAAGAGGTACTATTCTATTATCCATAAATATTGTGAGAAATATGATCTTTCGATTTCCCATGTAATGGCCACTGTTCATGCTGAGTCGTTTTTTAATCCGCTTGCCCGCTCATCAGGAAATGCCTATGGTTTGATGCAGCTTGTGCCTGAAACCGGGGGGCGGGATGCCTTCAGGTTTGTTTATGGCAGGGATGGGTTGCCGACACCGGATCTCCTTTACAATCCCGAAAAGAATATTGAGCTGGGGTGTGCTTACATTTATCTGTTGAAAAGCCGTCATTTCGGTGGTGTAACAAATGAGCTTAACAATCTCTACTGCTCTATAGCCGGGTTTAATACCGGTCCGGGTAATGTTGCAGCAGCCTTTACCGGAAAAAAAGAGCTCTCCGGTGCTGTGAAGATTATTAATGGTTTTAAGAATCCCGATAACGTTTATGCTCATCTTCTTGACAGACTGCCGTTTTATGAGACCAGAGTGTATTTGAGAAATGTGGTTAATCTGATGCGGATATATAGATGACTGGAGGGGATTTATGATTCTGAGGGGTGTAGCTTTAATGCTGGTAATGCTTCTCATGAGCGGCTGCGGATCAAGGGTGAGAAAAGGTTACGAGGATTCTGTTCCAGGTGAGATAAGAAGCCTGATTAATTCAAAATATGCCAACTCTCTTCATGCTGTGGGGACATCGAGCGGACCGGAGGAAGCAATTGCCATAGATAAGGCTGCGCTGCAGGCGCGTGCGGAAATCGCAAGAGAGTTCAAAAGTCAGATCGATGTGCTTCAGAAAGATTACCAGGAGGCTCTCCATGGTCAGGCCACAGGGGAGTACAAGCAGGTGATGGAGCTGTTTTCCAGGCTTGAGCTCAGCGGTTCAAAGGTAGTAAAATCCATGGTTCGAAAGGAAAAGAACGATCAGTATCATGCAAAGGTGCTGGTGGCTGTTTCTGCTGAGCAGCTTAAGGGAATAATTGACCAGAAGTTAAGAGATTATACATCATTTAAAGCTACCAGAGCATATAAGGAACTTGAGAAGCGGGTTGAGAAAGAGTCCCGGGGCTCCGGGGAACAGTAGTACCTGACTTATGCACCAGGATCAGGGCGAATTGCACTTATCCCTTGTGCATAAAGGCTTTTATAAATCTTGATGGTACCACCAGTGTGGTGCAACTGCGATTCTGCTACAAGGATTAAGCGCACTTCATCCATTCCCGGATGCATAAGTTAGGTAGTAAATAGATCAGAAGTGAACTGGTGAATCAGAAGTTTACACCGAATAATTATAAACTTAAAAGTTTATCCGCTTCAGGAAATTATCCACTCCGGTATACTCTTTGCATTTTTTACAAATTAGAATCAGTCTACACCTTTACGAAACAAGAGTTTTGTCATGGCAGCCCAGAGAGTTTTTTTACTCTCGATTCTGCTCTGTATTGGAGCGTTTTGTGACCCGGTGCTGAAGTTAAATGTCCCTGGGCACAGCGGACCGGTTGTTCGGGTCTCTGTGTCGCAGGACGGAGAACTAATACTTAGCGGTTCTTCGGAAGGAAAGATCTGCCTCTGGAGAGGCTGCGGAGAGCTCTTAAGAGAATATCACATTTTCGGGGAAAAGTTTTCGGGTATGCTTTACTCCTGCGCATTGTCACCTGACGGGGCGGCGGCTGCTGCAAATTACCGGGTGAACGGAGAATTTTTTACGACACTTTTTTCAGCTGAGAACGGGGGTTTGTACTGGAAAAAACAGTCTCCAGGGGCTGCTTCTGATCTTGAGTTTTCTTCAGATGGAAAGTATCTGGCATCGGGGCTGCTTAGTGGCAGAGGGGTGATTGTTTATGATGTCCAATCGGGGGAAAGCAACCTGCTGTTGTCCGGATGTAAAGGCAGTGTTTACTCTCTTGATTACCACATTTCAGGAAAGCTTATAGCTGCATTCTCTACTGGTGAAGTGATTCTGTACAACGAGGAATCGGTAGAAGAGGGCAGGTTTTATTCACCTGTGGGGAAAGTTCCCTGCAGTGCCGCATTCTCTCCGGAGGGAAATCTTATCTGTATCGGTTATGAGAGGGGAGGCGGTATTTGCATGCTTGATGTTTTCACAATGGCTCCACGAGAGTCTCTGGCTGTTGAAGGTACAGTTGTTCTTGACTGGGAAGAAGACAACGTGCTTAGAGCGGTATCTTCTGGAAAAGAGAGTTTTCTGGTGGCATGGACTCAAAGAAACGGTTGGAGAAGAGAGAAAATGGATGGAAGCTCTTTTTATGATCTTAAAGTTCTTCCGGGGGGAAGGTTTACTGCATGTGGTTACGGGGGTGTTGGAATATACGACCGGTATGGGGAGAAACTGTTTTTCAGCGCAAAAGAAAAACTTGACATTAAAGAGATTGTTCCAGGATCATTTGAGCTCAGCAGCGATGGGTCACTGATAGATTTTGAGTTCAGTGGGCTGCCGCCGCTGACATTCAGTGTTTCAGAAAAGATGATTATACGGTCAGATTTTATAGGAAAAGCGAGAAAGAAGAGAGCAGAAAAGGTAACTGTCCCTTCGGCTCTTTACGGGAGGGGAAAAGTTTACTCTGCGGATAAGTGCAGGGCAGGGATTGTTATTGGGTCAGGTGATGATTTGTTACTCAGTAATACACACGGGGATATTATCTGGAGGGCCTTTTTAGGGTCACCGGCAGTAGCGGTATCTGTTTCGGAAAGATCGGGGCAGGTTGCAGCAGCGTTATTGGATGGGACTATAAGGTGGGTAGATCTCAGGAGTGGGGTGGAGAGGCTTGCGCTTTATATAAAAAAAGACCTGCGGGAGTGGGTTATGTGGACCCCTGCGAACCACTGGGAGGCATCGAAGGGCGGTGCGGAGCTTCTATGCTGGTCACAGTCAGAGGAGAATTCTTTCCTGCTGAAACGATACAGTACACTGGTTTTGGGAAAAGAGAAAAGGGGAATTGAGGTTTCGGAACCTGATAAGAAAAAAATCGATATCAAAATAGTCACGCCTTCTGATGGTGATACGGTAAGAGATACGCTGGTTGTTCTGGTTGTAAAGCAGATCGATTCTGTTTCAGATCCGTTGACATCTATCAGCCTGCAGGTAAACGGGAAATCTCAGTTGACTACATTCAGAGGAATCGTTCCAAAAGAGAAGCGTTTTCTTCGCAATATTGCGGTTCTTCTGAAGCCGGGGCACAACTATATAAAGGTAAATGCATTCAGTGGCGGTTCTTTTGTTTCATCCGATCAGATTTCGCTCTATAGTGCTCCATGCGTAAAACCCGCGAGAAAATTGATAAAGCCGCATCTGCGGGCGGTTCTTGCCGGTATCTCCACTTACAGCAATTCCGGTCTGAACCTTTGTTATGCATCCAGGGATGCATCTGATATGTCAAAAGAGCTGAGTCTTCAGGAGGGTGGTCTTTACGGAAGTGTACAGAGAAGAGTATTGATCGACAGTTCTGCTACAAGGAGTTCAATTCTGGAGGAGCTTGAAAGGCTGGGCAGGGGGGCGCAGGCCGGGGATGTTACTGTCATTTTTCTTGCTGGTCATGGCGTTTACGATAGTGACAGGCTGGCGTATTTTGTGCCATTTGACGGAGACACTTCAAGGCTCCGCAGGACCTGCATTCCATTTTCGGAACTTAAATATTATGCCGGGAAAATAACAGGAAAAGTGATGTTGTTTCTTGATGCATGTTTTTCCGGAGCGATCATTTCCGGAGCCAGAGCATTTCCGCTTGATATTAGCAGTGCTGCAGGAGAGCTTCTGAGTGCGGCTCCCGGGCTTTTCATATTTGCTTCATCGGCACCTTCTCAGATTTCCCGTGAAGATCCTCTATGGAGTAACGGTGCATTTACCAGGGCTCTTCTTGAGGGGCTCAGGGGAGGGGCGGATTACAGTGGAGATGGGATTATTACAGCAGGGATGCTTGATCTTTTTATCTGCAAACGTGTAAAGGAATTGACCGGTGGGAGACAGACTCCTCTGACACTGAGGTCACCGGGAATGTCTGATTTTCCTTTTGCGGTAACAAACAGCAGGAGTTCCGCATGGTAAAACACGTGGTATTAACAGGATTAGTTTTGTTTCAGGCGGTTGTCTGCTTTGGAGTTGTGCCGGAATGGGTGAAGAGGCCCGGGGAGAGTCGGGAGTATCCTGAGGCACAATATGTGACCGGGTTTGGAGTATCTGCTGTAAATGAAGGTTTGCAGAAGGGAATTGAATCCTCCAGGCGCATGTCACAGGTGGCCATACTGGAACAGATTTTTGTCAGGATTGGTACATACCAGAAGGTGAAGGTAAGTGGTAATAGTACGGAGAGCGGGTATTTGTCAGTAAGCACAGCCAGTGGACTTCTGGAACTATCCGGGCTTCAGACCAGTTACTATTATGACAGAGCCGGTGGTCGGGTGATGGCGTTTTCGCGGGTGGAGAAGGACCATTTGGCCATCGTCAATGCGGAGTTTCTCAGAGATGGGCTCAGCAGGCTTTCTGTGCTGCTTCAGGAGGCTCGGGAAGTGGAGAAACGTGACGAATTTGAGAAAGCTGCCGCGCTTTACTTCAGATGTGAGCGGCTGATTGACTCCCTGCAAATGCGGATTTCTATTCTTGATTTCTGTAAAATTGGAAGAGAGATGATCAGAAGCTCAGATATAATAAATGAATCTAAAAAAGAGGCTGGCCGGTTTTTTGGGGAGGTTCCTGTGGATCTGGATCATCTCTCGTGGCATCTTGTGCGGGGGTTGTTGCGGGGGGCAGAGTTCCAGGGAAGGATTCTTGTAGCATCTCAGAGCGCCGGACACTGCACCCCACTGGGGTTAAAACTGGCTGAAGCTTTAAGCAAGAGACTTTTAATGAGCGGGGAAAAGCTTGTGAGCGGGGTCTCGGAAAAAAACTGTTATTCAGGGTATGAAACAGCATTGATAAGTGCAAGGAACTCAGGGGCGGAAATGCTGGTGCTGTGTGGATACAGTGAGGAGAAAGGGCTTATACGCTGCTTTGCGAAGCTTTTGAATCTTGAGCAGAGCATGACTTCGGGGATATCGGAAGTGACAATCAGGAGGTCTTCACTGGATGAGAGCATGCTGTTGCCTCAAAGAGGAACTGGCGAGGCTTTGGAACTTTTGTTCTGGACAAGCAGGGGTGAGGGGGATCTAGTACTGGAAGAGGGGGAGGAGCTGAGTCTTTTTGTAAAGGTGAACAGGCCTTGTTATCTGATTATTCTGCAGACTCTTCCAGATGGCAGTCTGGTGATTCCAGATTTGATTTACCAGAATTATTATCTTGACAAATCAAAGGCTGGAAAAACGGTGCAGCTTCCGGACATCTTCAAGGTGACATCGCCTGGTGGAAATGGAGTACTTGAGGTGTTTGTGTCGGATCGCCCGTTTCCTGAAATGCAGATCCGTAGCAGTAAAATAGGGGAAAAGAGGTATCTCGCGGTTGAGAAAACGCTTTGCGGTACAGAAAACGGTAAAGAAATAAATAGAAGAAATGAAGGTCGGATGCTGGTCAGAAAGAGCGTAGGCATAAAAACGGTAAAGAGGGAAAGCTCTGGCACGTTGCTTGCACCCAATGGGTACTGAGTAAGTTCTATTATAGAAGGCAACTGTTTCCGGGATTCAGACAGTTTTGGAAGGTCAAATGAGAGCTTCAGTGCTTTGTTTTCTTGTAATGTTACCGATGTGTTCAGCAGAATCAGATGTGCTCAGAAGCAAGATGGTGATTGATACGTTTACAGATTGTGTTTCACTTGAAGAGGGGTTGCCCTGCGGGTGGTATGGGACACAAAGAGATGTGCGTATGTATTCTCTGCAGAGTGACAGGGGTAATCATTTTGTCAAGGTAAGAACAGAAGGCGGGAACACGACAATCGGATGCAAGTTTACAGAGAATGCATCGGAATATCCTTTTCTGGCGTGGCGCTGGCGGGTTCACAAACTGCCATCGGGAGCAAGGGAGGATGTAAAAAAACTATCAGACAGTGGTGCGGGTGTATATGTGATTTTTCGGGGATCTTTACGTTTAAACAGGATGATCAAATATGTGTGGAGCAGTACTTTACCGGTTGGCACGGTTACAGAAAGTCCATTTAACGGGCGCGCAAAGATAAAGGTTTTGCGCAGCGGCGGTGATAAGACGGGCTGTTGGATAGAGGAGAAGGTGAATGTGATGAGGGACTTTGAGGAGATATTCGGATCAAAGCCTCCACAAATAGAGGCAATAGCGATTATGTCCGATGCTGATAACACTCAGTCATCGGTTGAAGCGGATTATGATGATTTTTTGATAAGCAGAGATTGATGAAATTCCCAATCAAAACAGTATTAGGGATACTTGGGATAGGCGCGGCAATCGCGTGGTCTATCAAGGGGGTGGATTTTAGGGAGGTAGGGACGATACTTAAACAGATGGATGTCACAATGACTCTGGGGGTTTTGGTACTGACAACAATCAATCTTTTAATCAGGGCATATGTGTGGAAATTTATTGTAAACCCGATAAAACGGGTTCCAATAGGCCATGCTGTTTCAAGTTATCTTATCGGGGTTTTTTCCAATCTTTTTCTTCCTTTTAAACTCGGGGATGTGGCGCAGGGGTATACACTTGGCAGAAGAGAGGATGTAAGTAAGATCTCAGCGGTATCTGCGGTTCTTATTCAGAGGGCTTTTGAGATATCGAGTTTAATTCTTGTAATGCTTTCAATGGCGATGTTTTTCTCGATACCTCTTCTTTTTCAGAGACGCACTCTTCTGGCAGGACTGCTGATTATGACTGGTATTGCCGGTCTGTTTATAATGTTTCGCAAAAGAGAAGTAGTGATTTCGGCAGTAGAGTCGTTTCTGGGCAGAATATCACGTAAGCTGGCCATTTCTGTGAGCAGAGGCATCGACAGGTTTTTAGCCGGAACAAAAGCGATGCACAACTTTTCCGATGTCGTAAAGATACTTTCATTCTCACTGCTTTCCTGGCTTGTTCAGATAATGATGGTCTGGCTTACTGCTTCTGCTCTGGATATATCTATCGATATAGCAGGTTCAAGTATAGTGCTTTTGATTATAAATCTTGGATTGACTATTCCGCTTGCTCCAGGAAATATTGGTACATTTCAGGTATTCAGTATAATTGCTCTTTCTCTGTTTTCCGTTGCAAAGCCCAAAGCGCTTACTTTTTCCATAATTTTTCAGGTAATACAGGGGATTCCTGTAATAATCGGTGGTGGATTGAGTCTTCTTCATGAATCAAGAAAAAACACTGTTACTGGCAGGGACGTGCTATTATGAAAATCGGAATCGTTTCATCCTATTTTTATCCCTGGTACGGTGGAATAACTGAGCATGTTTATTATCAATACAGAGAACTGAAACGTCGGGGACACGATGTCAGGCTGATTGCTCCGTTTGATGGCAGAGGGGTTCTAAAGGAACGTAAAGATCTTATCCGTATAGGATACCCGATTCCGCTTCTGCTGAACGGATCAGTTGTAAAGGTCCCGATTCTGTTCAATGGCAGGGGGATTGTAAATAAAATACTCACCGAAGAGAATTTCGATATTGTTCATCTGCATCAGCCGCTGTTTTGTGTACTTGGTCTGACATTTCTGGGCTGTATCATGAGCCGTAAGAAGAATAATCAGGATGTGCCTTTGGTTGTCGGCACTTTTCATGCCTGCGGAGGGGGGGCTGAGCGGTTTCTTGTCCGCAGACTGAATTTTTTCTTCAGCAGGTATAAAAAATGTTTTGATTCGCGTATAGCTGTATCTGCAGCCTCAAAAGATTTCGTCCAGCCGATTCTCCCGGGTCAGTACTCAGTAATTCCTAATGGAGTCGATATCGCCCGATTCTCACAGGTAAAAGAAAAGGTGCGCAGGTTTGATGACGGGGTGATGAATATTCTGTTTGTTGGGCGTTTGGAACCCAGAAAGGGATTAACTACACTTTTGAAGAGTATTCCCTACATCTCAAAGCACACATCTCAAAAATTCCGTCTTCTGGTAGTCGGAAACGGTGTGCTGACTCCATATTACAAAAGCAGGGTTCCACGTGAAGCCGCCGACAAGGTCATATTTACAGGTGAAGTGCCGTTTGAAGAACTGCCAAAGTACTATAACACAGCTCATGTTTTCTGTTCCCCGGCCTCTTATGGAGAGAGTTTTGGAATCGTGCTTGTAGAGGCAATGGCTGCCGGTCTTCCGATTGTTGCCGGGAATAATGAGGGTTACCGAAAAATTGTGAAGCACGATATAAATGGTTATCTGGTCAATCCGGAGGATCCTCAGGATATAGCTTTACATATCGGGAAACTGCTTCAATCCGAAGATCTGCGTCGCGGGTTTTCAGAGATAAACAGAATGGAATCGCAGAAATATGGATGGTCCAGCATAATTGATTCTATAGAAAATATCTATACTAAAATAACAGTCCCTGCGGGGCTGATTGAGAAATGTTATGATCATCAGGAGTAAAACTGAATACTTTGCGGGGCTCATAAAGATTTTATTTCTAAAGCTGCTCGATTATTCATCAAAGCTGCCTGTTCAATTCCGCTATTATCTAACCGATTCACTCTCGCTGTTTGCCTTCCTGATTCTTTACTCAAAGAGAAATGCCGTCAGGAAGAATCTCTCACATATTCTCAACCGTAAGCCATCATCAGGCGAAGTGCTGAAAGTTTTTACAGAATACGGAAAGTACTGGGCAGAACTCCCGGGAGTGACTGATTTCTGGAACAGTGCAAAGAAGATAATTTGTGGTCCGGATTTCCCTCCAAAGGAGCACTGTTTTCTTGGTGTTACTTTTCATCTTGGAAATTTTGAGGTCTTCGGCAATGCATTATTCCAGAGCTTGGGAGCTGATTTTAATGTAATTGCCGAAAGGCTGCGTCCACAGTTTCTGGCAGACTATTTTACAACCAGAAGGCTTCAGCACCACATAAATACTCTTCCGCATGATAACCCCAAAGAGATTCTAAAGGTACTTCGTGATGGAAAACCGCTTGGGGTTCTCTGTGATAGGAATGTAGGGAGCGGAGGGGTTGACACAAGGCTTTTTGGAAGACGGGTCCGAATGCCTTTGAATCTAGTCGATTATGCACTACAAAAAAGAATACCTGTATATGTGGCTTACTGTGTAAAGGATAATGGAGCGCTGAAACTCTTTTGTAAAAAAATTCAGAGTGCGGATGGCTTTGATGGAATGATAAAAGAGATTACAGGTATTCTCGAGGATGTTATCCGGAGTTATCCCTACCAGTGGCATGTGCTGTCTGCGTTATAGTGCGCTGAGTAGTACCCGCCTTGCCCCGGATCAGGGCAAATTGAATTTATCCCTTGTGTATAATAGGCTTTCACAAATCTTGATGTACCACCAGTTTGGCGCATCTTCGATTTGTTCAAATCTTTCCTCTGCAGGGGCTAAATGCACATCATCTCTTCCATGGAGAATAAGTCAGGTTAGAAATCGGCATTGAGGTTCCTTCAGTGAGTTTCCATGAATTCAGCAGAGATTTTGAGACTTCTGACAAACACCCGAAGATAACCTTTTCTGGTATCCTGACCCATGTTTTCGATATTGGGAAGAAGTGTAACATTTGAAAAAAACGGCACATTGTCAATTGTGTCACGGTAAGAATCGTGAAAGTGCCCCGAAAAGTATCCAAGAATTTTTCTGCCCAGCAGAGCCGATATCAGCGAAGATGAGTTTGCAACTGCAAATCTTGGTGTACCGGGATGCAGGGGGAAATGAGTTATGATCACAAGCGGGATCTGAGGGTCAACTCTTTCCAATGATGATTTAATCCAGTTCAGGTGAGTGGAATCAACTTTTACATGGGCCATTGCGCAATCACTAAGGTCAAGCATCAAAAAACAGATGCCTTTGTGAATAAAGAGATAGCTTTGGGCAGACTCACTGAAATGAGACGTGTAGTTTTTCCTGTCATCATTGCCAACACAATCTATGTCATGGTTTCCCGGTAGGAGAAAGAACTGCATGCCGGATTTTTTAAGCAGTGAATCGAGTGTACGGAACTGATGGATTGTTGCATTGCAGGTCAAATCCCCGGCCAGGACTATGAAATCGGAATTGTTTTCATGTTTCATTTTTTTAAGGGCTGCTGAGAGATTTTCGGGATCATCGGGACCACATCCCAGATGAATGTCGTTGCAGAAAATGAAACTGAAGGGAGGGGTAGAGGGGGAACAGGTTAACAGGAAAAGGGAAAGCAGGAGTGGGAGAGATATTAGGTGTTTCATAGGGATGTACTATGGTTAAATAGTTTTTGACATCTTTTATTGTTACCATTAAATTCCTTCGAATGCAACATAAGTTGATTCATTTGCATACGTGACTATCGGCTCCCAGCCCTCGGTGATCACCGACCCCGATCCGGAAAGACAGCAATCAGTACCGCACTCTTTCACAACAGGAAGTATTTCAAAGGATTTCGGTTTATATTAGATTTAATGAAGGCATACAGTGGCAGAATATAGCTTAACTTAGGGCTTAATCCATCTTAACAAAAGGATTCCCATCATGAGCAAAGTAAAAACGTTATTAGCTATTCTCCTGTGTGGTGATCTTTTCTTCATCTCTGCCCAGGAGATTTCTCTGTCCGGGAAAGTCATTGAAAAGCAATCCAGGGAAGGAATATCCGGTGTAAATGTAAAAATGATATCCGGCGGACTCTCAACTGTTTCGGGTCCCGATGGCTCCTTTTCCATTGTTTCCTCTTCCGCCGCGAATCCTTTACATTCCGGCAAAAAAGCCGGTTCCTTTATCATTAAAAACAATTCTCTTATTTTTTCCTCCGGTCTTGATGATGAACACCTCAGGCAGGTGGAACTGTTTTCAATAAACGGGAAAAAGATCGTGACGCTTCTGCCGGACAACCCTGATAATAACCGCCAGATGGTCTCAATACCGCAATTAAGTCCGGGACTGACCTGTATAAGAATCATTACCAGCCGCAACACATTTACTGGTACACTTTTCTCAACCGGGATGAGTGTCAATTTTAAAAGCAGCCGGTTCTCTTCTTGTAACAGCACTCCGCTCATACCCTCCACAAAGCAGACTGCCGATATTTTTCAGGTATCTGATACTCTTATTGCATCGAAGGATGGATACCTGACTGGAAGCTTTCCACTGACCGGCACCACACAACAGGACATCATCATCGAGATGGAGAAAGCCGGCCCTTATACAGAGATTCATCTTTTGACTGACAGAATAGAGGTATCAGGATCTGGTGCACTTGTTAACGGTACCGAAGTCACTGTGACTTCATCGGGGACTTACCATATCGACGGGGTACTGACCGATGGGCGTATAGTGGTGAATACACAGGATAAAAACGATGTGATCCTTGTCCTTAAGGGAGTGAATATAGGCAACTCTTCTACCTCTCCACTGTTTGTCCAGAAAGCAGAAAATACGATTATTGAACTGGCAGATGGGACCGAAAACATGCTCAGCGATCCTCAGAGCTACACTCTCTTTTTCGAGGAAGATGAGCCCGATGCCACAATTTTCAGTAAAGATGATCTTGTTTTCCGGGGAAGCGGAAAACTGATTGTCAATGCCAGTTACAAGGATGCAATTACGGGAAAAGATAAACTGACCATCAGTGGGGGAAACTTTGTCATAAATTCCGCCGATGATGGTATAAGGGGAAAGGATAAGCTTGTTATATTGGGCGGGACTTTTGATATAACCGCAAAGGGTGACGGTTTAAAGTCATCAGACAGCGGAGATGTGTCAACTGGAATTGTGCTGATCGAAGGCGGTGACATAAAGATTAAAGGTGACAAGGATGGTATCGATGCGGCCAACTATGTGGAAATAAACGGCGGTAAATTTGACATAACTACAGGTGGTGGCAGCGAAACAGTCCAATCCGGGGAGCAGTACGACAGTGACATTAGCGCAAAGGGAATAAAGGCCGAAAACAACATAATCATTACAGATGGTACGTTTAGCATAAACTCGGCAGATGACGGCATTCATTCGGATCAACTCGCGGTAATCAAAGGCGGAAAGTTTACAATTTCAACCGGTGATGACGGGGTGCATGCGGATTCCCTATTAACAATTGATAACGGGGAAATCGAAATTGTAAAATGCTACGAGGGTCTTGAAGGGTTTGCGATGGTGATTAACGATGGAAAGATCACAGTGCATGCCTACGATGACGGCATAAATGTGGCTCTGAAAAGCAGCTCGGAAAACCCCGGCGGCGGCGGTCAATTTGGCATGGAATCAAGTTCACATGATCATCTCCTGCAGATTAACGGAGGACACATTGTCGTTTACTGCACCATTGGCGACTGTCTCGATTCCAACGGAGACATCGAGATTAACGGCGGTGTTGTGATTCTTCATGGACCCGATCCCGAACTGGCAAGTGTGGAAGGCCCTTTTGATGTCGGGTTTGATTTTACCAACCCGGATGAATACTATGTACTTGTAAACGGAGGATATGTTCTGGCAGCGGGCTCTGCAGCCAATTACCAGATGGCCTATCCACCAACTGAGAATTCAAAGCAGAACTGCCTGGTAGCCGCATTTAATCAGACGGTTGATGCCGGCAACCCGATAAGTCTCCGGAAATCAAGTGGAGAGACCGTCTTTACATTTGAACCAGCCACAAACTTCCAGTACGTCGTTTTCTCATCGCCTGATTTGACTGAAGGCACCTATAGCTTCTACTACGGCGGCAGTGTTACAGGTGGAGCAATGGAGCATGGGCTATACACAGGAGAAAGCTATTCACCCGGCACCGCACTCTCAGATAACTTCCAGGTATCATCATCATCGAGGATAACCTCAATTGGAAGGAAATTAAGTGGTGGATTCGGGTTTTGAATATTAAACCTAAATTCCGCAGTTGGATGCGGCGTATTAGCGCAACCTGTTGATTGCTAAGCCATTCAGGCGTCTTGGCCTTATCA
>Ga0123335_1003852_pt1 | contig 20229 bp, 12 predicted proteins | sample BiotimSIPDNA_2_FD_89707 | JGI IMG/M metagenome (GOLD analysis project Ga0123335, IMG submission 89707) | Anaerobic biogas reactor microbial communites from Washington, USA - Biogas_R2 time_0 SIP DNA | ecosystem: Engineered > Bioreactor > Anaerobic > Unclassified | place: Washington, USA...
ATGTTCTGCCGGATTTCTTAGGACCTATAAGAAGATAAGAGCCGCCGGTATAAATTCCTCCCCATTTTATATCGATAAACCGAAAACCCGAGTTTATTAACTTTACACCTTTTAACATTCAATCACCATTTTTTATGCATTTAACAAAATATATACCATAAAGAAATTTACTTATAATTTGATATTTATCACCTTTAAATTAAACTTCTTTATCCAGAAATGAGAAAAAATATCGAATTGATTCAAATATCTAATCGTATAAACCGAAGATAAAAATTGCTGTTGCATTTGCGGATATTGTCGGTTCATTTGTAATGTAATCTTCGGTTTTATCGTAGTATAAAAGTTCGTTTGTCTGGAATTTACTAAATCGGTCGGTTGTATCGGAAGAAATTTCATACTTTTCGTGAATCGTTCTTTGAACAGGTCCGGCTGCAAAACCTCCAGTTAAATTTTTATTTTTTAAAAATGATATTTGATGATGCAGGTTTTTTGAATATTCATATCCAAACCCAGTGAAAAAACTTACCCCCCAAGGATTTCTTCCCAATAAATAATCTTTTTGAATTGATGCTAAAGAATCATATTCGCTTGAATCTGTAATCTTTTTATACAAAATATTTTGAAGTGTAATTCCTGCCAATGTAAGATTTGTTCCCCAGACATGCTTTACACCTTCTCCGAAAATATTGATTTTTCGTGCAGAATTAAAACCTTCTAGATTGTTTTTAATATAGGCTACATAATTTTTATTGTACTTAGCAATTTTGTAATGTGCAAGCGAATTGATGTTTCCCCAGCCCCACCAGTAATCGGATTTTGCAGAATCTGCAAATATCATAGCATCATTTAAATATTTTCTGTTATTTGTAGTTATGAATAATTCTATCGCACCTAAAGCCATTTTCCCTGTATAATTATTATCGAGATACATTCCCGTACCGCTGGAATCGATATCCAATACATTTTTGTAATTACCATAATATTTTTCAGCAGATTTTAAACATTCATCAGCAAACTCGGGATATTTAACATCTTCCCTCCAGATTCGCGAAGCAAGGGACATAACGGCGCAATAAATTCCTGTTAGATTTTTTCCTGCCCCTATAAATGCAGGACGGTTATTGACTAAAATATCATCTTCCGGCATGCGCCAGCCTACTTCGTGATCCTGCAAAGTTTGAACCTGTGTTATAAATTTATCGTTATATTCGCATCTTTTTAGCCAATCCAATCCAATTTTTGCTTCTTCAAGAATATCCGGAACCCAGTTTATATTTTTATCTGAACTGAATTTTTCTTTATCAAATTCGTAAGCGAAAAGTAAAAGATATGTAGAATATGCTGCTGTATTGAAAAATTTAACATAATCGCCCGCATCGTGCCATCCGCCTGTAACATCCTTGTGAATATTCAAAGTATCATTACCAAAAATAAGAGATGTAGCATCGTAAATATGACACACATTATGCTGTGATGGATTTGTATAACCGCAACGCTGAATTTTAAAAAATTGCAGAAGTGAATCCGTTAAATTTTTATATAAGTTTTCACGCACTTCAAATTTATCCGATTCAATTCCGCCAACCGATATTTTATATTTGCCCGGTTCGGTCAATTCGGAAAACCAAATTTCGTAGCTGAAAAGAAAATTTCCGTACTTCCCTTTTGAACTTGGAATAAGTCCGCTTATTATTTGCTTCGAATTCCGCTTAATTAAAAATTCTTCACCTTCAAGTTCAACTTCAGAAATAATAATTGCAGATTTTAACTCTTCGGGATTAAATCCTATTTGATTAAATCTGAAATAGATTTCGGAACCCGAACAAGAAGGAAACTGCGTAAAAAACAGAAATATCGAAAACAAGACTCTTTTAATACTTCTACCCTTAGATTTATTTTCTTTACAAGATTTTCGTTTTAAACAAATAATAATTTAATCAAACAGTTTTTTAAATTCCAAATGATGTTCATTGTTAATATTTCTGATTCCAATTCCTGGATAATCTGAAACGCTTATTTTCCCGTCCTGTATTCTTGAACCTTCAAAAGGGTCATTTTTTATAAGCAGATTTCCATCGAGATCTGCATAATCAGCCAGAGGGATTATCTGGCTTGCTGCCGAAATTCCGCAGGATGTTTCTGTCATACAGCCAAGCATAATCTGCATTCCGGATTCTTTAGCAAGTTTAATGATTTTTTCCGACTGTCTTATTCCGCCGAATTTCATAAGTTTTACGTTTATTCCGTTAAATACATTCTTTACTAATTCAATATCTTCAATTCTTTTAATAGATTCATCAGCAAAAATCGGAAGAGGACTTTTTTGCATTAGCCATTCAGTTTCTTTAATCATATTTACCGGAAAAGGCTGTTCAACAAGCAACGCATTGTTTTCTTTTAGCCAGCAAATCAATTCAAGAGTTTTCTCTTTATCTTTCCAGCCTTGATTAGCATCAACGTAAAGATAACTTCCTGTATTTTTTCTGATTGTACTTATTATTTTTTTATCATCCGGTGTACCGAGTTTTACTTTCAGGATTTCAAATTCGCTTGCTTCTTTAACTTTCTTTATAATCATTTCTTCAGAATCAATTCCGATTGTATATGATGATACTAAAGAATGTTTTAAATTGTAATTTTGATGTTTAGCCCAGCTTCTATTTTCCAGTTTGCCGAAAATATCGTGCAAGGCAATATCTAAAGCCGCTTTAATTGAGCTGCATCCTTCCGAAATAGAATTAATATAATTAAGATTTTCATCTATATTTTCAGGATGCGTAAGTTTCGATTGTTTAATGTGTTGCAGAAAATTAAGTGAATCGGAAATGTTTTCTCCTAGATATTGCGGCATTGATGCTTCGCCGTAGCCGATTATTCCGTCATAAGTTAACCGAAGTAGAAGACAAGGAGTTAATATTCGCGAAAAGGAAGATACTGTAAAAGTATGTTTTAGATCCAGATTGTATTCACAATATTCAATTTGGAGTTTTTTCGCAGTCATTTAACTTACTTTAAGAAAACCATTTTTTTTGCTTGAATAAATGAACCGGCTTCAATTCGGTAGAAATAAACACCGCTGGATAGATTGGAAGCATCAAAGTCAACTTCATAATAGCCTGCAGGTTGAACTTTGTCAACAAGAACAGCAATTTCTTGTCCAAGCATATTGTATATTTTTAGAGTAGTATATTCTGAATTAAGCAATCGGTAGCCAATTATTGTCCTTGGATTAAATGGATTTGGATAATTTTGTGAAAGGAAATAGTTCTTTATATTGTTATTACTGGAATTATTAGATTCAACAGAAACGATATTCTGATAATAATTGATATAACTGTAATAACCCTCAGCAGGTGAACGTTTAAGGTTATTCAACATATCAGAATACTCGTAATAGAATTCTATCTGTTCATTTTCATTTAACGATCCTAATGAATACCAGTGAATTTTTCCGCTTTCTAATTGTGGAGTAATTTCAGTAAAAACATCGTTGCTTTTAATATAAAGTTTTACTGTTTCATTTTTTACACCATTCTCATCAAGAAAAATTTTTTTTACATGCAATCCGCCTCTTCCAAAAATAATTACAGGATGATTTAATAATCTTTTTGCAGAAAGCAATCCGTATCCGTAAACATTATCAGGAGTATCGTAATTATCTCCGGAATGCTGAATTAATTTACGCAACTGAATATTATCCAAATCGGGATAAACAGAAAGCATTTGTGCTGCAATACCTGCAACAATCGGTGCTGAATAAGAAGTTCCGTTGCCTGAAGAAAGCATTCCTGAATTTGTAGCGTGATAAACACCCACTCCTTGAGCTGTAATGTCAGGTTTAATCCTGCCATCGGAAGTCGGGCCTTTCGAACTGAAGCTTGCAATTTGATTGGTATTTGTAACAGCACCAACAGCAATAGTATTAAAACCATCCGCCGGAGCTGTTATATAATTCCAAGAACTTCCCCCTTCATTTCCTGCCGAAGTAATTGTTAATACGCCTCTTTGAAAAGCGAATTCTGCAGCTTTCGTACAGATTGAAGTATTACCATTCATATCTGAATAAGAATAATTTTCCGATGCATTATCAAAAATGCTATATCCAAGTGAGCTTGAGGTAATATCAACACCGGCAGCTTCCATCCATTCGAGGGCCGCAGCATAATTATCTTCTTCCAGACGCGTTTCCGAGCGGACATCTTCAGTTTTTGCCAGAATGAAATCTGCCCCATAAGCAGGACCTATTATATTTCCTTCCCATAATCCTCCGGCTATCGAAAAAACATTAGTACCGTGGCTATCCTGTCCACTATAGTCCGACAATTCATCAGCCGTTATAGTATCCTGAAAAACAAAATCATATTCAGAAATAACATTACGCCCTGATAAAGCCGGATTTCCCCTCCATCGGAATCCTGTATCCAGCAAACCAATCAATATTCCCTGTCCGTTAATTCCGTTTTGATGTACAATCGGAACATCCGAAAGTTCAAGCTGATTTATTGAATAACCATAATCAATTGCTCCGCTTGTTTTTTTTAATCCATTTTTTATTTGATAGTTTTCATATTGTTCGGAAACGTAAGGATTTTTGTAATTAAATATTTTCACTTTTTCAATCTTTTCTATAAAACTAAAATTTTGTATTTTTTTAATTTGATCTTCTGTTGCTTTAACAGATACGGCATTAAACCATTTCAACCGATTATATATTTTTGCCCCGGTACTGCTTAATTGGTTTATATAAGGCTCATAAACAGGAACATCTGCTTCGCTGATGTAATCAGTACCCATTTTCTTTTTTCTTCTTTCTATGCTTTTTTGTGAGAGCAACTTTTCGGCTGTTTTGTACTGTGTGGAATTTTTATGAAATGAGGTTAAAGATATTCCTTTATCTATAAAATAAATAAGATATTTTTCCTGAGTATATATAGAAGCTGAAAATATCAGAAAAATAAAAAACATCCATAATTTTAAATTTACCATAAATTCTTTTTTTTGTTAGTTAAATAAAATTATTTTCAATTATTCTACTTAAAACTCCTAATTTCATGACATCAAAAAAATAAATGCTCTTTATTCAACTGAATTAAATATCCTGCTCCATCTTATTCTATCGAATACTTCAGTAATCTTATTCATTCCAGAAAGCGAATCTACAGAAAATGCAACAAATTCTGCCTTACCAATTATATTATTAAAAGGAATCATACTCCAGAATATTTCATTTGAACCTGTATCCGATGGAGGTCCGATAACAATATAGAAATCATTTTTAAATTCATAAGAATCCGTTTTTGTTCCGTTAAGAAATACTTTTTCATTTTCTGCAGTAACAATTACATCCAGATCGTCGGCTTCAATAAGCAGTTTCCAAAATTTAACTGTTTCTGCATTCAAATTAATCTCAGTACCTTTGGAGGGAACTACAATATCAGTTATATTTTCGTTATAGAACGATCTGTTGAAATCAATAATATCTAAATCTGCAGAATCTAAATTAACGGCAGGATAATTAAACGATTGCCTGTTGTATTTCCTTCTGTTTACTACCAAAGTAGTATCTGTCAGTTCAAAAGTATCTCCGGGTTTCCCTACACATTTTTTTAGATGATTTATTACTTTTTGAGTTACGGTTGTTGTATCAGTAACAATTTGTTGTATTTCAAGAACATCTCCTTCCAAAGGTCTTGAGAAATCGAAAACTCTTAATGAATACATTGGGATATCCGTAAAAGGAATATTGTTAAGACTATAAGGGCCATATGATAATTTATTCACTACTACAATATCACCCTTAACAACAGAAGAATGGTAAGTATTATTATTAATTCGCGTAAAATCAATTAAGAAATAAAATACAATAAAAAGCAAAATAGAAATAGGTATTAAATACTTAAGCATTTTTTTAAATTTTGCTTTGCGGGTTTTCCATTTTAAGGCTTTTCCGCTATAATCTTTTTTTCTCATAAAAAATCCTAAATTATTCCTCCAATTGAAGAACTGCAAGAAAAGCTTCTTGCGGAATTTCAACATTTCCTACTTGTTTCATTCTCTTCTTGCCTTCTTTCTGTTTCTCAAGAAGTTTCCTTTTACGTGTTATATCTCCGCCGTAACATTTTGCAAGCACATTTTTTCGCAAAGCTTTAACTGTAGAACGAGATATAACTTTTGTCCCTACGGCTGCTTGTATAGCAATTTCGAACATGTGACGCGGAATCAAATCTTTTAATTTAGAACATACACGTCTTCCGTAATCGAAAGCTTTGTCTTTATGAACAATAACAGATAAAGCATCAACTTGTTCATTGTTCAGTAAAATATCCAGTTTAACAAGATCCGATTCTCTGTAACCGGTATATTCATAATCGAAAGAAGCATATCCGCGCGTAGTTGATTTTAATTTGTCGTAAAAATCAAAAATAATTTCAGATAAAGGAAAATCGAACTGGATATCGGCACGGGTCGGATCTAAATAACTGGTGTTTTTATAGATGCCACGCTTATCCATCGCAAGTTTCATAATATTTCCCAAGTATTCGCTCGGTGTTACAATCTGTGCTTTTATATATGGTTCCTCAACTCTGTCAATTTCTCCTACAGAAGGCATATCAGCCGGGTTATCAACAACAACTTTTATGCCTTTTTTTGTATAGACATGATATTCTACGTTAGGAAGAGTTGTAACAATGTTTTGGTTGTATTCTCTTTCAAGCCTTTCTTGAACGATTTCCATATGAAGCATACCTAGAAATCCTACACGGAAACCGAATCCAAGAGCTGCAGAGGTTTCGGGTGTAAAAACAAGAGCCGAATCGTTTAGCCGTAACTTATCTAAAGATTCCCGTAAATCTTCAAAATCGTCTGATACAGAAGGATACAATCCGCTGTAAACCATAGGTTTAATCTCTTTATATCCTGGAAGGGGTTTATCTGCTCCGTTTCTTGCAAGTGTAACCGTATCTCCGACTTTTGTATCGTGAACATCTTTAACTCCAGCAATTATATACCCTACATTGCCGGCAGATAATTCTTTCGTTTTAATTTTCGAAAGTCCCAGAATTCCAATTTCTTCAGCTAAAAATTCCTTAGAGTTTGCAAAAAACCTTACCGCATCTTTTTCTTTTAATAATCCATTAAATACTCTGATATATGCAATTGCGCCTCTGTAAGGATCGAAAACAGAATCAAATATAAGTGCTTGCAAAGGGGCATTTATATCTCCCTTCGGCGGAGGTACTTTTTTAACCACCCTTTCTAAAATTTCTCCAATTCCCTTCTTTTCTTTTGCGCTTGCAAGAATAATATCTTCGGTATCGCAGCCAATAAGATCGATTATCTGATTTGAAACAGTTTCAACCATCGCGCTGGGAAGATCTATTTTGTTTATTACAGGAATTATTTCGAGATTGGCTTCAATCGCAAGATAAAGATTACTGATTGTCTGCGCTTCCACTCCCTGAGCTGCATCCACAACTAGCAGTGCTCCTTCACAGGCTGCTAAAGAACGCGATACTTCATACGAAAAATCAACGTGTCCGGGAGTATCAATAAGATTAAGGATATAATTTTCACCATCCGATGCTTTGTATTTCATTTGGATTGCGTGGGATTTTATAGTAATTCCTCTTTCTCTTTCCAAATCCATATCATCAAGAAGTTGAGCTTTTGCTTCCCTCGCCGAAACAGTTCCGGTTACTGCTAAAAGTCCGTCTGCAATCGTCGACTTACCATGATCAATGTGTGCTATAATGCAAAAATTTCTAAAATTATTCATACCTTTTCATTTTCAATTAACCCGTGAATATAATATTCGGCAAGGCTAAATTCAATAATAATTACTTGCGGATAATCTTATTTATAGATTTTTCCTTATTAATATTTATTAAGTTATGTTTAAATTACGTAATTAAAATCAATCTTTGGTTTAAATATGAAATACATTTTATTACTGTTTATGATGTCCGCTCTTATCTTTTCGCAAAGAATAAATTTTGCTGTTATAAGCAATATTTCAAATATTCCCGATAATGAAATAAATAATATAATAGAAAAAATAAACTCTGTAAGTGATATAGATTTTACAGTAATTTTAGGAAGCATTTCAAAAAACGGAAAAACGGATGATATTATAAACTTTAAAACGAAATTAGACAGGTTAAAAAAACAATATTTTGTAATTCCCGGACCTGATGATATTTACAAAAGTGAGTCTGGCGGAATAATATTCAAAGATTTATGGAAAGATTATAATTTTATATTCAATAAAGCTGATATATATATTATCGGGATGAATTCTTTTCTTCCCGATAATTACGAAGAGCAATTTAAGATTGAAGACGTCGATTGGCTGAGAGATAATATTTATGATAAGAAAGTTAAAAAATCGGTATTTATTTCCTACTCCGGTTTAAATGATGAAATTGAAAACTGGCAATACGTTTGGAATCTGCTAACTGAAAAGAATATTTCCGAAGTTTTTTGCAGCAATATAAATGATGCTAAAACGGATTTTAAAAATTTGCAGCAGATTAAAATCAAAAATTTATACGACGCTAAATCCAAATCCTTTAATATTTTTGTTGCAAGTGTCGGGGACAATTTAATTTCTTTAAGCAGGTTGGAAGACGATAATTCATTAAATCCTATACACGAAAACGGAAATTCCGCAAAAATATCTTTAGTTGATTTGCCAAAAACAGAGACTTTCGGGAATAAAATTATATGGAAGAAAAATCTTAATTTTACTTCGCTTTCAAAACCAGTTGTAAATTCAAACACAATTGTTGTATCAGATTTTGCCGGATTTCTTACAGCTTTCAATTTTTCAGGTAAAAAGCTTTGGGAATACGATGCTTACGGCGATATCCTTAGCCAGCCGGTTCTTGTTGACGGAAATATAGCTGTTTCAACAATACAGGGAGATTTGAATATTGTAAGAATAAAAGACGGGAATCATTTCCAATCAATAGGATTTGACGAAACATTAACTTCCGCTTTGTTTCCTTATGATTACGGCGGCAGTAAAAAAATTATAAATGTCGAAAATAATCCGAATATTGCACTCATTGCAGGAAGTTCTTCCGGTAAAATATTCTGTTACGATTTTTTTACTTTACAGGAGCTTTGGATGTTTTCGGAAGCGAAAAATATGATAAGGCATAAACCTGTAAAAATTAAGAATCAGATTATATTCACTGATATAGATGGAAATATATTTTCGGTTGATGCATACAGCGGTTTTTTAATTTGGAAATGGAAACCCGAAGGAAAGAATATCCGAACAAAGAGTTTTTTTGCAGAAAGCAACAATGTCTATTTGCATAGTTCTACAGATGAAATAATTAAAATTGATGCTCTGCTTGGCAAAACAAAATGGAAAGAAAAATTTAAAAACATAAATTCGGTTTTATTATCAGAAGATAAGAGCCGAATAATATGCGTTTTGGATAATAAAATTCTTTTTATTTCATCCGAAAACGGAAAAGTTATTAAAAATATTGATTTCAGACATAGTAACTCGGGCAAGGCAGTGATTAAAGAGAATAACGGGAACATATTTATTTCTACCGGAAAACAAGTGTTCTTAATTGATTCTGAATTAAGAACCTTACCGATTTTCGATTGCGGAAGCGGAAAAGTAGTAGATATAATTCCCGTTGAAAGCAATAAAATTATAATTTCCGATAACAACGGAAATCTTTATAAACTTGAATTAGCAGATAAAAATGCGAAATTTTGATTGTGTAATTTTTGATGTGGATGGAACTCTTGTTTCATCTCTAAAACTTATTCTCAACTCGATGAATCATATCGCAAGGAAATATTTAAATAAAACTTTTAAGGATAAAGAAATATTAGATATGTTCGGACCGACTGAAGAAGCTATTATTAAAAAGTTATATAATGAAAGATTTGAAGAAGCAGAAAAAGATTACTTCAATTTTTATTCTGATAACCATAGTGAAGTTGATATATTTAACGGTATGAAAGAAATAATTCAAGAATTAAAAGATAGAAATGTTAAACTTGCCGTATTTACAGGCAAAGGGAAAAGATCTACAGAAATTACTCTTGAAAAAAGCGGTTATAATAACTTATTTGAAATCCTGATAACCGGCGATGACGTAAAGGAATGTAAGCCTTCGGGCGAAGGAATTATAAAAATTTTGGATTATTTTGATGTTTCGAAAGATAAAACTTTAATGATAGGCGATTCTTCGCACGATGTTATTGCCGCTCAAGATGTCGGAGTAAAAATTGCTTCAGTTTTATGGGATAGTTTTTCGTTGGAAGAAATAATTAAACTTAAACCCGATTATCTTTTTAAGAATCTTGATGAGTTAAAAACTTTCTTATTCGAAAATACATAAAAATAAACCCCGTTTTTTATTTACGGGGTTTATTAAGAGTTTATAAACTGTTAAAAGTTAAACGGATAAACGAAAGTTACACGCGGCTCAATTTTCTTTTGAGGCTTATATCCTGTAATATTATCATCCCCGTCTCTTTCGGGAGTGAAAGTCCAGTGATAAACAAGCGAAACAATCATAAACGGATAAGGTTTGTATCCCATTTCTGCAAAAAGATATGAACGGTCGTCAAGTTTAAATAAATCTTTTTCATCAATTATATTTATTTTGTCATAGCCAGCTCTAAGTACAAAACTTCCATTTTCGGGTGAAATATCTGTATTCAGATGCAGAATGCCACTCTGCGGGTATTCATCAAGTCTCTGGTAACTTCCTAATATTTTAAATGTATTTAAAACGCTTACAAGAAGTTCTCCGTAAAATCCGTTGCTGCTTTTAAATCCCGCATCAAGCATTTGAATTTTACTTGCAACAGTTGTATCCGTTTTATCGATTTTAAATCTTTCAATTTCGTATAAAGAATTAAAATATGAAGGCAAATATCCGTTTCCGTTAAATCTTCTTTCAAGTTTCGCACGCAGATTAACAATTCCCAATCCTTCCATATTAAGGATAGCGCCTAAAGCAGAACCGCTTCCGAAATCTATAATTTTATTATGATCAAAATAAATCTCCAAATTTGCGACGGATGTGCTTAAAACCGGCAGCCCTATATCAAATCCTATGATGTTTAAACTGCCTTTATCGGTTGTCGATTTAAATTTATTATCGGAAGTAAATATTCCTGAAGTAACACCGGCATTTTCATTGTAATCACCCGCAAAAGTTGCTCCTATTTCAAGCGAACCCAGAATCGGTATATCCCCTGCTGAAGAAAATTTAAGAGGACGTACAAACCCTCGGATGCCAAGAACTCCAGCTTGTCCGAAATTCCCGTAAACAGATTCGAACCCGAAGTTTGTGAAGTCAATGTCGAGTTCCATACCAATTTTACGGGTATCGTAGCTCGGACTGTTATTGTAGAGATACATTATTGTTCCGTGACCCAGTGTTGCGTAGTCCAGTGCTCCCAATCTCACATAAAAAGGATCGTTTTTTTGTCCGTAACGAGCATATCTTATTATACTCAGATAATCTGAAAACTCATTAAAATTCTCTTTCCGTAATTTCCCTTCCGGACTGAATTGTAAATTAAGATCGAGACCTACCCCGAAATTAGCCAGACCGATTTCTGGAGTGAACCTGAGTGAATAAAACGGTTGATCATCAATCCATGTAACTCCTAATCCTCCGCTCAAAACTCCTTCGTTGGGTTTCGGTTCTGTATAAAACTGAGATCTTAAAGACATAGTCATTATAGCCGCAAAAAATAGAAGTGAGATTATTTTCATATAGATTCCTTATTCGTTAACAATTTTAGTGTTATCTTACAATAGAAAGCTTTTGCGTAACACTTTCGGATTTATCCCCTTTTTTAGATATAACTTTATAAATATACACTCCGTTAGCAATTTCATCTCCGTCTTCGTCTTTCCCGTCCCATTCAATTTCATTAAAATCTCTTCGCAAATCGGCAGAGGTTTTAACAAATTCCTTTATTAGTCTGCCGGCTACAGTATAGATTTTAATTTTTAACTCATCAGGAATTTGTGTAAGCTTAAACGTAAAATATGTTTTATTGCTAAATGGATTCGGATAATTATAAGTATCAAGGATTCTAGGTGTATTATCCACTAAAAATGTTCTTTCTATATCAGATGCATTTTCGAAAGTTGAATTTCTGTCAACCCATACGCGGAAAGTATGAGTGCCGTCATTAAATTTAGGATTAATTGTATACGTAATTTCTTTTACTCCAGGAGCTTGTTCAATTTCCGAGGCAGGAACAATTTCATTATCAATAACTACCCGCAAGTTATTTTTTGTAACATTGTAATCGTACCATTCAGCAAGGTCTTTCAAAAAAATTATAATCTTCGGATTTTCAGAAATATATTGTCCGTCCATAATTTCCTGTCCGTCAAACGTAACGCTTATAGAAGTATCCGATACCCCGACTGTTGTATCTTTTTTTACGTAAAAAGGAGCGTTATAAATGTTGTTATCTTCGTAAATTTCTGCAACTTTATTTTCAGAATCGATAATGATTCTGAAAAACATCTGCCCAAATTGTTCATCAAAATCTAATTTAACAGGTATGTTAAAGTTAATGTGCGCATTTGGGACTAAACTGAATAGTAAAGTGTCGAGTATAGTACGAACTGAATTGTCGGGTTTTACTATTTCCACAACTACTTTAAAGCTGTCTGCAATATTTTCACCAATATTGTAAACACCAAATAATATATTATTATTACCTCCCTGAGAAATTGTATCGGAGGCAACTTTCAAGACCTGGTAATTAGTGAATAATTCAGGTAGCATTTTGTAATTTACGCCTATTGCAGAAATTTCAGGTGAAAGCCCGCTTGTTGAATTATTTAAGGAAAACTTCAGCTTTAACTTTGGGTATATTTTTGCATTAACAGATGAAATATCAATGTTATTTGTAGTTAGATTAATGGAAGTTAAACTATCAACCTGATTATCGTTTTTAATTCCAATCGGTAAAATATTAATGGAAGCATCTCCAGGGATTGAATAATTGACTGCCAAATTTTGCCATTCAGAGGATGCTCCAATTTCTTTAGTTACAAAAAAACCATTTGATAGATTTTTAATAAACGTTGTATCAATAGAAACACTTCCTCCGTAGGGAGGTGACCAAGCTTCAGGTACACTTCCCGGTACAGCTCCCCGATAACCAATTAATGCCCAGCTATGTCTATTTCCAACACTATCTATTAATGTACTTCCAAAAGATTTTATTTCATTCCTAATTTCTGCAGTAATACCTGAACCTGAACCTCCGCTGCTGCAAATCAACAAATACTTTCCTTTCGGAATACTCTGAAGGTATCCTAATAACTCAGCGGCAAAACCGCTAGTGTTATCCCAATAATTTATCCTTTCTGTAGCTTCAATATCAAGAGAAACTGAATCAATAATTGCGATATGAAAACCATCAAGATGACCTTCCGATAAGATATTATCACCATTCAAAGCAATTACGGCATAATTACCATCATAATATCCGGCTGCATTTATTGAAAACTCTTTAGTTCCGGTTGAAATTGTAAGTTTATTATTTTTAAACTCAATATCTTTTTTGTTCAATCCTGAAAAAGAAAGCGAGTCTTTAATCAAATATGAATCCAAATGTTGACTGCTGTATATAAATGAATAAACACTTCCATAATCTTTATCATCCTGTGCAATTTTTGAGCGAATAAAATATCTTTTACCGTCTTGCAGATTATCAAAATTGATATTTGTTAAGACTGTATCAATTGCAAGTATTTTTTTAGACGGATTTACAAATTGAATATTATCTGATATTTCCACTGCGATTGAATCAGTTCCTTGCTTAACTGAAGGATTTAATATTCTTAAATTCTGATAAAAACTGTTTAATACAATATCTTTAATTATTGTCCGCAGACTTGAATTTACTACGTTAAAATTGTAAGCGATAGAGTTATTATCTTCATTTATTTCATTAATCATATTATCCGGATCAGCAGAAATAATGATATTATGATTACCTGTCATCTCTTTAATATTAACATAAAAATGAATATTCTCTTTATATGCCGGCATACTAATTACTATATCATCTTCGGGGATATTCTGTCCATTATAAGTATGATTTACTCTGACTGTAATCTTAGCTGTATCATTATAAACTCCCAAATTGAAAAGATTTATACTAAAACCTGTTGAATCTTGTTTATCACTGATAATAGGTGATTCAGAAATTAAATCTGATGAGTTTAATATTAAATCCGAAAGCGGCGGTTTTTTTAATGCAATTATCGGATCACCAAAAAATGTATTTGTGTAAGAAAACACCCTGAAAGTTTCGCTTGAACCAAAACTTTGAAGCAGTGATGCCTTAGCCATAACATGTGCCTTAGCAATTGAAATATCATTTTTTAATAAAATACCGTAAAAAACATTCGGTCCTGATGTTGCTGAAGAAAAGAAACCTAAGGAAGCATTTCCTAAATAACCTATAGCTTCCCCGTTGGTATTGCAAATAAACAATTCTGAAAATGCTTTTATATCCGGTTCGGCAAATTTACCTGTTGAACATCCAAAATCAGTTATTATCGGATTTTTACCGTTTGCATTATGCAACTGACTGACATCAGTAATTCCGTTATCCCAAATCTGTGTTCCGCTATGGCCTAAATAAGAGATAAACAAACCGCTTAAACTAATCATACTGTCAACTTGAGCGTTTGTATAAGGACCGAAATTTGAAGGAGGAGTTGTTGTTTTGTAAAGATGGGATACATTTCCTCCGATGGGAGAAGGAAGAATATGATTATTTATTACAGCATCATTTGCAGATTTTAACTGATTGAGTTCACTGGGATTTTTCTGATCGCCACTGGAAATAAACATATAGGTTTTATTCCATTCATCATATCCTAAGTTCAAATAATTTCTGTGTTTATTGAAATAATGATCAAACTCTTCAATAGAATTTACTGGAATTCGCCCGACAAATAACTGAGGCACATAAGCTTGTTCCGGGTTCCATATTGCATACCAGCTATCCGATACAGGTTCTCCAAAAGAAGGAACAAAATTTTCTACTTTGGGACTTGCGAAGTATTTATATTTATTAGCTTTGTAATCGTATGTCGCATCTCCCACGAGGTTAAGATATACAGGTTTTACTGTCCATTTCGAATATACATCCATAAGAAAATCTTTAATCGGTTCCGGAGCAAAAAAACCGTAATTGTACTGATCATAAATTCTTTCAACATCAATAACGGCAGAATTTATGTTATAATTCTCTTCAATAAAGCCTGCATATTCCGAAGCCTTGTTCAAAAAAGTTTTATGAGTTAATAAAATATATTCACCGGAATTTGAGTTATCGCTTAAATTTTGAAATGGTCTGTAATAATAAAACTTAGGACTGCTGATTTTTGCTTCCGATTTAAAAATGAATTTATCGCTGTTATTTATTGTATCCGAAATAGAATAGTTATTTGCATTATTAACAGGATTAAGATAAATCTCAGCATCATTCCCGTTGAATTTATAAATTCTGATATCAGGATTTGTAAAACTGCCGACTTTTAATGCATAAATATTTCCGTTATTTATATTTTGCAGTGAGAATTTCAGCGAGTCGTTAATTGGAACTAAATATCTTGGATATTCAACTTCGTACCAATCATATTCAATGCTGTTTACTGTAGCTGTTGTAGCAAAAGAAATTGTTTTAAGATTGTTTACTCCGTTTTTGAGTAAATCCGATGAGAATTTCGCTTTTACAACTTTTTGTTCATACTTATTAAAAGCAGTCGAATCAAAAACCTGAGCATCGCTATTAATACTTAGCCCGATTTTATGAGCTTTCGATGTAATATTTGATGCGAAATCCTGAACTTTATAAAAAGCTTTTGCAGAATCGCCAGGCACTAAATTAGTTACTGTAAAATTCCTATTTGCCGTACCAACTGCCTGCTGACCCCAAACCCAGGTTTGATTAGCATGCCAAAACGGCAGCTGCCGCTTTACAAGGTCGGATATCGAGTAATCGAGCCAGCGGTCTTGTTCGTAGTGAGCAACTTCGCGATATGTTCTTAAGGTATCGTTTGTTATCGGAAACCCGCCGGAATTTATTTTTATCCGTTTGCCGTTAGTGCCATCCCAGGTAAGCCAGTAAATTGTAGTATCCGAATATCTGTTTGCATATTCTTTATATTCCTCATCCCCGGTACTGATGTTCCGGTAATCGGGATTTCCGGGATTTCTTGTCCCAATAAATTCTAAATAATCATTTTCATCAAAAACACCATCGTTTTCCCCGCTTACGTAAATTGATACTTCGTTTCCTTTTAAGTATAATTTAAATGTCCTAGGATCTATTGAAAGAGTTGATATTCCAAAGTTTTCGAGATTTTCTTTTGTGATTCTGTAAATATCGTCATTTGCCGTTCCGATTTTTAAATAAGATTTATTAAAATCAATCCAACTGTAATTATCGGATTTTGAAAGAGAGGCATCGTAAAGCTGACGGTCAAGTTGAACTGCATTAGAAATATTGGATATTAAATATTTTTCTAATTCTGTAACTTCTTCTGCTTTTGATGATTGAATAGATTTGCCTTTATTTTTAACGGACAACTTAAAATTTAATTTTGACTTTTCACTTATTTCGTTTGAATTATTAAAAGTGTATTGATTTATTCTCACCTGAGCGCAGTAATAGTTCCCGATCCAAACATACCCGACAATCTCAATATCCTTTTTTTCAATAAGAGTTTCGCGGCGTAATTTTCCTTTGGAAAAAGTGATATTCCTTTGGGAATCCCAATTGATATCCGGTGCTATTTCAGGTTTTCCTATTATTTTTTTCTGCTCTTTCACTGAGTATGAGATTTCAGCTTCCGAAAAAGACGGCAGAGCAATAAAAATATCTTTCTTAGGAAGAATAAAGTATTGAGTATTGTATTCCGGTATTGCCTGTTCAAATTTTACGATTTTATTCCCTTCTTCCTCCACAATATTATAATTTTCCGAATTTAGAATCACATCAAAATTTAAGTGAGAAATTTCTTTAACAGAAACTTGAGAAAATATTATTGAAGTGAAAAAAAAGAATAAATATATTAGTTTAATCTTCATATTTTTAGCCTGATGAATAAATAAAAAAAATCTTTTTCGTATAATTAAAAAGAATAAAACTTAATTAATAAAATTACCGAAATAATTGGAAAACTTAACACTAAATAATATAAAAATCGATGCATTTAACAGCGATTCAGTTAGAATTTTTATCAGAAAGATTCTTATTGAAAAGAAGAATCAGCATTTTATCACATTCAATTTGGATTTTCTGTATAATTCTTTTTTAAACAGCGATTTTCAACATATTTGCAAAAATGCCGATTATACTTCTGCCGATGGTTTCGGAATAACTTCTTTAATTTACTTGAAGTACAAAAATAGAATTCCTCGCATTACAGGAAACGATCTTTTCGTAATTATTCTTGAAATATTGAATGAAATTTCCGGCTCGGTTGCTCTCGTTGGTTCAAATGCTGAAGTGCAAAGTAAAATTAAAAATAAAATATTGAAAAATTATCTTAATGTAAAAATTGCATATTCAGCTACACCTTCATACAAATTTGAAGAAGATATTGCTGAGAATATAAGTTTGTTGAATGTTTTAAAAAAAGCCAACCCGGATGTCCTTTTTCTTGCTTTGGGTTCACCCCGCCAGGAGTATTGGCTTAATAGATATCTTAAGGAGACTGATATAAAAATCGGTATGGGGATCGGCGCAGTATTCGATTTTTATTCCGGCGCTAAGAAAAGAAGTCCTGTTTTTATTCAAAAAATAGGGCTCGAATGGTTTTGGCGTTTTTGCACAGAACCAAAAAGATTATTTAAACGGTATTTTTTACAAGATTTGCCATTATATTTAAAATTATCATTTTACGCTATTTTAGGAAAAAATATATGAGTAAAAAGATTTTATATCTAATAAAAACAATGGATGTTGGCGGAGCTGAAAGATTTACGTTAAATCTATCAACATATATGCAGTCAAACGGATTTGAAACAACTGTTTATTCATCCGGTGGTATTTTTACCGATTTATTGCGTGAAAAAAATGTGACATATATTTACAGCGATAATGCCCAGAAGAATGATTTTATCTCTTTTTTTAAAATCAGACAAGAAATAAAGAAAATTCTATCTGAGAAAGAATATGATATTATTCATTGTCAGCATAGAATTTTTGTCCTTATTCTCTCAACAATAAAAACAGGTAGAGCAAAAATAATCTATACGGCGCATAATTATTTTGATGATTTCTTGCAGAAATTGATTAAACCGGATTATGCAATTGCAATATCGCCAACTATCGAAAAAAATCTAAAATCTACTCTAACAATTTCACATTCAAAAATAAGTTGTATCAATCTCGGGGTTGATTCTCCTGATTTAGTCCCATGGAAAAACAGGAAAAAGACCGACAATATAACAATTGGGTATGTTGGTAGATTATTAAAAGAAAAAGGGATTTTAAATCTTTTGCAGGCTTTTAATACTCTTAAAAATCATCATTCAGAGCTTCGTTTAAAAATAGTTGGGAAAGGACCATTAAAAAATGAAATTATCAATTTTGTTGAAGAAAATAAGTTAAATGACTTAATCACAATTAATGAACCGCTTACTGATATAGATGCAATTTATAAAAATATTGATATACTCGTTCTCCCCACTCAAATGAAGGAAGGATTACCAATTTCAATTCTTGAAGCAATGGCAAGAGGGATTTTGGTAATTACTTGCAATTCCGGCGGTATTGGCGATGTAATAATAAATGGAGAAACAGGTATTGTTTTAGAATCAGGCAGTATTGAAGAAATAAATGCAAATTTAGATACGATTCTTTCAAATTATCCAAATTTAAAAGAAATTATTCAGAAAGCTAAAGTTAAGGTAACAGAAGACTTTTCTTTAGAAACAATGCTAGTAAATTATAACCAGTTATATAAAAATATTGCTTGATTATTTTTTCCTTTTCAGAGATGTAATTAAGTATTTAATTCTTAATACTGGATTAAAAAAATAATAATAGTCTTTTATATCACGAGATACGATATTTAAAATAATAATTTTAATAGCTTTTTTTAGTCTATAATTTCTAACTTTTATTGATTTACACAATTTCCAGAAACTAATTCCCTTTTCTCCATAACGGATTTGCCAAAAAATATTTAATTCATCGAAGCTTGGTTCTGTATATGAAATGTTTTCTTCAAGAACCTTAATAATACTAGTATTTATTTCTTTAATTGATTTGATGCTAAATGACTGCCCATTAATATGTTTACGATATTTTAACAACATTTCATCAAGATTTAAAAATTTTGCATTCAATCTTAAACGTAACCACAAATCATAGTCCGCAATCTTCCCGTATTTCTCCCTGTATCCTCCTGCGTCAAGCACAATCTTTTTTTTATAAAGTACTCCTGAATGGCTGATTATGTTCTGAAATCTCAATTCTTTTTTTATTTCTTCATCTTCTTTTGGAAGCTTAATTTCATAAAGTGTTTTTCCAATTTCATTAATTACAAAAATATTATGGCTTACAATACTTATATCAGAATCAAATAGAATCGCTTTCATTTGCTTTTCAATTTTTTGAGGCATTGCAATATCATCGTGATCAAGAATTGAAACATAATCGCCATTTGCTAATGATAATCCATAATTTAAAGCTGCAACGTGACCATTATTTTCTGTCCAAAAATATTTTATTCTTTTATCAGGAATTGATTTGATAATATCGGCTGTACCATCATTAGAACCATCGTCAATAATAATTATTTCAAGATTTGTATAAGTTTGACTTATTATACTTTCAACAGATTCACGAATAAATTTTTCACCATTAAATGTTGTAATAATTACAGAAACTAATTCACTATGCATTATTATTTTCATTATTGATATATACTTATCTTTAATATAATAATATATATCATTTTCCCCAATAAGTTTGAATATTTTAATATTATGTTAAATTTAAATAAAAACTATAGAACTGTCAAAGTCCAGAAATATTCCCCATTAAAAACAAGAGAAGTCCAGAAGTATTCCCCAAGCGGGGTCAGAAGTAATCCCCAGTCAGGTTCAAAAGTATTCCCCACCCCTGGATGTAAACAATTTTTTTGAAAACAGAACCATAAAGACATTCTTTGAAAGA
>Ga0123335_1003855_pt1 | contig 20217 bp, 19 predicted proteins | sample BiotimSIPDNA_2_FD_89707 | JGI IMG/M metagenome (GOLD analysis project Ga0123335, IMG submission 89707) | Anaerobic biogas reactor microbial communites from Washington, USA - Biogas_R2 time_0 SIP DNA | ecosystem: Engineered > Bioreactor > Anaerobic > Unclassified | place: Washington, USA...
ATGAAAAACTTAGAAACAATGGGCGCTCAGGAAATGAATGCTGAAGAAGTGAAAGAAGAAAATGGAGGTATTTGGGCTGCAATTGTAGCAATAGGAATCGCCGCATGGGGAATTGGAAATTTAATTCACGATTGCTTTTGTAACCATAGGCAATCAGATATAACAGTATGGTAAAAAAATCGATTTGGAGGGCTACCCCTCCATTTCTTTTGGTTTTTTTCGGTGCAACATTATTTTCATTTGCACAAGAAAAAGTTACGTTTCGTGTCTGCGATTACGAAAATAACCCATTGCCTTATGCAAACATCAGGTTTTTAAATTCCTCACAAGGTACAATTACAAATTCTAACGGTTATTTTCAGGCATCAATTGCCACAAATCAAAAAGTTTCTATTTCTTACCTTGGATATCAAACCATCACGTTCTCTACCGATACATTAACCTCCGGGGTTATTCGGCTAAATAAAGTGCCCATCGGGTTGTCTGAAATAACTATTAAGCCCAGTAACGGGATTAACATTGTAGAAAAAGCATTAGAAAAAATTCCGCAGAATTTTTACGGCCAAAAAAATCGTCAACGTGCATTTTACAGAGAGTATTTGTACCAAGATAATCAGTTAAAAACAGTAACAGAAAGTAGCCTTTCAATATTAAAAATGCCTTATAATGAAAAGATAAACGATATACTCTCTATTGAAAAAGGCCAATCATTTGTACACGATAGCAGTGATATAGACATCATTAATGGTCCTTTTGCAGTTTTCCGACAGTGCGACATAGTCAAGAATAAAAGTTATATTCTTAACAAGAAGAGCCTTTCGAGTCATGTTTTCCTACTAAAATCTATCATTCACGACAATGACCGATCCCTCTATGAAATTCGATTTTTCCCCAAAAAAAAGAATGCAATTTCTGGAGAAAAATATTCGGGAGAGATCTTTATTGACTCAGTTAATTTTTCAATAGTAAAAGCGAACATCGAAAAATTGACAAAAGATGGAAAGAAATCGGGGAATTGGGTTGCCGTAAACTACGAATTGTTTGGCAGGCGTTATACATTAAGCAATGCACAAAAGCAGGTTTTAAAAAGAAACAATAAAGCGAAGGTTGAATTGGCAATAACCGATTTTGAATACGCCAACTTTGAAGAAGAACCCCAAAAAATAGAAAAAGGAATTCCATTGAATGAATACATAACACCAAATTATTGCTCCGCACAAACAATACTACCCGACTCGATAAGTACACATAAGTTCTTAAAAAACAACAGACGAGCAAGCTATGAACCAGCCATAGAATTATTCTATGAAACAAATTTCCTTGAACAGGTAAATACATTATCGAAAAATCTAAATTCTGTCGGATACCTATCAAACTATTTGATATATAAAGGCTTTATAAACGGAATGATTTGGTCATTGTCTCAAACTTTTTTCCATTATTGCTTTTTCAATCCTTTGTCGATGGTACTTGCAGAAAGTGCACTTCTTAGGAAAAACAACATTTCGCATGAAGTAAACCCATTTGTTTTTAATAAAAACCTTTCATCATTTTGTAAGGTAAACAACACCGAAGAACTCCGTTTGTTACACGATAAAAATCTTCTTGATTATGTGAGAACAGGTACTGTGAGAAACGAACTGATGTATAACTGTATCGACAACATGGAAGATTTGTTGTTCGAGAAAAATTACAACATGGAAAGTTCTTCCAATATTTTTTACATAGACTTGTTTCTTAAAAGAAGTACACTTTTTATAAATCATCTTATGATTGGCCAAGAATATGTTGAAGCTGGCGAACAAGCAGATCGCGGGCTTCGTACTATTTATCTCCTGACAGCTGACGATAAACACTATTCATATCTGTTTAAAAAAACCGATTTGACGCCTACAGGACAAAAAATGATGTCTCGCGCAAAATGGTTCTCAATGCTCAACCTTGTGTCTCCATATATTATTGGAATTCACAATATTGAACTATCCAAAAATATAAATGCAAACTTTAGTTTTGGGTATATGTTAACACCTGTTGGCGAAGCATACATTCAGAACTACTGGTTAAAGATTTCACAGGACATATACAAACTCAATTTTACCCTCTACCGCTTAAGTGGCAATATCGGCTATCATGCAGAACTTGACCTCCTCAACAAGAAGGTTACAAAAAGATTTGACTTACGAACAAAACTAATAGCATGTAATACTTCGACTTATTTACATGACTACTCAATACCAAATTCTATCGGCATAGGCTTTGAGCAAGAATTAAAATACATGATTTCTTCCCGGTGTAATCTCACCGTAGGATACTCAATAAAAAGCCCCGGGTATTTTTCCTCAACCCTATCATCAACGGAAGATTTTCAGCTAAAAACCGGAATAAGCTGGAAACTATAATTTATTCAGAAACAATTCCTTGTAAACCTACAATGCATTATAGCGAAAAAACAGCGATGCATCATGTTCATCTTCTAGCATGCAAAAAATTCAGACATGGCCATATCATCATAATTGATTAATATTACCACCTAAACAGCAAAATTATCATGATAAAAAAAGATTATCTCATGCGCCTTCTGAAGGAATTCCTCGATGCATTGGCAGAGTTGCTTTACCATGTAAAAAACGAAAACAATGAGCAAATTCTTGCCCGCAGCGAGGAATTCTACCCTAAATACCTAAAGCAAAAACGCTCCTTTTTCATCGAAAACAACATTAGCACCATTGTGCCGTCAATTATTTCAGAGAATATTGAAGAGTCGGTAATAAAATGCGAAATGCTGGCCGAACTGCTTTTCATCGATGCCAAACAGACAAATAATATTGATATTCAGCACGATTTGTATCAAAAGGCATTATTCTTTTTTGACTATGCAGAACAGCATAGCACTACCTTTTCGGAGAACCGCTTATTGAAAATTGAAACATTGAAAAGCATTCTTAATCAATAACATCCAACAATTATCAAGCGTGCCGGTTACCGGCTGATCACCTTGGTGCTTAACATGCATTGCAGGCATTTAGTGGGCTCGCAGTACCTGTTTTTCAACTGAATCAGGGCTTGGCTGTCGAACGCGTTATGTGCCTGTATCCCAACTTCGTTCCAACGCGAGATAACACTGTTGTGTTCGGCTGGCAAGGCCTCGAGCAACTCGAGGGCACGCTGTTTCAACAGGGCAATATTGTTGCGCTCGCCATAAAGAAACAGAAATGGGGCTACCGTATTAATGATGATGTTGTTGCGCGAAGCCATACCCAAGTTTTTCTCCCCTTGGGGCGATGGCAAGCTGAACCGATAATGCGTATCCCAATACGGCGAAGCTTTCACGTCGAAAAAGTCGATGATTTTATCCAATGCGCTCTCTTCCACCAGTTTCGACAACAACGATTCAGACTTGAACACCAACGCAGCAAACTGAGCAATGCGAAGGGTTGGAAAGTTAGCAGGCCGCAAACGCATAAATTTCCAGAGGTAACCTTCCATGCCTTTCAACCCATATTTTCGGGCAAAATAGGAATATTCTTCGCGCAAGTTGAGATAATAATCGTCGCCCAGCAACTCTTCGTTCAATAATCCCGACTGTCCGAAAAGCAAGGCCTCGAGCTGGAACAAGTTGTGTTTGTGCTTTGCTAAAACCGACAATGGCGTGCAGCGGGCCAACATCTCGAAAGGCAGCCCATTGGTTTTAAATCCGAAATTTCGGGCCAATAACTGATGAAATGTTTCATTCCAATTGTTCCGGTTGTCGTTCAGCAACTTCTCGATGCCAACGGTTTTTTCATTCAGCCGTTCAACCAACAGGGCATCGAAAGCCACCATCCGGTAGATTTCGTCGACCATTGAAATGCTTCGGCTGCAAGCCGGCCATGTGTGCTGGGCTAGCAATTCGTTATAGTTTTCCAGCATATTCGTGTCGACCGGCAAAACAAACACGGGCAATACGTTTCCATTGGGCAAGCTTATCGGTTTGTCGTTTTCGAGTACCACATGCAGAACCACATTATTATATGCTCCATCACTTTGATGCCCATGCAGCAACCAATCAGATGAACGCAGATGAACCTCAACATTCCCGGCCCACAGGGTTTCGCCAATCTTTACCGAAGCATTAAAGAAATCGGGGCCGGCATCGGTGTTCAACTTTCCGGGACTAAGGATTACCAGTTCACGCCCATCGGTGGTTTTGAGCCCTTGTGAGGCAAAAAGAGTGTTTTTCCAAATAAATTGCAGGAATTCTTCTGACATCATCATGTTATTAGGGGTTTATGATGACATAAAAATACAAAAGATTGGTTGTAAAAATGAGAACTGTAAAAGTAATGTTTGTGAAAAAGGAAATAAATGAAAACAAGGAAGACGTTGTTACTATATCTATCCATGTGTGCGTCCTTCTATTTAAAATGTTTTTAATTATTTGTAATTAATCTTTTCATCCCATCTTGTCACATCTTCCTTTTCCGGGTGTTTTTTAGGACATGACTCGGAACTCAAGCGTAATTTATTCTGAAGATTACATCCACATACTCCACAAACTTTTTTGCCTATTCTTTCCCCTATATTGCCTGTCTGTTTCTTGGAAGGAATCATTTTTTGCAAAGTTTTGGTAGGATCTGTAAGATAGGGACAGCGTAAGCACGCATCTTCCCGCTTTTCAAGGATTTCGTTTGAAACAACTAGAAAGCCAATTTTGCTCCAAAGTATAAATGATGCAGCCGCTTTCTTGATTAGCTCAAAATTTGAAATGGATTTTGTTTGTTTGACAGAGGATTTATATCGTTTGTTTTGCGGAGCATGAAGTAATGCATTTAACGACTCAGGTGTATTTTTGGACGTTACAAGATTGATTCCATATCCCGGTTCGTTTATGGCACGGATTAGTACAGAGGCATCAACAGGCTCCTCTTTCCCCAATAATTTTCCAAATTTGCTACACATATCGGATAATGAATCTGTCGGTTCAATTATTGAATGTTCTTCTCCCATAAATGTGATTTTTTGATATATTTTCTAATTCATTTACTTTGTCTTACTTTGAATATCCCCCATAGTATTGAGCAACCAAAGGAGGAGAAATAGAAAAGGCAGGGTGAAACTCATCACCCTACCAAAATTATTTCATTAACATTTTCCAAATGATTGACTAACTATTGTTATTCCACCAATCTCAATTGTTACTTTGATTCCTGTTGGAATCCCCCAAAAAGTGCAAATACTTAAACAAGCATTACCAACAGTTCCCTCTGGAATACTTATAGGAATACTAAAACAATAATCACCAAAACCGAGTGGCAAACTGATACAAACCTTATGGTCCTTAGTTACTATTGAGATGCATTCGGCACTAACTTGCAAGCATTCTCCTTTGCTAGTGTCTAAATTAGATCCAGTTGACTTCAGTTGATTTTGTTCGTGAGTTTTCTTAGCGGCTTCAATTGCGCTTGAGATCCTTTTTTCATTAAATTTATAAGTTGTCATATTTTTAGATTTTAATAAGTTAATTATTGTAAATTTTTTATATAAAGTTTCATCAAGTGCTACTATTTCTTTCCTCCTGTCAGAGTGAAACTACCCATATTAAGAGATAAATCTTTAGCATCAATTGCTGCATCCATGTCCATAAAATGCTTTACAGCTTTTGTGTAATGCTTATGTCCTTTGTTTAATCTCCATTGCATATTAATTTGAACTGCTGCATTTTTCGGGAGCATTTCTCCGTTTTTATCTTGCATGGTAACAATTAATTGTCCTTTGTAATTAGGAGGAAGCGTAAGCTTATGCTCGATTTGTTGTGAAGATTTGGTAATTTCAATTAAGCCACTATTGAAAGAAAATTTGGGATCAGCGCTCCTTAACCCAATTTTAGAACCAACCGGAACATTACGACAGTTTGCAGTAAATAAAAACTCTTCTGGAGAATTATCTTGATTATAAAAAACTAAAGTTGATTCAACACTAGTTTGCGGATCAAAATTGTGCCAGCCAGCTGCCCCATTATGAGTAATATATGTGCTTGAATTCCAGTTGCCTAGAGGAATTTCCGTTGGTTTATTTTTTTTAAAGTAATCTGTTGTAATAGCTGCGATCACACAAATATGGTCGGTTGACTTAGTTTCAAAGTTGAAAGCTTCAGAAACAGCTCTGACACCTAATGGAATTTCCCCAGCTTCGCCTCCTAATAACAAAATATTACCGGATTCGCTAGATCCAGAAGCTGTATAACATTGGATCCAAGAAGTTGGAGGCTGATTAAAACCACCTGTTGAATAAAACATTTGTGCTTTCGCATTGGTAATTGAACCATAAAATTGGGCATTAGCACATCTTACATAAATATAGTTTTTCCCAACCTGAGGCGTTATCCAATATTGGCTATTCCAATTTTTAATAAGGTCGTCGGTTTTTATCGGTGTGTTTTGATTACATACAATATCAATGCTCTGAGTAACATCGCCAGGTGTTGGAATTGTTCCAATATCTGATATGTTTTTACGAACAAGCAGCCCTCTCCATTGGGCGATTGCATACTTAGCATAAGTATTAGCCTGAGACTGATTAATTCCTAATGCTTGTACCAGACTTTTTGATAAATAAGCAGTATCCATAAAAGTATCATGCCAATAAGTATCTGCATATACTCCACTACAAACATTTGCAATATCCTGATAGGTTAGCTTCGGATTCATTCTTTCACTAATATCACTCATTGCATCTGTATCATATTTACCGGCAATAAAATATTCGATTGCCGCATTCCACATGTCTTGAATAGTTCTGATCTCACCGGAACTTGTCAGTGTATTTTCACCAACATTTTTTTCAATTTCTTCTTTAGTACTCATAAAATTCATGTTTTTACTTACCCTACTCGTAAGGCTTTTCGGAGATCGCCCCGTTTTTTAAAGTGGATTCTGGTCTCCACTTAGTATTTTAGGATCAAATACATCGTCTTCAGAAATTAAATGTATTATCGATGAAGGATTATTTAAATAATTTGTGATATGAGGCGTATTATTTGATTTAAAATGAAATATTGTTGAGATATTCTGTTTTTGATTGTAATAATTCTTATCTTTAAGTAATTAAATGTTTCGTTTTTTTCTATTGTCAAACCCTCTTAAAAATTGTATTATGGCACAGATTAACATTGAAATTTTGGTAGATGCCGACGAATTAATTCAAAGCAACACAACTGGCCAGATCGGCAAAGAGTATGTGATAATGACCGACGATCAAATTGATGATGTATACCTGGATGGAGATGTAAGCCATCTCGTTACTCGTGTTGAACAAGGCGACGTTATAACTTGGACGATTAAGACTAGAACTGGTGTTTTGGTTTATTTTGAAGACATTGTTATTAACAGTAAGAAAAAATGGTTTTCAGAAGAAGGTGGCAAACCGGTTATAGATCCTTCTAAAACGAAAATTACCGGAACAATTTCTAAAAAAATTAAGCCCGGAGATATTTGTAGTTATAATCTTATTTTTAGTATGGGCGCCGAATTAAATGGAATGTGGAATTTTGATCCTTTAATTGAGGCACGAATAAGACCGTAATGAATTTTCGATGTAAAAATCTTCGAATAGGCTTAATAACACTTATGATCATTTGCTATTGTGTTACATCTATCAATGCTAACACAGTAAAACTTTCCGAAAAGCAAATTGACGAATTAAACATTGAATATGAAAAAGCTCTTTTGCAAGCAATTTCAATTACCAATGGGCAAAAATCTTTAGCATATTCTTTGGAAGCTCTTCGTATTGCCATTGTATTAGAAGACAATCTTAAAATTGCACAATCATATAATGAAATAAGCCTTGATTATGAAAAAACTGGAGATCTTTCCAATGCATTGCAATATGTAATCATGGCTGCAAAAAAATATGAAGAAATTTGCATGAGTGAAGGTATAGGAATGGCATATAACAGGATCGGTTCTATATATCTCCTTCAGGGGAATAGGGACTTAGCAATTTTATATATGAACAAAGCATTGTCAGTTCACAAGCAAATGGGTGCCTACAATTCTTATGCAGATGACCTAAACAACCTTGGTGAAATTTATAGACTAAATAATCAGTACCGGCTCGCCTTACAAAACTTCTCTGAAGCCAATGTTTTTTTCCGACAGAATAATGATAGTATTAATCTTGGATACGTTTCAGGCAATATCGGGCTGGTCTATGCCGCTATCGACCAAATGGATTCGGCGAATTTCTACCTGTCAGTTGCAACTAAAATACTTAATCGAAAGGGCGATTCTTATCCTATTGCTGTATATCTCACCGAAACGGCCAACATTTATCTTAAACAGGGGAACACTAATGCAGCATTGGAAAAAGCGAAAGAGGCTTTAGCTCTATCCAAAAGAGAAAACTACAAGGAACAAATTCGCGATGCGAACAAATTGCTATCTGATATTTATGCACTTAGAAGCGATTATGAAAAAGCCTTTGGGGCATTAAATGATTACTACAACGCGAAAGACAGCATAAGTAACAGTAAAATTATCAGCGACATGGCTGAAATTCGCGCCGATTATGAGGTGTCGAAAAAAGAGACTGAAATTAAGAGTTTACAGGCAATAAATACGCTGCGAAACAGGATTAGTTTTGGACTTGGCGTTGGCTTTCTGCTTGTTACGCTGCTTACCATCATTCTTGTACGAATGAACAAAAAAGTTAGAATAACCAATAGTTTATTGACGATTCAAAAAGCTGAGGTTGAGCAAAAGAACGAAATCATCCGAACAGCACTGATTGAGAAGGAAACATTATTGAAAGAGATCCATCACAGGGTTAAGAATAACCTGCAGATCATTTCAAGCCTACTTAACTTACAGTCGCAAAATGTAACGGATAAGAAAGCAATTGAAGCCTTCTCAGAAAGTCAGCGGCGGTTGCATTCTATTGCATTGGTTCACCAAAAGCTTTATCAAAATGAGAATTTGGCAAGGATCAATATTAAAGAGTATTTTGAGGACCTGGTCGAAACGATCTATCAATCTTTTTATTCAAAAGTAAAAAGTATTAGTTATCGTTTAAATATCGCAGATGTCAACCTTGATGTAGACACAGCCGTTCCTCTTGGACTGGTTATTAATGAACTAGTGACAAATGCCTTTAAGTATGCTTTTAATAAGGTAAATGAAGGGGCAATATCCATTACCCTGAATAAAGAAGAAGGACATTCGTATTCGTTAATTGTGAAAGATAATGGTTGTGGTCTACCAGAAAACCTTACTATGAATGAAACAGAATCGCTGGGGCTGAAATTGGTAAATATTCTTGTAAGACAACTTGAAGGGACTATTGATGTGAAATCAAATAACGGAGCTGAGTTTACTATTCATTTCGTTGATGTAATTCAATCTAAATTCTAAATTATTATGGATCAACTTAAAATATTAATTGTAGAAGACGAATTGATCATCGCTGAAGATATCAAAAGGCAATTGTTGGAAATAGGGTATGATGTTATTGGCATTGCTTCTTCTTATAGCGGAGCGTTAAAAATTATTGAAACCAAGATTCCCGACCTTGCCATTGTAGATATCGTAATAAAAGGCCCAAAATCGGGCATTGATTTAGGCCGGCATCTTCATGATGAATTAAATATTCCATTTATTTACCTTTCAAGCCATTCAGATAAAAATACTATAAAACAAGCCAAAGATTCACATCCGAATGCCTATTTGTTAAAACCTTTTCGACCGGAAAGCCTTTTTGCCAGTATTGAAATAGCAATTTGCAATGCATCATTAAACGAAAAACCCCAGGATAAAGAGGTCAAAATCGAGAGTCTTGTTGTTAAAGATTGTCTGTTCATTAAAAAAGGTCACCTTTTCTATAAAATAAAAGTAAGTGAGATCCTTTTTGTCAAGGGTGAAGGAAATTATTTAGAGATATATCTTCAAAATGGGAAAAAACATTTAATCCGTTCAACCATAAATAATTTTATTCAAAATTTATCGAAATACGCTTTTTTTCAATGCCATAAATCGTACATCATCAATCTCGAGTGTGTTGATATTGTATCCTATTCTTTTGTGAAAATTAAAGAGTATGAAATTCCATTATCAAAAAGCAAAAAAGAAGAATTATTAATGGCTATGAAAACGTTCTCGTAAGTTCAAAAAAGGATCATTAAAACCAGGGAATGAACGTACTATAAGTGTTGACTTTGTAAATACACAAAAAAGAGGAACACCCCACAAGCTGTTCCTCTTTTTATGTTTAGCTTTTTTCCTAAAGGAATAAATCTTCTCTCTTATACTAAAAACTATAATAACTCGGCTTCCAAAAGTAATTCTTCCATTTCGAGTTGAACATTCTCAGCTTCCTGCCGTGCTTTTGCTGCAAAATCTTCTCCGTTGGAAGCATAGATAATAGCCCTTGATGAATTGACCAACAACCCGCATTGGTTGTTCATCCCGTACTTTGCTACTTCCTGCAAGCTTCCTCCCTGAGCACCAACCCCGGGAACCAACAAAAAATGGTCGGGAACTATCGTACGGATCTCTTCCAACTTCTCGGCTTTTGTTGCACCCACCACGTACATCAGATTGTCGGTAGTACCCCATGCTTTCGACGTTTTCAGAACCGACTCGAACAATACATCCCCGCTTTTCTCATCTTTCAGAAACTGAAAATCGAAAGCCCCTTTGTTAGAGGTTAATGCAAGTAGAATTACCCATTTCCCTTCATAACCCAGAAATGGTTTTACCGAATCTTCGCCCATGTAAGGTGCCACAGTCACTGCATCGAAGTCAAAGTGGTTGAAAAAAGCCCGGGCATAAAGATCAGAAGTATTGCCTATATCGCCCCGCTTGGCATCAGCAATAATGAATATTTCAGGGTGATTTTCCCTCAGATAATGTACCGTCTTTTCGAGACTCACCAACCCTCTTGAGCCCAACGATTCATAAAAGGCCAGATTAGGTTTGTAAGCAACTGCCAAATCGTGGGTATGATCGATTATTTCTTTGTTGAAAGCAAAAACAGGATCGGACGTGTCGGCAAGGTGACTGGGTATTTTCTGTATATCAGTATCTAATCCAATACATAGGAAACTTCTTTTCCGTTTTATTTCTTCGAATAATTGCGTAGCATTCATAAATTGTAATCTATAGTATTTATGATGCAAAAATACGATTTTTGAAGGAAGCTTAATTTATGCGTGCCATGTAATGCAGTTTTTTATTTTCTTTGAGATGATTTTCAAGCATGAAATATACAATTAAAATACATAGTATTCTGGCCATTGCGCTTTCTCTGTTCTGGCCATTGGTTGCTCAACCTGCCAATCCGGTAATTGACAGTCTTATCCACCTCATCACCTACGATTCGTATGTAGCACATTTCGACTCACTAAGGACGAATAATGGTCATTTCAGAAAAGTTATCGAAGCCGAAGTTCAATCGGCCGACCATGATGCTTGCCGAGACTATATTTTCCGTTCGATGCAACACGTACTTGGCGCAGAAAATGTATCGCTACATAAGTTCGAAACCGGAAACTACAAGGGCCTGGCCAATGTAATTGGGATAAAAAAAGGAAGCAGTCCAGATTGTGGATTCATCATTATCAGTGCTCATTACGACAGTAATAATTCAAACGAAACACAGCTTACCAACTGTGCGCCAGGCGCCAACGACAATGGTACAGGCTTGGCTGCCCTGCTCGAAATAGCTCGGGTGTTGTCGGAAATTGAAACGGAATGCTCGGTAATTTTTGCTGCGTGGGATTTCGAGGAGCAAATGATGTATGGTTTTCCTGTCGGTTCGAACCATTGGTTTTCCCACTTTGTAAGAAATTCGAAAAAGAAAAAAGCCGACGAGGTTTTTCCCATCAAACGGAAAGAAATCATTGCAAACATCAACTTCGACATGATAGGTAACCCCATGGAAACCCTCGATGGAAAACTGGTACTTTGGGCCTGCCTGGGAAACAGGTCACACAAAAAATTCATCGATAGTTACATTACGATATTCAATGAATACACCCAAGGTATAAGTGCTATTAATGGAGGAATGATTCCCTACTCCGATCATTATACTTTTGCTGCACGCCGAATACCGGCCGTTGAAAACCTGGAATCAGGATTTAGCGATGACCCCTACTACCACACCTGCAATGACAATATTGAAAATGAGAAGAATATCAACTTCAGCTTTGCCACAGAGGTTACCCGCGGAGGGCTTGCCTACATTCTTTCCCAATGTCTCTTGAAGAATGATTAGTCAAGCGAAACACCCTGACTAATAAAAAATAATTGCACGCGTTAGTTTCCCATTTCAGAAATAAACTTGATACGAACCATCCGGATATCCTCTACTGAATAATCGTTCTCACCCAAATCTTTCACCGCTTCTTCAATGGAACCTTCTTTTGATTCTTCACGGAAGTAATCGTAAATATCGTTCTGATAATCATCGTCCATTACATCATCAATATAATAGTCGATATTTATTTTGGTCCCTGAATTTACAATAGCCTCGATTTCAGAAAGAAGATCTTCCATACCCATGCCAAGAGATTTTGCGATAATATCGAGCGATACTTTCCTGTCGATATTCTGGATAATGGTTACTTTGTTTTTCGATTTTTGGGCAACCGACTTTACAACAATATCTTGAGGGCGGTCAATTTCATTTTCATCGACATACTGGCTGATCAACTCAACGAATTCTTTCCCGTAACGCATGGCTTTTCCTTGCCCAACTCCCTGAATGTTTTGAAGTTCCTGCAACGTTATCGGATACTGTATTGACATGTCGACCAACGAAGGATCCTGGAAAATAACGAACGGTGGCAAATCAAGTTTTTTTGCAATCTTTTTGCGCAGATCTTTCAATAATGCAAAGAGTTCGGGATCACCGGAACTGCTTCCACCCTGTGCGGCTGCTTCCTCAATAGCTGCATCGTAATCGTGGTTTTTGGTCATTATAAAAGATCCCGGATTATCGAGAAAAGCTTGTCCTTTATCGGTAAGCTTCAACAATCCGTAATTCTCTATTTCCTTGTTAATATACCCGGCAATCATTGCCTGACGGTAAATGGCATGCCAGAATTTATTATCGTGGTCTTTCCCTAATCCAAAAATGTCAAGCTCGTCGTGTTTAAACGATTTTACCGCGGCATTACTAATCCCCACCAGAATATTGGCAATATGTTCCATCTTATACCTCTGGTTAACAACCACAATGGCTTCAAGGGCAAGAGCCAGTTCTTCACCAGCTTCAATTCTTTCTCGTGGATGCAAGCAATTATCGCAAGCGCCACAATTATCCTGATGGTATATTTCGCCAAAATAGTGTAATAAAATTTTCCTCCGGCAAACCGATGATTCGGCATAAGAAACAGTATCGAGCAGGAGCTGTTTGCCAATTTCCTGTTCAGAAACCGGTTTACCCTGCATGAATTTCTCAAGTTTTTGAATGTCCTTATAGCTATAGTAAGTAATACAAACACCTTCGCCCCCGTCTCGACCGGCACGGCCAGTTTCCTGATAGTATCCTTCGAGGCTTTTGGGTATATCGTAATGGATTACATACCTTACATCGGGCTTATCGATTCCCATTCCGAATGCTATGGTTGCCACAATAACATCTACCTCTTCCATAAGGAACATATCCTGATGCTTCGAACGGGTTGCCGCGTCCATGCCAGCGTGGTATGGCAGCGCTTTAATACCGTTAACCTGAAGGTTTTCGGCTAACTGTTCCACCTTTTTCCGGCTAAGGCAATAAATAATTCCCGATTTGCCTTGGTTATTCGAAATGAATTTGATGATTTCGGCAGTGGTTTTGTGTTTTGGCCTTATTTCGTAATACAGGTTGGGGCGGTTGAATGACGAACGGAACACTTTGGCATCGAGCATGCCCAGGTTTTTCTGTATATCGTGTTGAACTTTGGCGGTGGCAGTAGCTGTGAGGGCAATAACCGGAGCAACTCCAATCTCCTGAATTATTGGCCGAATCCGGCGGTATTCAGGCCTGAAATCGTGGCCCCACTCAGAAATACAATGCGCTTCGTCTACCGCATAAAACGAAACTTTAATCTGCTTAAGAAATTCAATATTGTCTTCTTTCGTAAGCGATTCCGGGGCAACATACAGGAGTTTTGTTTTCCCCTTTAAAACGGCTTCTTTTACTTCCTGGATTGCTGATTTTGACAGCGAAGAGTTTAGAAAATAGGCGATACCGTCTTCGGTTCCGAAGCTGCGAATTGAATCGACCTGGTTCTTCATAAGGGCTATCAGTGGTGAGATAACGATCGCGGTACCCTCGAGCAAAAGTGCAGGCAATTGGTAACATAACGATTTCCCTCCTCCGGTTGGCATTAAAACAAATGCATCATTCCCCTCCATTAAACTTTTGATCACTTCTTCTTGTTGTCCTTTGAAGCGATCGAACCCAAAATATTTGTGTAATTGCCCTGTTAAATATTGACTATCAATCATTTTGAATAATATTAATCTCTACCCTTTTTTCGATCGGAACACTAAGATAGCAAATTATATTACTCTAAAAAATCGTTTGGCATAATTAAACTTGTAAATGTTAATTTTGTATAACCAATTAAAACCCAAAGGCAACGAAACAAAGAATAATAACGATGCGGATTTAGCTGATTATACGCATCCAGTTGATTGCTTAATTGTATGTTAGATTGATTTTTAATTTAACGTATATTTGCTGACCGATTAATTTTTCCATGGGCGAAAAAAAACAACATAACGAAACCGAAATGTCGTTCCTCGATCATCTTGAGGTATTGCGCTGGCATTTAATCCGTTCAGTCCTGGTATCATTTTTTTTTATGGTTGTAGCCTTCATCAGCCGAAATTTTATTTTTAACGAAATTGTCCTCAAACCCAAAAATCCAGAATTCATTACCAACAGGCTGTTTAAACAAATGGGTGAATGGCTTCAGCTCCATTTTGGACTTAACGCAGAAAGTATCGCCATCAACACCCAACCGTTGAATATTGTTAACATTGACATGGCCGGGCAATTTAATTCGCACCTTAAAATCTCGCTCGTAGTAGGGCTTATTGTAGCAAGCCCTTATGTTATTTGGGAGCTATGGCGTTTTATCAAACCTGCTTTACACAAAAATGAAGAACGGTATGCCAAGGGTGCAGTCTTTTTCATCACCTCGCTGTTTATGCTGGGGGTACTCTTCGGATATTACCTTATTGCGCCACTCTCCATTCATTTTCTAAACACTTATATCGTAAGTCCCGAAGTTGAAAACACGATAAAACTAAGTTCATACATTTCGACAATAAACTCGGTGACTTTTGCATCGGGGGTTATTTTCGAGCTTCCTATTATTGTATACTTCCTGAGCAAGGTGGGTTTAATCACGCAAGCATTTATGCGAAAATACCGCAGACATGCTTACGTTTTGTTGCTCATTGTTGCCGGGGTTATCACTCCACCCGATGTTTTCAGCCAAATGCTGGTGTTTTTGCCCCTTCTTATTTTGTATGAAGTAAGTGTGTATATTTCACGATCGGTTGAGCGACGAAAAACAATAACCGCCGAACAAGAACGTTAAACTAACAATAAACGAATCAATACCGGACAGAGAAAGGATGAAACTAAGTACCGAAAATATTGAGAAACGATACCGCAACCGCACGGTTGTAAAACAGGTGTCGATAGAAGTTAACCAGGGAGAAATTGTGGGATTGCTTGGCCCCAACGGAGCCGGGAAAACAACTTCGTTTTACATGATTGTTGGGTTGATTCGGCCAAACAATGGGAAAATATTTCTCGATCAGGAAGAAATAACCCATATGCCGGTATACCGCCGTGCACAAAAAGGCATTGGTTACCTTGCACAGGAAGCTTCGGTATTCAGGCACATGAGCGTAGAAGACAACATCCGTTCGATACTGGAAATGACCGACATGACCAAGCACGAACAAAAAGAAAAACTTGAATTGCTGCTGTCGGAATTTGGTCTTAACAAAATCAGAAAAAGTACTGGAATACAGCTTTCAGGGGGCGAACGCAGGCGCACCGAGATAGCTCGTGCCCTGGCAATTAACCCAAAATTCATATTGCTCGACGAACCGTTTGCTGGCGTCGACCCAATTGCCGTTGAAGATATACAAAACATTGTTTATCACCTAAAAGACAAAAATATTGGCATTCTCATTACCGACCACAATGTACACGAAACCTTAGCGATAACCGACAGGTCATACTTGCTGTTCGAAGGCTCGATACTAAAAGCCGGTACAGCTGAGGAACTTGCTGCTGATGAGATGGTACGCAAGGTATATCTCGGTCAGAATTTCGAACTGCGAAAAAAACGCGAAAAGTTTATTCATGCTTCTGGTTGACATGCAATAAACTACCCTCCGATTGTGCAGAAATAAAAAAAGATTTATATTTGCGCCGCTTTCTTGCGGGCGTGTCGTAATTGGTAGCCGAGCCAGACTTAGGATCTGGTGCCGTAAGGCGTAAGGGTTCGAGTCCCTTCGCCCGCACAAAAACCTTAACCGTTTGGAGCCCCGAAAAACGTTCCAGGCGGTTTTAAGTTTATTGAAACACGTTTTTTGTTGTTCTTGTCATAAAAATTAACTTTTCAGTAATATGAATATTACAAAAGAAAATATCGATTCGTTGAGCGGGATTATCAGGGTAAACATTGAAGAAGCCGATTATCAGGCAAATGTTGAAAAAGCCTTGAACGATTATCGTAAAAAAGCAAACATGCCAGGCTTTCGCCCCGGAAAAGTTCCACAGGGCCTTGTTAAAAAAATGTACGGAAAAGCTGCCTTGGCCGATGAAGTAAACAAACTTCTCTCCGATGGGCTGTCAAAATTTATTGTCGACGAAAAACTCGACATCCTGGGAGAACCCCTTCCACATGAAGAACTCCAGCAAACAATCGACTGGGACAACGACACAAACTTTGAATTCGTCTTTGAAATTGGCTATGCTCCCGAAGTAAAAATTAGCCTCGACAAAAGAACAAAATTGCCTTATTATAAAGTAAATGTATCGAACGAGCTGATCGACCGTCAGGTAGAATCGTATGCTGCACGTTTTGGCGAAAACAAACCAGTTGATGCCATTGAAAAAGACTCAACTGTTCGCGGCGATATCGTTCAGCTCGACGAAAATAATGCAGTGGCTGAAGGTGGTCATTCACAAGAAATGGGCCTTATATCAGTCGACCTGATTAAAGATGAAGAAATAAAAAACAGCTTCGTTGGTAAAAACGCCGGCGACGAGATTATTTTCGATATTAAAAAAGCGTACCCTAACGACACCGAAATAGCTTATCTATTGAACATTGAAAAGAAAGATGCCGAAAACGTAAGCGGAAACTTCAAATTTACGGTGAAAGAAATCAACAAATTTGTTGCTGCCGAACTCACCGAAGAACACTACAAAAAAATATTGGGTGAAGAAACCCAAATACTTACAGCAGAAGCTTTCCGCGAACATGTAGCCAACGAGCTGTCGGTTTATTACAAACCATCGGCCGATTATAAATTGGCTATCGACGCACGCGAATTGCTCATCAACAAAATAAAGATGGAATTCCCCGAAGGATTCCTGAAACGCTGGTTGCTTGCCACAAACAAGGAACTCACCCAGGAACAAATTGATGCAGACTTCGAACCATTCATGGAAGACCTTCGCTGGCAAGTAATTAAAGAGAACATCATTAAAGAGAATGAACTCAAAGTAAGCCAGGAAGACGTAATGGAGCTTGCCAAAGATATTGCAGCCTCACAATTCCGTCAATACGGCATGTTCGATATCCCTGAAGAGCACCTCGAAGGTTTTGCCCGCCAAATGCTTGAAAAGAAAGACGAACGCAACCGCCTATACAGCAAAAAAATGGAAGACAAAGTAATTGAGGTAATCAAATCAAAAGTCGGCATCGAAGAAAAAGAGGTCACCAACGAAGAATTTGAAAAGTTGTTCGAGAAAAAATAAAACAAATGAGCCGGTTCTTTTTCAACCGGCTTTTTTTTTCGAAAAAGGAAGATTCCAAAATCGACGGAAAAATAACTGCTAAAAATAATAACCCTTTTTTATTAACTTTGTTACCTTACTTGCTAAAACATTTCAAAAGCAAATTTTTTCAAAAACAAAAAAGAAGACACAATGGATACCAGAAAAGAATTCCAAAAATATGCAAAAAGCGCAGCGGGAATAAGTAACTTATCATCAGACAAATACATCAATTCGGTATATGGAAGCTACATTTCTCCAACGATCATCGAAGAACGCCAGCTAAATATTGCCACCATGGATGTATTTTCACGGTTGATGATGGACCGTATCATCTTCCTTGGCACAGCCATCGACGATTATGTGGCCAATATTATTCAGGCACAATTGCTCTTCCTCGATTCTACCGATCCAGGGAAAGACATACAAATATACTTTAACTCACCTGGTGGAGCAGTGTATGCCGGGTTGGGAATTTACGACACGATGCAATTCATTTCTTCGCCGGTAGCTACTATATGCACAGGCATGGCCGCCTCGATGTCAGCAGTGCTGCTCACAGCAGGAGCAACAGGCAAACGCTCGGCACTTACCCACTCACGGATCATGATCCATCAACCCATGGGAGGCACTCAAGGACAGGCAGTTGACATGGAAATAACCGTTCGCGAAATTGTAAAACTCAAAAAAGAACTTTACGAAATTATTGCCAAACACTCTGGCAACGATATCGAAAAAATAGAAAAAGACTCAGACCGCGATTACTGGATGACTGCCCAGGAAGCCAAAGATTACGGAATGATTGACCAAGTACTAGTTAGAAACAAGAAATAATATATTGAATGGATAAATGTTCGTTTTGCGGAAGAACAAAAGATGAAGTTGAGCTTCTGATTGCCGGCATGGATGGTCATATTTGCGACCGTTGCATTGAGCAAGCTTATGCCATCGTTGAAGAAGAATTCAAGGGGAAAGGAGAATTCGACATAAGTGGAATCAAGCTGTCGAAACCGAAGGAGATGAAAGAATTTCTCGACCAGTACGTTATTGGTCAAGACCATGCGAAAAAGATATTATCGGTAGCCGTGTATAATCACTACAAACGGCTTGCCCAGAAAATAGATCAGGACGAAACCGAAATAGAAAAATCGAACATCATCCTTGTTGGCCCAACAGGTACCGGTAAAACGCTGCTGGCACGCACCATTGCCAAAATGCTACACGTGCCTTTTACCATGGTTGATGCTACTGTGCTCACCGAAGCCGGTTACGTAGGTGAAGACATTGAAAGCCTTCTAACCCGCTTATTGCAGGCAGCCGACTATAACGTAGAAGCAGCAGAAAAAGGCATCGTATTCATTGATGAAATTGATAAAATTGCCCGCAAAGGCGATAACCCATCCATTACCCGCGACGTGTCGGGCGAAGGAGTTCAGCAAGGCTTGCTGAAATTGCTCGAAGGGTCGATTGTTAACGTACCTCCACAAGGCGGACGAAAACACCCCGAACAACGAATGATCCCGGTAAATACGAAAAACATATTGTTCATTTGCGGGGGAGCTTTCGACGGGATAGAACGTAAAATTGCTCAACGACTTAACACAAAAGTTGTTGGATTTAATGCTATCGAAGGAACAGCCACCATTAACCGCGACAACCTGATGCAATACATCACTCCAATGGACCTTAAGTCGTTCGGGATGATTCCTGAAATCATTGGACGCTTACCTGTAATCACTTACCTCGACCCACTCGACAAGGATGCGTTGAGGCGTATTCTTACCGAACCAAAGAATGCCATTGTAAAGCAATATGTCAAGCTGTTTGAACTCGACGGAATTGCATTAAACTTCAATGATTCGGCCCTAGAATACATCGTGAATATTGCTGTTGAATTCAAATTGGGGGCCCGTGGGTTACGTTCAATTTGTGAAACCATCATGGTAGATGCCATGTTCGAGATGCCTTCGAACGGTAAAAAGAAATTTACTATTGATGAAAAGTATGCCCGCGAAAAAATCGAAAGTTCGGGAATGCAGCTTTTGAAAGCAGGTTAACCAGATATTAATCCCGCCAGGTGCGGGATTTTTTTTCCTTATAACCTGAGTTCGACTTTATTTTTGAGTTCAGACCGCTTGTAAACAGTAAGATTCAATGCAAAATCACGCAGGAATAACGGGTTATTTTAAGTGATTTTAAAGCAGAAGATTGCTGTTTACA
>Ga0123335_1003856_pt1 | contig 20208 bp, 17 predicted proteins | sample BiotimSIPDNA_2_FD_89707 | JGI IMG/M metagenome (GOLD analysis project Ga0123335, IMG submission 89707) | Anaerobic biogas reactor microbial communites from Washington, USA - Biogas_R2 time_0 SIP DNA | ecosystem: Engineered > Bioreactor > Anaerobic > Unclassified | place: Washington, USA...
CAAAGCTCATTGTCCGCCACTTGTAAACAGCAATCTTCTGCTTTAAAATCACTTAAAATAACCCGTTATTCCTGCGTGATTTTGCATTGAATCTTACTGTTTACAAGCGGTCTGAACTCAAAAGTAAAGTCGAACTCAGGTTAATAGAAAAATCCCTGTAACATGCTAATAATGTTTCATGTTACAGGGATAAAATATTATAAGATCTGAAAATTAATCGAGTTTGTGTATTACTAATCCCGAACGTAATTTTGGTTCGAACCAGGTCGTTTTGGGTGGCATAATATTTCCCGAGTCGGCAATGTCGATCAATTGTTTCATCGATACCGGGTAAAGAGCAAAAGCAACTTTCATTTCGCCACTATCGACACGCTTTTTCAGTTCACCCAATCCTCTGATACCTCCAACGAAATCAATACGTTTGTCAGTTCTTAAATCTTTAATTTCGAGAATTTTATCAAGAACAAGATTCGACAAAATGGTTACATCCAGTACGCCAATCGGATCGTTATCGTTGAATCGTCCGGGCTTAGCAACCATTTTATACCATTCTCCATCGATATACATGCTAAAGGTGTGCAAATTATCTGGTTTGAATATTTCAGCACCCATTTTTTCAACGACAAAATCTTCGCTTAATTTCTCGATTAATCCTGTTTTGTCAAGGCCGTTAAGGTCTTTTACCACGCGGTTATAATCGATAATTTGAAGCTGATTATCGGGGAAATGAACAGCAAGAAAGTAATTAAACTCCTCATTTCCATTATAATTTGGATTTAACTTCCTTTTTTCTGCACCGACCAACGCAGCCGCTGCGGTGCGATGGTGTCCATCGGCTACATATGTCGAAGGTATTTTGGCAAATAATTCGACAAGCTGTTGGATGGTTTCTTCGTTATCGATCACCCAAAAATGATGTCCAAAGCCATCTTCAGCAACAAAATCATATTCAGCTGGTTTCGATGTAACAATTTCACTTACAATGGCATCAATTTTTTCAACAGCCGGGTAGGCAAAAAAAACAGGTTCAACATTTGCGTTGGTATTCCTCACATGTTTCATGCGGTCTTCTTCTTTGTCAGCCCGGGTGAGTTCATGTTTTTTAATGACATTATTAAGGTAATCATCAACCGAAGCACAGGCAACCAAGCCGTATTGAGTGCGGCCATTCATGGTTTGAGCATAGATGTAAAGGCAGTCTTTTGGGTCTTGAACAAGCCATTTCTCCTGTTGAAAAAGTTTAAACATTTCAACAGCTTTTTCGTACACTTCGGGCGAATGCTCATCGGTGCCGGCAGGAAATTCTATTTCAGGTTTGATTATGCGCAACAGCGAGTATTGGTTGCCAGCAGCTTCAACCCGTGCTTCGTCTGAATTAAGCACATCGTAGGGCCGTGAAGCAACTTTTTGTGCAATATTTTTCGGGGGACGTAATCCTTTGAATGGTTTTATTATTGCCATTATTGTGTGGTATTTTTTGTGAAAAACGAGATGCAGGGTGTTACCTCTGCATCTCGTTTATTTTTTAGTGATTAGCTTCGAATTCTTTCAATGCATCAACCAATGCCTGAGCACTTTCAATTGGTAGGGCATTATATGTTGATGCCCTGAAACCACCAACCGATCGATGGCCTTTTAAGCCAATCAGGTTGCGTTGTTTTGCAAGAGCAAGGAAATCTGCTTCAACAGCTTCGTAACCTTCGCGCATCACAAAGCAGATGTTCATTAACGAGCGGTCTTCTTTATTCGGAACAACGGCTTTAAAGCACTTGTTACGGTCGAGTTCGTCGTAGATTACCTTGGCTTTAGCGACATTCATTTTCTGGATAACTTCTAAACCTCCAAGGTTTTTTATCCATTTAAGTGTTTGAAGAGCAGCATATATTGCCACACACGGAGGTGTGTTAAACATAGTGCCGTTATCGATGTGGGTTTGGTAATTTAGCATTGTAGGCAGTGTACGGCCAGTTTTACCAAGCGCTGCATCTTTCACAATTACTAAGGTTAACCCAGCAGGAGCAAGGTTTTTCTGTGCACCGGCATAAATAAGGTCATATTTTGAAATGTCAACTGGGCGGCTGAAAATGTCAGACGACATATCGGCAACTAATGGAACGCAAACCTCTGGGTCACTGAACATCTCTGTTCCATAAATAGTGTTGTTGGTTGTGATGTGGAAATAATCAACATCGGCCGGAACTTCGTACCCTTTAGGTACATAAGTGTGGTTTTTATCTTTTGATGAAGCGACTTCGATAACTTCGCCAACCAACTTAGCTTCTTTCATTGCTTTGCTTGCCCAAACTCCGGTATTGAGATAAGCTGCTTTTTTAACCAACAGGTTGAGAGGAGCCATGTAAAATTGTAAGCTGGCACCACCTTGCAAAAGGAGAACTGAATATCCTTCAGGAACAGAAAGGATTTCTTTAATTAGTTGGATGGTTTCATCAACAACTGCTTGGAATTCAGCACCACGATGCGAAACTTCCATTACCGATAATCCTGTTCCTGCAAAATCTATAATAGCTTTTGCTGTTTCTTCTTTTGTAAATTCAGGCAAAATCGATGGCCCTGCAGAAAAATTGTGTTTTTTCATAAACTTATTTATTGATTTTTATTTTGTTAGATGTAAAAACTCTTTTCTCGATGAACGACAAGCTTTGTGTCTTTCTTCGTATTTGTAAGCTATTTAACCGATGCAAGATCGGCATGAACAGTAACATGATGTAAACCACCCCATCTGAACGGGGTTCCATTCGTTGATTAGCAATGTGTGGTTTCTCTTTTTCATAATACCTATGAATGAAGTTTTTGCAGTCTTTTCTGGTGTTGGGTCAACGTTCTTTTTTGTTAACTCTGATCACTAGAAGCGATTTTCGGCTTGCGACTGTTTGAAGCGATAAAGATAAAATAAATCTTCTTTGATTTAAAATTGTCGAAATAATTGTGCATTTTTTTGAAAAAACGCAAGTGATTTACGTGATATGCTTAATATTTTATTAAAAAAGAGGCTATGCGTGTAAACATAGCCTCTTTTTTATCTTAAAATGGTAAATCGTTATATGCCTCCGCGTCATACTGGTTGTTGGGCGGGGCTGGAATTTCATCGGGAATATCGGCTCTCGAAAAATTAGGCTGTTCGGGAGTTGATTGTGCTGGTGAAATTCTCCAAGCATTAATGTTGCTATACCATTTCCCGTTGAATTCTCTCGATTCGAGGTTGAAAGCAACTTCCATTTCATCGCCAACAGAGAACTTTTCCAGTAAAGACACTTTATCTCCAAAAAGCGTAAAGCACACTTTCTTTGGAAATTGTTCTTCTGTTTCTATTACAAATTCTTGTTTCGACCAGCTGTTTCCTGCCTTGCTTGTCCCTGTTTGAAGGGGCAAGACCTGAATTAGCCGTCCTTTTACATCCATGCTCATAGCACTTCGCTTTCTATTGTTATTTTACAATTTCAAGAAGCTCAACTTCGAAAACGAGAGCTGAATACGGATCTATTTTTGCACCTGCTTTGCGTGCTCCGTATGCAAGTTCGTAAGGAATATATAATTTGTATTTTGAGCCAACAGTCATGAGCTGAAGTCCTTCAGTCCAACCTTTAATTACTCCTCCAAGTGGGAATGTTGCTGGTTCTCCTTTTTCAACAGAGCTATCGAAAACTTCGCCATCGATTGTTGTGCCGTGGTAATGAACTTTAACTGTTGATTCTGCTGTTGGGCGTGGTCCGCTACCTTCTTTAATTACTTCGTATTGAAGTCCGCTGGGGGTAACTTTAATGCCTGATTTTTTTGCATTGTTAGCAAGAAATGCTTCGCCTTTTGCTTTGTTGGCTAGTCCCTTTTTTTCTGATTCGGCACGCAGGTAATTTCTAATGTATGTATCGGCAACCTGAGGATCGTTGAAAATCTGATTTTCTTTTCCATTGAAAACCTCAACGATAACTTTTGCAACAATTTCAGGATTAAGGTCGGGGAATTGTTCTTTAAGATTACTACCAACAGAATAGCCTAATGCTGAGGCTACAGAGTCGGCTTGATTTTCGATTTTCATTTCACCTCCTGCCTTCGAGCCACCGTTGCATGCCGAAACACTGAATAGGATTAATGCTGTTAAAGCCAAAAATAAACTTCTATTTTTCATTTCTTTCTATTTTTTATGGTTCTGTTATTAAAAACGTTATATGATTCTTGTTAAGAAATTTATATTATTTCCAATAATTCTACTTCGAAAATGAGGGTCATCTGAGGCCCGATAGCACCACCAGCTCCGTGGTCTCCGTATGCCAAATGGTGTGGAATGAAGAGTTGCCATTTGGAGCCAACGTTCATCATTTGCAACGCTTCAATCCAACCTCTGATTACACCATTTACTGGAAATGTTGCAGGCTCATTCCTCATTAATGAACTATCGAAAACAGTTCCGTCGATGAGTGTGCCGTGGTAGTGGCATTTTACTTTGTCGGTAATTTTTGGAGTATTTCCATTCCCGGTTTTCAATATTTTATATTGTAAGCCGCTTTCAAGTTCTATAATTCCTTCTTCGAGTTTGTTTTTTTCAAGAAACTCTTTCCCTTCTCGCAGGTTGATCGCTCCTTGAACATTCTGCTGGTTTATGAAGTATTCTTCAATGATCTTGTTCGCATCTTGTGGGGCAACCCTGGGCTCCCGTCCATCCATAGCATCTTTTATTGCTGCAAATAACGCTTCAAAATCAACATCTTTAATCCTAGACTGCAGAAGGTTACTTGCCATGCTAAGCCCAATGGCATAACTGAATTTTTCTTCTTGTGTTTTAAATGTCATATAAAAATTTTTACCCTGCGAAAATAGTCAAAATTGATTAAGTAGAAAGCATCCATTTATTTTATTGCCCTAAGCATTTCTTTTTTGCCCGGAGGCCCAGCAATTCTTTCAACGTTGAAACCCTGAGTTGCCAATTCTCTACGCACTACTCCTTTTGCACAATAGGTTACAAGGAGAGCTCCTGTGGAGCAATTGTTATATATTTTATTGTATACTGATTCGCTCCATAGATCGGGCTGTTTATTAGGTGCAAAAGCATCGAAGTATACAACGTCGAAAAGGGGCAAACTTGATAAGTCAGTTTCGCGTAAGTCGCCCTTAATTTTTGTTAATGAGAAATTAGATTGTATTTGTGTTGCATTATCCCATTTTGCTTCGTGCATGGCAATAAATAAGCTTTTGCAGCTGGGGACAACTATTTCTGGGTAATTTAATTTCGTTGCTTCTTCAATACTTATCGGGTATTTTTCAATAGCTAGGTAGTTTAAAGTTATGCTTTTACTATTGGCATATACCATGCTCAATAATGCATTTAATCCGGTGCCAAAACCAACTTCGAATACGGTGATTACTTCTTTCTGACATTTTGCAAGTCCAGAGTGAATGAAAATGTGTTCTGACTCTTGAATTGCACCATGGACAGAATGGTATTGTTCATCCAATTGTGGTATATAGAAGGTATGCGAACCGTCTTCTGTAATAATTAATTCTCGTTGCATTGGAGTGGTAATCTATTTCCCGTTAGCAAGTTCCAAGATTTTCTTTTCGTAGCTTTTAGAGACGGGTAACACAAGTTCTGTTGGTGCATTTAATACAATTTCATACCCTTTTTTTGCCTTGCGAATCATTTTAATATTTTTGGTATTAACTGAATAGGAGCGGTGGCACCGAAAAATTGGGTAGTCTTTTAGGCTTTTTTCCAATTGTTTAAGACTGTTTCGGACAAGATATGTTTTTGTCTTTTGGTTATCGAGATAATACACGTTCACATAATTGTCGTTTGATTCAAGGTACAAGATGTTCATACTCTTTAAGGTTAGTCTGAGTGTTCCTTTTTCATCTTTTATCGGAATGAATACCTCTGTCGGATCTTTGAATTGATTGACAACCTGTTCCAATTTCTTCTTTATTTCTTTCCACGAAAAGAAAAGAATTGACAAAACATAAGGAATGAGTAAAATTAATGAAGTATTTTGAACAGCATTGATGAATAAGGTAGAAGTAGGCCTGAAGTCGTCAAGTAATAAATATTCGAAAGCTGTGTAAAACCCACCAAGTAACAGTATTTCTGATATAACCATCCAAATGTACAAAGCCAGGGTTATCTCGTGCGTTTTTTTCAGTAACAACATGCCTAATCTTGTAAGAATAATAACAATCATTCCTATAAGGACAACGCCAAATGTCCCTGCCAGTAATTTTAATTTTCCAATATTATCGAACCAGTTATCGTACCCGAATGGCCGATAAATTAAAATGAAAACGAGAGTGAAAAGCGCAGTAAACCCTATTTGAATAAATGTGTTCTTACTTGAAGTTAAATATTCGGGTACCGATTGATTGAGTTTCATTATTTCATTTTGGTTTTATGTAAAAGTAATGATTATAATATAAAATTTACGATGTGGGGTGAATTAAAATTGAAAAATGACATTGTTTTTTGCCCCTAAATATAAAAATTCACCACTCAATATTCTTTGTTTATCCCCTAATTAGGTGATATACTACATATTTTTTTTAATGAAGAAAAAATGAATTTCTTTTGAACTTGTTCTGACAAAAGAACAGAAAAAATTTAGTTTTTAATTTCCATAACCAATCCAGATTTTCCACAATGCCTCCGGAAATTTCCACTCCGGAGGCTTTTTTTATTGCTGTAATTTAAGACCTTTTCGATTAGTTTACTGTTGCTTTCTAATAAAATTGTGAATACTGTATGTTATTTAGAATTATCTTCAGGGGAATAATAAATCACTGTTGTCCGGTAAAACTTACGAGATTTCTCCCTTCGGTCGAAATGACGGGTATTCATGGTTTTTTATATAGGAGGGAGTTGGTTGCGGCGAAGCCGCAACCAACCCCCTCCTGATCAACGTAATAGCCTGTCATCCCGAATGCAACAAAGTGGAGTGAGGGATCTCATATCGCAAATGGTTTGTTACTTTTAGTTTACCGGACAACAATGATAATAAATAACAAAAATAATGAGATGATTAATCAAAGATATCCAGTTTCGCAAAGAACGGTTGAAAGAGTAATTACTGCAATGCGAAATTTTACATGTAATTGCCTCATTTTCCAGCAAAATTTATCGAATAATCGTTAAGTTTGGGCTACGTACATTGGCTAGAAAAGATTGACGAAGGGAAATTTCAGGTGTTCTTTAAACAATAACGTTTTATGTCGGAATTTACACTTACTAAAGAAAAAAGGGTTGATAAGCTTCTCGAAGTTTCGAAATTGATATTGAATTCGGGTGATGTGCATGCATTTATTTCTGAAAATAAATCATTTATATCGTCTGCTATTCCTTCTGATTTTATTATGCTCTTCGATGAGCTTATCCAGGAAGGACATTCGATGAAAAGAATGAAAATGTTGGTAAACAAAGTGTTGAATATTTTTCACCAGACCATCGATCAACATCAGCGCCTTAATCCCGAACCGAACAGTTTCCTGTGGGTTTGCGAAGAAAATAACCGCGCAATGGAAAGAAAACTTGATGAGATTAGGCCTGTTTTTAAAGCTTTTGTAAAAGATCTTTCCAATAATGCTTTATATGATACACTGTTACATTTATTTATACAGCTTGAGGAATTTGGCAAATATTATGTATTGAAGGAAAATATCCTTTTTCCTGTCATAGAAAAATCATGGTCCGATTATCGTTGTATTCAAATCATGTGGTCTTTTCACGACGATATACGGAGGAATATCAAATTGGTAATTAATCAATTGAAAGAGCGGAATATCGACCCAAGAGTGTTCAACCGCTGTGTAGGAGACATTTTCTTTAACATGCTGGCTATTAAGTTTCGCGAAGAAAAAATTCTGTTTCCCGAACTCCTTTTGTCATTGCCCGATAACCAACTGAAAACCATGAAGAAAGAGGCAATCGAACTTGGTTTTCCATATTTCACGCCCGAAAACAGAGAAGTAGTGTTGCCCTCAGGTAATGCAGTTGATGGGTTGGTGAATTTAGGTACAGGCCAATTGAGTGTCGATCAAGTTTGTATGATATTCAATCATTTGCCAGTAGATATTACCTTTGTTGATGAAAACGGGAAAGTTCGTTACTTTTCTTCTCCAAAGAAGAGAATCTTTCCCAGGACAACAGCTGTTTTGGGGCGCGAAGTGCAGAATTGTCACCCGCCCGAAAGTGTGCATGTAGTATTGAAAATTGTTGACTCGTTCCGTTCGGGTGAGAAAGACAGTGCAACTTTCTGGATCAGAATGAAAGGGGAACTGATTCTTATTCAATATTTTGCCGTACGAGATGAGTCTGGGATTTATCGTGGAATTATTGAAGTGACGCAGGAAATAACCGAAATTATAGCTATTGAAGGCGAGAAACGACTTCTTGAATGGTGAAGATGTAAGGTTTTAAGCAGGGAAAAGTTATTTAAAAATTAGCAAAAGCATTATGTATTGTTATTTCTATTTTGTTCCATTCATAATTCGAGTTGATATCACTTTTCTTAGTAAGATGGTGAGTAAACGTATTTCGTGTATGGTGCAGCATATCAATTTCTTCTGATAAAAATGACCTTGTTGCGTATGAACGTAGAAAGGCAAGGCTGGTGTCGTCGAGTATGGAATCGTTGTTAATTTCTACAAATTCGGCTTGATGGTTTATCATGACCATTTCATTTAGGTTATTGCCCCATTCTCCGTCGTAATACTCTTTCTCCCATCCTGGTAATGCATCAGGTTCACTATGTATCGAGATGTTTGTTTTTCGTCCGGCAGTAAAGTATGTTGATAAGTCTTCTTCAATACATTCTTTCAACATCGAAAGCATCAATGCTCCGGTATTTGAGTCGCTAATGTTATATTTTCCCATATTATAACAATTCTTTCCAAATCTTAAGGTGTCGTTAGCCAATGTGTACCAGCAACTTATTGTGAGGTCGGGAAAATTGTTTGCATCGGTTATTTTATAATTCAAGTGGTAATTTACATTGTTGTAAATTTCATTTTTTTCTTTTTTCTGATTAGCAGCTTCTTCTATTTCGCTCAGTTTGCGCGAAAAAATATCGTCGAGTTGTTTTATCAACACAGAATCGGGAGTTACTGCTTTAAATGTGAAATCTTTTTTTCGTAGGGCAAATATGGCATCGTTATTCCTTCCTTTTTTTCGGTTCGATACCATGAACCCATATTGTTGGTTTGGATGGATTACCATGCCATAATCTTTCATCCCCCCATTTATTGGTTTGGGCAGGTTTATTGGTTTACCTGTTTTTGACGAAGCCAGGTTGATTGCATAAATGTCGAAACTGCCTTTTCCTTTCAACCCATCTGACGAAAAATATAACATTCCGTCGGTGTTGATAAATGGGGTAATTTCACGTTTGCGGGTATTCACTTTGTTACCAAGGTTCACCGGTTTTTGCCATACTCCTTTCTCTCGAACACTCATGTACAAGTCTGAATTTCCGAAGCCTCCGGGTTGGTTGCTGCTGAAAACCAACGTATCGCCCGAGGTGTTTATTGCAGGATGAGCAACACTATATGGCGGTTTGTTAAACGGAAAATCTTCTTTATAAACCCATTTGTTTCCTTCACTTTTATAAACCACAATTTTCAGTGGTACTTCTTTCTTTTTCTTTTTTTTCGAAGTAAACGATGAGTTGTCGATGTCTGATACTGTAACAAACAGTTCACCAGTTGCTTCGCAATAAGATAAGGGACCATCATGGTAGTCGGTGCAGAGATCTTTTATGGTTTCGCGTAAGGCGTTTTTTTCTGTGGCCTCGTTTACCGGCATTGCTAAAATGTTGAAAAAACGGCTGTTGCTTCCTGTTTCTGTACGCAACGACGAGAAGTATAACATTCCGTCAATAATGGTTGGCCCCATATCGCAATCTGAAGCGTAGGCGGAAACCGATTCCATCGTAGTGTTTTTTCGATCAAAACTTAAGCGTTGGGCCTTAACATTGCTAAAAACTACCGAAGTGAATAGTAATAGTATGATTATTTTGTGTCGCATCGTACTCAATTTTTTGTTGATGGGTTAAAAATACCGGGGCGAAACGAATTTTACCTTTTCTCTTGTGTGAAATTCAATAGAGAGCATTAGTTCGTGGGTTGCCCCTGAGTAGGAATTCAATCCTGCATAGTGCATGAAATCATAGGCGTAGCCCAGTCGCAAGGTGTTGGCAATTATTACCGAGGTATTAAGCCCGAACTTTATCTCATCGGAAGTTCTGAACAAACCTCCAATCCAAAATACATCGGCAATTAAGAAGCTAAGATTAATATCGGCAACCAAAGGCTCATCATTGGTGTACCTAACACTGGCCGATGGTTTCATCTCAATTCCAGGGCTTATTGGCAACACAAATCCTCCAATCAGGTATAAATTATTTATCGAGAATGAGTTTTTGTGGGTTCCGCTTTCGTTTAGCAACAACTTTGGAGCCGAAAGCCCCGCATAAAACCGCGATGAATGGATAAAGCACCCAACCCCGGCATTGGGCAACCACAAGTTCGACTCTTCGGGGAGTAGCGATGGGTCGTCGGGATCTATTATTACAATGTCGTTTAGACGGTTGCGGAAATTACTCACTCCGGCGCTTATCCCAAGCCTGAGCATAGTTTGGCTATTTACCTTTATCCCGTATGAATAGTCGGCAAAGAGGGCTTTCCGGTTAAGACGCCCCATGTCGTCGTTCATCAATGATAGTCCTCCTCCTACTTTTGATGAAAAGGGAATCTGAAACGTTAGCGTCTGGGTTTCGGGGTTATTCTCGAAACCCATCCATTGCTGGCGCGAAAGCAAGGTTATGCCCGGAGATTGCCAACTTCCGGCATAGGCGGGGTTGAAGGGTTGTATGTTGAACATATACTGGCTGTAAAGGGGATCTTGCTGGGCAAACAACCGACAGGGAAGTACCGAGAGCAATGCAAGCAAGACAACAGCAGCAATTGGGTTGTGCCGTTTCATGATGTTTGTTTATTTTGTTGGTTGTTATTATCGAGAAAAATCATAAGCTGTGTTTTATATTGGCGTTTTTCAATGCTTTAAAAAGACTGTTTTCTTGAATACCGTGTTGGCTGTTGTTTTTAATACAACAAAATAGTACCCCTCGGGAAGCAGATTGCTGCTCGTTTGTCCGTGGGCCGACATTCGTCCGTCCCAAAGGTTTTTGGTTTCGCCTTCGGTGGTTAGTCCGTAGTAGTCACTATGGTATACTAACTTTCCTGTGCGGTTGTATATGTCGATAACGGCATTGCTGTAGTTTTCAATTCCCGGTATTTCAAAAAAATCGTTTTTCCCGTCGTTATTAGGCGAAAAAGCATCGGGGATAAGCACCGAATGGGTATCATCGAGGTCGACAACCATGATGGTGAAGTTTTTTTCCAACGTATTATCCCATTTATCGGTCGATAAAATCCGGATGGAATATGATGACTTGGTTTCGAAATTGAACTCTTGGGCAGCGTGTAATTGGTTGGCGGCTAGAAAAAAACGATCGTTGTCGCTGTCTCCCTCGCCTGTTACAAACGTATAGGTATAGTCGTAAGCGGTTGATTGTGGGTTGCCTGTTGTGGTAAGGCTCCCAATGAACGTACCTACTGGAAAATTTTCGTTGATGGTGTTCGACGAGAGGAGAATGTCTGCTGGAAGGGTTTCACCGCTTTTGTTTACATCGATAGTGAAACTTTCCTCATAACTGTAGTCGTTTTGGTTGACACAGGTTACAGAAATAGTATAGCTACTTTTTTCTAATCGATTGAACGATTGTAAACTGTGTAGCTCGTTGTTAACAATGTAAAACGACGCAAAATCGGTATCAGGGTTATCATTCAACTGATATTCCATTGGCTCGGTAATTTCAACTTCATCATCGAAAGCAGAAAACGTACCGATAAGAATTCCGGAAGGAAGAAACTCATCCACCGTGTTGTGTGATAGCTCAATATTGTTTGGAAGGAGTTCCGGCACATCGCGAATCTCGATCAGGAATGGTTTCTCGAAGATTAAACCAGCCCTGTCGATGCACTTAATGCGGATGTGGTACATACTTTTTTCTTCGTAATCGAAGGCTAATGATGTATGTAGCTGGTTGGCTGCCAGAAAAAAGCAGTTGTTGTCTTCGCTTCCTTCACCATTAACTAATGAAAAAAAGTGAAGATCGCCAAGGTCGTTATCTACTGCATTGAATGAGCCTACAATGGTTCCTATCGATTGGTTTTCTTCTACACTGTTGTTTGATAACAGGATGTCTGACGGCGGGTATTGGCCTAATGGTTTGAATTGAATGATTATAGGTGCCGATCGTAGTTGTAAATCGGGTATTGTTGTGTTAGTAATCACACAATGGTATGTGCCGGTTAATTCTTCGCCGATGTTGTACAGCGGGTAATCAGAGTCTGCTGATTTGCCCATCAAAGGCTGGTTATCGCGATACCATTGATAGCGATTGTTGGCTCCTCCACACTCAACTTCTAAAATATACGTTGCTCCGGTATCGACACTTATTATCATGGACTGTCCAATCTGGTTTTGTGGAGAATAATAGAAATAACGGTCGAACAGTGCAGTTTTATCTTCAAAATCTTCGAATGTTAAATTGTTCGAATATACGCTAATGGTATTTAAATTGGGCAAGAAATGCAGGCTATCGGCTTGAAACCCCGAGAGTTTATTACCTGTGAGCGATAGAAACTCAAGTTTTTTTAGTTTGTTGATTGCCTGTGGTATCGATCCTGAAAGTTCGTTGCGATCGAGCAATAATTGGGTGAGGTTCTTAAGCTGGCCAATTTCGTTAGGAATAAGCCCGGTAAACTGGTTGGTACTCAGGTCGAGGATTAAAAGGTTTGTTAATTTTCCCAAGTCAGCAGGTATGGTTCCCGACAATTGATTGAAGCTCAGGTTTAATTGTTGCAGATAGCTCAGGTTCCCAATCTCAACGGGTATATTTCCCTGCAACTGGTTCATCTGGGCATAAAAATTCCGTAATCGTGAAAGGTTTCCCAACTCGGGCGGAATTGCCCCCCGTAACGCATTATTATTAAGTTGTAAATAATACAAGCTCGAAAGGTTTCCCAATTGAGAGGGAATAGCCCCCGAAAGCTTATTGTAATGCAAATATAGATAGGTCAGTTTATCGAGTGACCCTAGCGAGGTGGGTATTGTCCCCGAAAGATTGTTGTTGTTCAGCATAAGCAACTGAAGGCTAGAGAGCAGGCCAAGTGCAACAGGGATTGACCCGCTGAGGTAATTGTTGCTTAGATAAAGTTGCTCAAGTATCGGTAATCCGCCCAGCGAAGGAGGAATTGAACCAGTCATGCGGTTTGAATGGAGGAAGAGCCTTTTAAGTTTTTTTAGGTTGCCGAATTCAGGGGGTATTTCTCCTGAAATATAGTTGCTGCTCAGGTTAAGTTCTTCGAGTGCTGTAATATATCCAATTTCGGAGGGGATGGTATTGCTGATTTGGCAACTGTTCAGGTGCAAAAGGGTGAGCTTTTTTAATTTACTCATTTCCGGAATTATGCCAGTTGTAAGTTTGTTCGACGATAACTTCAGCGAAGTAAGCTCGGTTAGGTCACCAATTTCGGGAGGAATAGTGCCTATTAAATTATTTTGGAAAAGTGTTATCTCGGTTACCCGGTTGTTTACCACTTTAATACCATGCCATTGACTCACAGGAATCCCAATTGTGTTGAGCCAATTCGTTTTGAAAGTCCAGTTATCACCAGCTGTGTTGTTGTACAGTGCTACCAATGCCAACGAGTCTTGAGTGGCCACTGCTCTTCCGTAAAATGGAATTAAAAGTATGCACAAAACAAAAAGTAATACGTGTTTCATGAATTTAGTTTGTTTAAGTTTTTGGTTACCTGATGATTTTGCACAGAATCGACAGGAACAATACTCAATGCGAATTTATTATTTATTATTTATAATCCATGAATTTTTTTGCTCTGTTGATCATCGTTTTTCAGTGCCTGAGTTACTAAGTACCTGAGTGCCTAAGTTCATGAGTTAGAAGGCAGGTCGATGCGAATTAAATAGCTCCGGCCTTTAGGCCGGAGATTGGATGAACGAACATTTTAACCGGCGCGGTAGGATGTTGGCAAAAGAAGTAATGTGTGATCGGGCGGAATGGTTGAAATAAAAGCCCCCTTCCCGTTCCCCACAAAGGGGAAAGTTCGTTCTTGTGGAAGGGGCAGCGATATTGGGGGGATTTGTTCCATAAAGACAGGATAAATAGCCAAAATTCAATATTGAATATCCAATTTCCAATATTAGATAGGGCGGAATAGGTGAAATGTTGGGCTAAAGCCCAGATTTGTTGATGTTGGAATACCTGCCCATGGGCTGAAGCCCATGGCTATTCATCCTATGACCATTGATGTTTGCAGCTTAAAAACATGAAAATAACGAATACCGTATCATTATCATTGTCAATTGTCCATTGTTGCCTGGGCGGAATGGTTAAATTGTTATGTCGGTGAGTTTGTTTTGGTTGCATTTAATCCTAATATTCCTAAGAAGAAACTGTTCAAAATGGTTTGTACTCCTACGATCAGCAAAAAAACTGCCGGAATAACTATTCGAAATACCGACGATGGCTCCAACTCTCCAAATCCGGTTCCTTTCCAAATCCAAATAGCATAGCCAGACAAAGCAAAACCTGCCAACACAACTATCAAACCAATAAATAAGCCCCGTTCGAGACTGAATATTTTTAATAAGCGCCGAAAACGTTTCGAGTCGGGCAGCAAGTTGTTAATAATGCCATAATATTGAGCAAAAACATAAAAACTAACGAATTGATAGCCCAAATAGAATGCAGCCGACAGGTACAACAAACTATGAACATCAAAATGGATATTCTTTAGTTCAACCTTTGTACCAATAAGCAATGCAGACATTGCCAAACCAAATAGTATAAGGAATATTCCCGGGTAAAAGAACAGCCAACGGGGACTATATACCAGTAAAAACCGAAGGTGCCTCCAGCCATCGCTCCAAGTATTCAAATGCGGGGGGGTGTTCCGCTCGTCGGGGTGGAGAACTGTGGGTACTTCAGTGATTTTTAGGTTGTTTAATGTTGCTTTAACCACCATTTCCGATGCGAATTCCATCCCGGTAGTACACAATTCTATGTCGATAATTGCTTGCCGGTTGAAGCCCCTTAACCCACAATGAAAGTCGCCAATTTTCGACGTAAAAAACAATCTTCCAATAAATGAAAGTACAGGATTTCCAAGATATTGGTGGAGTGGGGGCATTGCACCTTTTTCAATTCCCCCTTTAAAGCGGTTGCCCATCACAAGGTCGAAGCCTTCGCGGAGTTTGGCTACAAATGGGGCAATGGCTTCAAAATCGTAACTGCAATCGGAATCGCCCATAATGATGTATTTTCCCTTTGCCGCTTCAATCCCAGCTCTTAGTGCATTTCCGTAGCCTTTATTTTTTACATGAACAACACGCGCGCCAAGGTTTTCGGCAATAGCTACCGATTTGTCGGTGCTGCCATTATCGGCAATAAGAACCTCGGCATGAATGTTATTATTTGCAATACCGCGCAATGCTTTCTGTATACATTTTCCCAGTGTAGCTTCTTCGTTAAGGCAGGGCATCAGGATAGTGAGTTCAATTTGGCCAACAAATGTTTCCATCGTATTATAACTTTTCAAAGATTGAAATTGTATCGTGATAATATTTCACATTAAAGTGATCATTATCTCCCCACGTGTCAAATTGAGATAGTAAGGTTAGCCCGTTTTGATTAAGAAATGTGGTAAATAATTCTTTTGTCATACTGCTTCTCCATCCACCATGTAATCCCCCCTCGGCCGCATGATGAATTATTCCTTTGCCATTTGACTTTAAAATTCGTTTAAATTCTGCTACATATTTTTCAATATCATCGGGAGCAATATGTACAAACACATCGAATGACCAAATAAAATCAATGCTGTCATTGGCAATAAATTGCAAACTTGACCCATCGGTAACAAAGTAGGTGATGTTATTGCAATGAGCGAATTTCTTCTTGCACACTTCAATGCATTTGTTTGAGATATCAACAATTGTTAAATGATCGGCAATTAGTTGCAACGATTCTGTCCATTTGCCTGCACCTGGACCTATTTCAAGAATTGTAGAGCCTTCACTGATTTGTTTAAGCATGACTTCATTAATAAGCGACTGCTTCCATGATTCAGATTTGGTCCATTCTTCACCTGCACTCTTTTCCCAATTCCATGATTCCCATATAATAGAATTAATTTCTTTGCTGTTCATTCCGGGGATGTTGTATTTTTTTTCCAGGTATTTTATCCTTCGATCTAAAAAACCAATTTGGACATCGCTAGAGATTTTTCGAATAAGGACATAAGGAATGACATGGGCAGTCCATAAAAAACCATTGATGCTGATCATCTTCCATAATATATTAATCATAGGGTTGATTTATAGGTTTTTAGTTTATTAATTTTTCTTTCTCAATATAGCAATAAAATGCAAATCAGGTGGAGATAAAAGTCGGATAAAAAAAGGCAAATGATTATAAAGTGCTATTTTAGATACTTTTATGTCGCAGTTAATAGAATTTTCACTACAGAATTGAAAAAATCTTTTCAGAAAAGTAGTGTTTAGGTATCCTTACATTATACGCCCAATTTCCAATAATATCCATTAATATGAGGATAAAGCGTGAAAAATATCCTTTTTCAAAAACATCTTTAATTATTATTGTCTTTCTTGCACGTAAGCATTCCCGAACCGATAAAGCCTGTTCTTCATCAATGATATGATGCAATACATCATTCATCAATACAACGTCAAAGCTGTTATCCGCAAAGGGTAATATGTTGTTTTCGAATTTTTTATAGTTGTATCCAAGATCTTCGTTTTCCCAATTTTCACGAACATCTGTTCCTGTCCAATTTGTTGAGGGAATTATTTCATGAACACATTTGGCAACATACATATCACCACATCCAAAATCAAGAATGCGTATGTTTTGAGAAGAGTCAAATTCATTTTTTATTATTTCAGCAATATGATTAGCTAAAATTACACTTCTGTTATTTTGAGAATATTTGTAATGTAATCGTATAAGCATTTCTTTGAATTTGCCTTTCTTTTTGCCCATATTGTTAAAATTATAATTGCAAACTAATGTTAAAATATATTATTCTTTCTGAGCAAGTATAAGGTACTGTGCTCCTATTGGAAATTTTGATAATAACTTTTCAGAAAATCTCATAAAACTAAATGCTTTTGGAAAAACAAAACAAAAAGAAACATCCACAATGTTAAATCCATTCTTTTTTAATAATTGCTTACTATGGTTAAACGAAAGAGTGATTGCATCTTTATCAAATGGACATTTATTCATCAAATATTGTGTTCCTAGATTCCAAGGATTATTTTCCCAAAATGCACAAATGGCTTTCTCCGATAATAAGCTATACATATGATTTATTGCTTTTTCCCTTTTGTGAATTGGAATATGATGAAAAACACCATTGCAATAAGCTAAATCAAATGTTAAAGATTTAGGAGTTTTGTAATTTTCATAAAATGTGATATTTCTTGTTTGGTATTTTGCTTTAGCAAGGTCAATACTTTTTACGGAAATGTCTATCCCTGTCAATAGTAAAGGTTTAAATATCTCATTGATAATTGGTATAGTATCACCGGTGCCACATCCATAATCAATTATATGCTTAATGTTGTGTTCGGGGAAAAAATTACTGATTTTTTGTTTCATCCATTTCACTCGTTCACAACAAAAATACATACTATTCTCGCCTGTTACTTTTAATGTATCATTTAGTGTTTGATGATATTTTAAAGAGTAATCGTCGAAGAGTTGTTTTTGCTTAACTTTATCCATAAAGCTACTAATGATTATTTACTTTGACATCTATCTAAATCTATACCTTTAATTGCTTTAATTATGTGGTTTATTTTTTTTTTGATTATATTCTTCTGCACCATTTTGAGATAAACACAGAATATTCAACGAAATAAAAAATGCTATCATCAATAAAATGTATGATGGGAAAAAATAAGAAATTTTTGAACCCTCATATCCAACGCAAACGTCAATTGATGAAAGCAAAAATAAATGAACAGCATAATAACTCGTTATTATTAATAATAAAGAAATCAAATGCCAATTTTTTCTAACAATTAATTTTATTAAAGCTAGAAATGCTATTGGTGTAGCGAAATACATTGCAGGTATCATTAAAAAAGCAAAAATAGCAACCATAAAGTTCCATGCTTTATTCCTTATTGAGTTTCTTGCTTGCATAATACTTGCTTTCTCGTCAGGGTGCAGATAATTTGCAATTAAAGTATTTTGCCAAAAAGTTAAATCTTCAAATTTATGATTGTTGCCAACTGATCTGGCTGTGAAATTTTCATATCGAAGAATAAAATTCCTCGGCGAATCAATTAGTTTTTTAAAATTCTTGAAATAAACTTTTAAAATAATTGGGATGTCTTCTTTTGTAATGAAATACGGACCTGCTGAAATAAGCATGTCACGTTTCTTTAATTCTCCTGTTTGCAACGCAGTATTAATGGATTTTTCCAATTCTTTATAATAAATAGCCGTTTCTTTGGCATTACGGTATTGTCCTGATTTGCGAACACAATTAATCCAAAACCATTCAAAATGGCTTGTAGATATATATTTGTCGTCTAATTTTTTAAATTCTAAAGAATGTCTGTCTAAATAAGTTGACGCACCTTTGAAATTATCATTTTTGGGATCACACAAAATATATGCTGCTTTTTCAAAGGTAGGTGCTATATCTGCTATTTTCTGAATTTTTTCATAACTAGCTGTTGCTTTTGGTAATGAAGGATCTAAATTAGGATCTTCAACCGAATGAAAAGCTTTTATTGCACTAGTGTAAGGTTTTGATGTCTTTTCACAAGTTATAAATCGACCATAATGTTTATAATTGAAAAAAGAAATTGAAAATGCCATTATTATAACACCAACAATACCTACAATCGGTAAAAAGAGATTACGAGAAAGGTAAGTGTAATGCTTTCTGAAAATAAAAAGTAAAATGCCCGAGAAAAGCAATATGCTCCAATAAAGAAGTTGTTCTTCTCTTGCAAAAAATAGAAATGCAAAACCGAAAAATGAAATTAATCTCATTAACCATTTGATAAGCTTGTTTTCTTTAATTGGATGGGGATTGAACATCGAAAAAATTGCACCAATAAAAATTACAAAACAAATTGCAGAGAATTGATTACGAAAAATTCGTAACCCACTTGCAATTATTGGGTTATATAATAAAAATACGCCCAATGTTAATGATAGGAATTGGGTCTTTTCAAATACCCACCTTAAATTTTTTAATAAAAAAGCAACAGCAATTATATTTAGAAACGCAATTGCAGCTAAATAAGGTATTTTTAAAGCTATTACAGCGGCTAAGAATATTGAGTAACCGGGCACTTTGCTTAAGGTTGCAGAATTGTATTCTCCCAACCATTCTAATTTTAAAATACTTATAGCACTTTCAAAGAATAAAAGATCATCTCCTCGTGCCCAAGTTAACAGATTCATATACGAACCTTCGTAAATAAAAAAATAAACAATTGAAAAAAAAGAAAAGCATAACCAATAAACCCTACTTGACTGGAACGGCTTTATCATCATATTACAATTCACACTATGTTGAACCCTTTGTAAACCAAGTTTTGTTTTGCTAATAACAAATTGTATTATATTTCTAAAAAACATAATTCGACAAATGTTTCCTACAGTTATACGCTTCTTTCATGAAATCATAATTCTCGATGATTTTTATTTCATTTTCAAATTTTGAATCTATTAGTGAAAAAACCGAAAAACAATCGATTAAGCTCTCACAACCCCAGTTTACAAGTTCCTGTATTAAAACTTTCCCGCCCATTTGGGCGATATATTCTTTTACTTCTGATGCGGTTGAAGATTGATCTCTACAATGGGTATAACCGGGATGGTTATCTTTTTCGACACCCAAAGGCCGTATTTGTCCAAAATTTGAATGATGAATAAAACAAACTCCATCGGGAGAAAGCAATTCTAATGCTTGTTCGATGTATGCTTTTAATATATTTATTGAATTAGGCATTTAAGCAATAATTTGTTTATAAGAACAAGGAGGCTTGTTTATCATTCGCATCATGAGATTCTCAAATAA
>Ga0123335_1003861_pt1 | contig 20182 bp, 17 predicted proteins | sample BiotimSIPDNA_2_FD_89707 | JGI IMG/M metagenome (GOLD analysis project Ga0123335, IMG submission 89707) | Anaerobic biogas reactor microbial communites from Washington, USA - Biogas_R2 time_0 SIP DNA | ecosystem: Engineered > Bioreactor > Anaerobic > Unclassified | place: Washington, USA...
AACGACGTTCGGCTCGGAGGGCACCGGCCTCAGGGTCCGTTCGCCCGCCGATGGCGGTGGCGAAAGTCCCTCGGCATCGGGCCTCGGCCTTCGCATTCGTCTGCCTTCGTTGGGATCGGCCCCTTCCGGTCGCGGTCTCCACGGTCGATCTCCTCCGTCGGGCTCGAATCGATCGGGCCTTCGCGGCCAGTCGCCGCGCCCGCGTGGTCCGTCTCCCGGCCGCCCCGGCCCGCCCGGATCACCGTGGCCTCGGCGCATCCCGCGACGGAACTCCATGTCGAGCCGGTCGGTCAGCCTTTGCCAGTCGGCTCGCTGCTGCTCGGTCAGTATCGCGCTGATCTGATTCTTCATGTCCTGGAGCACTCGCTCGATTTTGGGACGCGCCTCCGCCCGCAATGCCTCCAATTGCTGAAAATGGTCGCGCAGAACCGTCTCAATCTGTTCCACCTGTTCGTCGCTCAGGTTCAGCTCCCCACGGAACCGCATCAGCATCATGACGACGGCGTTATCGATGTCCGGGGGCCGGGGTTCGTTTGGCTTGACCACAAGAAGGGTCCCCGCTACGCCCAGCGTCATGCCGGCCACCAGGATCACGAGACCCGATATCGCCATGCGAAAGCGGTGCGTGCGGCGCAGAGCTGCTGTCGGATTGGCACTTGGATCGAGCTGTTCCATTACATCGCCCACGAAATGCTGTTCACGATTTCCCGTAGCGGTCCCATACTGGCGTTGTAGGCCGAAACCGCGACAACCGCCGCCGGAACCGCCACGGCCGAGGCGCCCGCCGCCAGCCACATCCAGAGATTCTCCGCTACGGTCAGAGGCTCGGGCCGACCGCTGGTCAGCAGCGTCAGGACCTCCGGCGCCACGTTGACATGCGGGATCTCCTCGGCTCGTGCACGAGCGGCCAACAACATGAACTTCTCTTCCCAGTTCATCAGATCAACTCCATACCACTACGTTCCACCAGCTTTCTCAACTTCTCCCGAGCCCGCAGGGCCTGGACCTTGACCATGGTCTTGGTCCAGCCCGTCCGGCGTGCGGTTTCGGCCACATCGTATCCTTCGAGGTACCGCAGCATCAGGACCAAGCGATCGCGCGGCGGCAATTGTTCGAGCAGGCGATGCAGAAGGCTCGCCGCCTGATTCGCATCGAGTTGCTCCACCGTGTTGCGGTCATCGGCGATCTGGTCCCACTCGGCCAGACTGAACGCTTCGGCCTCTTTCTGCCGGGCCTTTTCCTTCCAGTAGCGATAGCCGACCCGTGTGGCGATGCGAGCCAGCCAATGGCTCAACGGCGCGTTGCCGCGAAACGTGTTGAGGCTCAAGTAGGCTTCCACAAAGACATCCTGCACCAGTTCCTCATGCACGCTCCGATCCCGGCTGAAACGCCAGAGAATCTTCGCGACATGGACCTGATGCCGTTCGATGAGCCGACGATATGCGTCCGGGTCTCCCTGCCGTGTCAGGCGGATGTCTTCGGCATCGACCACGTCCGGTTCGACGCCTGGGACGTCCGCATCCAGCGGGTCAGCCGCGGAACACGACACCACGCCCAAAAGCATCCCCGAGCGCGTTGTTAAGCCCAGAATAGACCGGATCGTACCATTCATATGTGAAAGAATATGGGAACCTCGGGCCACCCGGCAAGGCAATTCCAGAGCCACGGCACCACGGAGGTCGCACGCCCAAGGCGCTCGGCCCTGCTGCTGCCGCACGTCCGCGTTCCGCCAATGGCACCTGCTCATACCCACACGCCGCCTTCAATGCCGATTCCGTTCGTTTGTCGGTTTCCCAAGGCCTTCAATCGGACAGTGTGAGGCGGGCGTACAATGGTTACACCCATAGGAATATATGCAACTGGTCCAGCCGTACACAGCCGAGAAGGCCACCTTGGGACGAATGCTCTGCCAGATTTCGGGCTCGTCGGGAAGGCAGGGGGCTCATTCTGTCTTGGGTACACCCATCAGGTGTCAGGGCCGGCCGGACCGTTCATGTCGAACAGCCCCATCATCGCCGCGCGACGCAGCAGTTCGACAATGTTGCTGGCTCCCAACTTGTGCATGATATGGCTGCGATGGACCTCGATCGTCCGGGCAGAACGGTGCAATGCCGAAGAGATCTCGCGGTTGTTCTTGCCCTCCAGGATCAACTGGAGAATCCGCATTTCAGTCTTCGTCAAGGCAGGACCGGGCCCCGAGACCGCCGGATGATTCTGTGTCAGCAGCGTCTGAACGGTTTGAAGAAACACCTCCCGGTCGAGGGGTTTTTCGATGAAGTCGGCCGCCCCCAGCTTCAGGGCCTTGACCGCCATGGGCACGTCGCCAAAACCCGTGACCACCAGCACGCGAAGCCAAGGTACCCTCTCTCTGGCGATTTTCAGCAGTTCGATCCCGTCCTTTCCCGCCATCTTCACATCGGTGATCAGCAGATCGCACGGGGCCGAATCCAGACAGGCCAGACAATCATCGGCACAGGCGAAACACGCCACGTCCACTCCGACGCGTTCGAGTGTCTTGCGAACGGCCGTTCGCACCTGCGGCTCGTCATCGACGAAAAAGACACGATCCAGCGCTCTGTTCTGCATCGGCGAATCCTCTCCATGACGACTTCACGGTTCTTTGATTGGCAGGAACACGCAAAAGGTGGTGCCCTGACCATGATCGCTGTTCACGCTGATTCTGCCACACGCCTGAGAAACGACTTGCTGTGCGATGCACAGCCCCAGCCCCGTTCCCCGGCCTGCGGGTTTCGTTGTGAAGAATGGCTCGAACACCCGATCGAGATGCTCCGGCGCGATCCCCCCACAGTCATCGCTAAACTGCAACTCAATCCAGTCTCCACGGCAGTCTCCCGCAATCATGAAGTGGTGCCTCGTCCCCCCGTCCGCCGCCTGAATGGCGTTCTGAGCGACCGCAAAAACCAACTGTTCCAGGTCCTTTTCGTGCATGTACAGAGGCGGCAACGCCTCGAGTCCCCTCGTCTCCAAAACGATGTTCGCCTCCCTGGCGCTCTGCCGCAACAGATTCATCACCTTGTGGGCCGTCTGAGCGATGGCGATTCTCCCGACCGCCTTCTCCGATGCCCGTCGTGCAAAGTCGCGAAATCGCTCGGCGATCCCTGCGACACAGGCCACCTCGCCAAGACCGTCCTTCAGATCCTCGATCACCCTTGGCGAGCAGGGGGCCCCATCGAGGTCTTTCAGGGCGTTCTGAATCGACAGTCGGATCACCGTCAACGGCTGCGTCAATTCGTGAGCCAGGGTTGCACTCAGCGTTCCCAGAGAAGCGAGTTGCTCGGCTCGGATCATCCGCTCGCGGTGTGCTTCGAGTTCATCCTGGGCCTTCTTGAGTTCGTGAATATCTCGCGCAATGACAACGGCAGCGGTGATACGACCTTCACCGTCTCGCAGGGGCTGAATTGCCGTGTTGTACCACCGCATCTCGCCCCCAACACACGACAGACTCACCGTATTGTGTCCTTCGCCGGTTCGGATCACTTCCCGGACGTCAGCCACCTGAAAGTCTGCCACGTTCGCGGGGAACACGTCCCGCATCGTCTTGCCAATGAAATCCGCCGGCTGACCGCCGAGTTGCTTGGCCGCCGTGCCATTCATAAAGAGAAACGTGCCATGTTTGTCAATCGTCGCGATCGTCTCCCCGGCGCTCTCCACGAGCATACGATACCGTTCTTCACTGGCCTTCAGTTCTCGTTCGAGCCGTTTGCGGTGTGTGATGTCCCACGCGATGGCGCGTCCTCCCACGATGTGTCCGTTCTCGATGAGGGGAGCTGCACGGTATTCGACGGGAATCGACTGGTCGTCGTGATCCGCCAGGACGGTTTCTGATTGGACGCTATGGCCCCTCAGGACACGCTCGAACTGAGATGTAACGGGCTCTCGGTATTCGGTGACAACGAGATCGACGATGTGCCTGCCGATCACCCGCATCGGATCGAGTCCGAGCATCGTCCTGGCGGCACTGTTCACCGAAAGCACGTTGCCATCCAGATCGAAGGTGATGATGAGATCCGCCACCGTCTCGACAATCTCTCGGTATCGGCGTTCGCTCTGGATCAGAGCATATTCAGCTTCCGTCAGGCCGCTGACCTGTCGGACCACGGCCCCCACATGCGACGGCTCACCCGACGCACCTCGCAGTAGCACCAGATCGACCTGCACGGCAATCGGAGAACCGTCCGGATGCAATCCGATAGTCTGCACCTCCCGGACCACCCCTTCGGTCAGCAGTTGCGGCATCACCTGCCTGTGGACGGCATAGAACTGGCCGGCCTCCACCACACCGGTCTCAGGAAAACTTTTCCCGAGAACCTGTTCGGCGACCAGGCCGGCGCCCCTGAGAAACGCATGGTTGACATAGCAGATACGTCCGTTCAGGTCCGTCACGGAAACGGCATCCGGTAATGCATCGAGGAGCCTCTCGGCGTACGAAGACCGCGTCGTCGGGGCGTCCTTAGGCTCGTGGCACATCCGCCCCGAGCGATCCTGGCCCTCCGGGGAATTGCTCACGTCGCGAACGGCCAGACGCTGGCGCAGCTGAGCGATCTCAGCCAGAAGCTCGCCTCGTGTTTTCCCCAGATCCGGCATTTCTCTCTCCACCGTGTTGCCACGCGTCCTCTTGCATCGCGCCGAACGCAGAATGCAAGCGCCCCCCATACCAGAGAATAAAAGCCTCAGACGGCATTATGGTATGCCGCTGCCCTTGCCAAGGCAAGAAAAAGTTGGAGAGCCCGGGCGCTTTCTTCCAGAGCATATCCGGCGAGTTGCGTCAACCCTGGCCGTTTCGACACCTGCGTCGGGTTAACGCATGGAGTACCGAAAGCATCGTGTTGTGTCACGATTCGTGTAGCGTGGCTTCCAGGTGTTCATCCGTCTGCTGGGGCAGAAGGTTTGGTGCGTCAGTTTGTTTGATCGGCAGCGAGACAGTGAATGTTGTGCCCTTATCCGGCTCGCTCTCAACATCTATGCGGCCTCCGTGGCTGTTGATGATCCGACTGACGATGGGCAATCCCAAACCCGTCCCCTGGATTTCCTTGCCGGGCCGGCGCACGCGATAGAATCGTTCGAAGATCCTCGGCAACGCCTCCCGCGGGATGCCGAGTCCCGTGTCGCTCACCTGGATCAGGATGTGCTCGCCCCGGCGATGGACGCGGACCCGGATGGATCCACCCTTCGGGGTGAACTTAATGCCATTGCTCACCAGATTTGTAACCACCTGCACAATTCTGTCGCTGTCGAAGGTGATCGGTGGAAGTCCCGGTTCGATCTCGGCGATAAGATGAACACCTCGTTTAGCCGCAAACGGCTGCATCGTGTTGTACGCATCCTCGACCGTCCTGTCGAGGGCCCCTTCCTGCATGTGAAAGGTCATGTTCCCGGCATCAAGCCTCTGGAAATCCAGAACGTCGTTGATCAGCCGGCTCAGCCGGTTGATGTTTCGCTTGGCGATGTCGAGGAAATGGGCCTGGTCCTTCTTGATCCGTCCGGCTTCTCCGCTCAGCACGATCGTCACCGCCTCCTTCATCGAGGTCAGGGGTGTCCGCAGTTCGTGCGAGACCGTCGAAATGAACTGCGACTTCATCTCCACGGCCTCTTTCAACTCTTCCTCCGCCCGCTTGCGGTCCGTGATGTCGTCGATCGCCACAACCACGAATCTGCCCGAGTCGATAGCGACGGGCTCGACGCTGGCCAGGAGCCAGGGCGACCGCGTTGTGCCGTGGTCGTCCAGCTCGGGGCAGACCTCGAGGCTGCGAATCGGCTTGCCCAACTCGAACACCATCTCAATCATGGTGCGCAACGAGCACGGCACGTCCCCGTCTGCGTCGCGGCAACATTTCGCCCCGGCCGCATACCGAGTACAACCCAGGGCCTCACAGGGCCCCTGCCCGATGATCTCACGGAAGTCTCGACCCGACAGGTGTCGAACCGCCTCGTTCGCGCGTACAACCGTCAATTCCTCATCGACCAGCAGCATGCCGACCGGCGCCGCGTCGAAGATCACGCCAAGGTTCTTCTGCTTGCGGTCCAGAATCTCGTGGATGCGCGCGCGTTCGGTCACATCCGCATCTGCCCCGCGATAGCCAAGGAGTGTGCCATCCTCGTCGAGGATGGGCACGCCGCTGCGCAGCAAGAACACGACGCGCCCGTCCTTGTGCAGGTTCCGCGTCTGAAACTCGGTAAAGACGTCCTTTCTGGCAAAGATCGAGAATGCCCTGGTTCTCAACTGCGCCGCATCGTCGGGATGAAAGAAATCATAGAAGTGCTTTTTCCCAAGGACCTCTTCCGGCGTATACCCCAGGATGCGCTCGATGATCGGGCTGGCATACGTGTATAAGCCGTTTGCATCGACTTCCCATATCCACTCGTTGGCGTTCTCCACCACCTGGCGAAACCGCTCTTCGGACCGGCGAAGCGCCTGTTCCATCCGCCTTCGCTCGGTGATATCCCGGACGACCCCGATCGATCCGGTGGCCTGCCCATCGCTGTCTCTCAGCACGCTCAGCGAGATATCGACGTCGATCAGGTCGCCTCCCCCTCGATACATCTGGGTCTCCAGATGATGCTGCATCCCCTTCTGTCGCACGCTCAGGGTCCGGATTCGCTGCCACTCCGACTCCGGATACAGGCTCTTGACGGACCGGCCGAGCAGTTGCTCCTCGGACATGCCCAGGAGCTGTTCAGTGAACTGATTCCATGAGACGAGGCGCTCGGCCTTGTCCACCATCATGATGGCGACAGCGGAGTTATCGAAGATGGTGCGATAGCGATGCTCGGCCGCCTGCAACTGTCGCTCGGCCTTCTTGCGCTCCAACGCGTAGCGAATCGACCGCATCAACAGTGTACTGTCGACCTGCCCTTTGATGAGGTAGTCCTGTACGCCCTTCTGCACGGCGGACGTCGCGGTGGCTTCATCGTCCAGGCCGCTGAGCACGATAATCGGCACGTGCGGGGCCCGGCGTTGAATGTTGACGACCGATTCGGTTCCACGACTGTCGGGCAGCCCCAGATCGAGCAAGACCACATCGAAGCAGGACTGGCGCAGACATTCCAAAGCCGCCGAGAGGCGGTCGGCATAAACGACTTCCGCAATGCTGAGAGACGACTTCGCCAGAAGTCGGTCGAGCAACTTGCGATCGACGATATCATCCTCAACGATGAGAACTCGCAATGCCTTGGTCGTCGTCAAGGGGATTCTCCTTCCTCGTTGTCCGGCTCGTAAATCAGCCCCGTTCGCGGTCTTTCAGAATGGTCTGAATCTTGCTCATCAGTTCGGCGAAATCGAACGGTTTGGTCACGTAGTCCGAGACGCCGTACGCCGACGCCGCCGCGACGTCTCGCGATTCACATCGCGCGGTCAGCATGATCACCGGAATCCGTTGAAGAGTCGGGTCCGCCCGGAGCCGCCCGAGCATCTCGTGGCCGTCCATCCCGGGCATGTTCGTGTCAAGGAGGATAAGATCGGGTTTCTCCGCCGCCGCCCGCTCCAGCCCTTCCTGTCCGTTCGAGGCCGTCACCGTTTGGCACGCGGCGAACTTCAGGCGATATTCCACCGTGCTGACCAGGTCCGGCTCATCGTCCACGATCAGAATCTTGATCGGCGCGGTCTTCTTCTTTGCTTTGAACAACCCCAACATGTTGGTTCCTCCTTAATGATCGTTTTGTTTCACGATGCCATCGGCCGGCGGGCGGGCCAGTCAAGGATGTTGCCGTTCCGGGTCCTGTGACGGCGTTGATGCATCGACCGGCTCCTGGCCGCGCGACAGCAAAGAGGCCCCGCGAATCGCTTCATAGCGCGCCGCAACCGTGTCCGGCACCGGCTCGCCCCGGTCGATGTGGGGCGAGAGAAGCACGACCAGCTCCGACTGGTTCGTTACCGTCCTGACCGCCCTGGGGCTCTTGAAGAAACGGCCGACCAGAGGCAGTCCCCGGCGTACCTGGCGAATCTCCTCCTTGCGCCGCAGCCCCCCCATGACCACAATCTGTCCGTCCTCCAGCAGAAGGGACGTATTGGCCCGTCTTGTATCCACAACGGGCGCCCCCTGCTCACTTACTCCCGTCTGGACGTTCTGCTCGACTCTAACAGTGACGAAGATGTTGTTGCCGTCGGTTACGGTCGCAGTGACCTGGAGGGTGACACCCACCTCCTTGAACTGCGTTGCGCTCAACGCCTCCTGACCGCCGGTGGCCGAGTCGATCAGTTCCTTGTATGGGATCTCCTCAACGGCCTGGATTGTCGCCGATTGACCGCTGACCACCAGGGTGCTCGGACTGGCCAGGATGTCCACATCCCTCGTCTGTTGAAGCTCGCGGAGCACGTGACGGACAGTTCCATTGACGACGCTGACATCCCCGCCCATCGCGATCGCATTGAACGCCGTTGCGTTGCCGACAGGTCCGGCGTCTTTCTCGGCGGAGCAAGGCGGCGACCCGCCAAAGTTCGGACGACATCCGATATCATACCGCTCATCGGACAACAGGTCCCAGTTGATCCCGATCTCGGTGTCGTTCTTGAGCTGCACGTCGAGGATCACCACCTCCACCATGACCTGCTGGGGGATTCGGTCCGCCTTGCGGATCTCGGCCAGGATCCGTGCCATGTTCTCGGCCGTGTCACAGACGACCACGGAGTTGTTCTTCTGATTGACCGCCACCATGCCGAACGGCGTCACCATCTTGTCCAGAACGGTCTTGAGACTCGTGGCATCGAGGAACTTCAAAACCACCGTCTCGAGCACAAGCGCAGGCCTTTCCTTCATCAGTTCGGTTGGAGGAGCGACCGGCGTCGATGGTGTCGTCATCAACTCGGCGAAGGGATTCTCGCGGCCCATCGGCACGGCGTCACCGGACACCAGGCTCGCTCGGCCCGACGCATCTGCCAGGCCGAATACAAGAACCACAAGGATGGTGGCCTCAAGGCTGCATTGGAGCCTGTTCATCGTCAGGGCTCTCCTTATCGAGGTTCACGTAGATCGTCACGACGAGATCGCAGGCGACGCGGCCTGGCCCCAGATCGGAGGGCCCCATCCGCAGGGCGTCGATCCAGACCTTCTGTGGACGGGCCTGCAGCTTCTCGATCAGTTGTATGATGTTGCCGTAGGTGGCGTGGACGGTCAGGGCGACACTGCGATGGGTCCAGAGGAGCTGGCCCGCGCCGCCCTCCTGGACAACCGGCCTTCGCATGATGTCGCGGAGGTAACTGAGCGAAGCCATAACACAGCCCGTCTGCCCGCAGAACGCTTCGAGGTCGCTGAAGAACTCCTCGGCTTTGTTCGGAGGGAAGGCCCGGCCTGAGAACGAGGCATACTGGTCTGTCAGTTCCTGCAAATGCGCTCGCTCCGTTCGCAGCCTCTGATTGGTGACTCGACTCCTCTCGGCACAGACTGCGGCAACACGTTCGTATTGCTGAGAGGCCTGTAACGACGTCACGTGTGGTGTCACCAGCCAACTGTAGGCCGCATAGACAAAGATCATAACCAGCGCGCCGGCCGTGGCCGCCTCCTGTCGTCGAGTGAACTGCGGTGGTTCGTGAGTTCCCATCCGTTATGGCATCTCCATCGAATGCAGGGAACACCGTATGGCGAATCGCACAAGCCCTTCCTGAGCGTCGCCGCGACGTGTCTCCAGCAAGAAGGCTCGTTGCACATGCTCGGAATGGTTGAGCATCGCGACAAACGTGTGGACAGCTTCATACGAACGGGAGATCCCGTCCATGACGATATCGGACCCGGCATCCGTAGACAGACTGACGATGCGCACCATCTGGGGCGTCGCCGTTTGTATATCGGTGAGAAGCTGGACCCAGTTGACGTCGTGTCGGGATTCCGAGATCGACCGGAGACAGTCCAATTCATCGGCCAGCAACCGGTGTCGCTGCTCCACGTACTCCAGCTGATCCATTGCCACCGTCAGATCCAGTTCACCGCGCGCCAGTTGCGCCTGTTGGATGGCGGCGACATTCCGCGCCGTCCGCTGGAACAGCAACTGCAACCCGCCGACGAGCAGGACGACGACGAGCACAAGCGCCGCCAGCACGTTGGCTGTGACCAGTACCGCCCGCCGGATCGGCTCCATCTGGGCCGCATCGGCGCAGAGCAGATTCACTTGCGCCCCGTGCTCGCCGGCTGCAAGCGAGCGGAGGGCCAAGCCAAGCGCCGTTGCGGACGGCGCACCGCGAGGCTGCGGGTCGGCCGCCACACCATCGGGGAGCGTGCCGTCTGTCCAAACGTCCACGTGGTCTGCCAGGATCCCCGTCCTCATGGACTCGGCAAGGCCGTCAGGAGCGGCCTGCCCGCTCTCGTCAAGGATGACCACATGCCACGGCTGAGGCTTGGCGGCATGTTTGGTGTCGTAGAACTGGATCGCCGCGTTGATTTCGTCCCGTATGCACCGCTCCGAGACATCGGCGGCTCCGATGCTTTTCGTTCTGACGAAATCGAGTCTGCCTCCGCTGAAGATGCACAGCGTCAAGCCTTCCTCCCTGCGAATGCCAAGCAATCGTCTGACCGCAGATGGATCGGGGGCTTCCACGGCATCGAGAAGCCGTACACAGGCCGTAACTGCCGGCTCAATCGCGCCAATTACAAAACCAGCGTGATGGCACGCTTCGCTCACAGCGTTTACCAGCCCACGATCGGCGCCCACGACCAATACCCTTCCGGGCGCACCTGGGCGTCCCAGCGTGATCACCTGGAAATCCGATACGGTCTCTCTGCCAGACAGGGAGGCATATTGCCGGATTTCGTCCTGCACGAACCGGGCGATGCGCTGCGGGTCCTCTTCCGGAAGCATCACGATGCGAGCCACACTGCATTCGGCCGGCAGAGACACCGTCACCTGCCGGGATCGCACCTTGTGTTGCTTCCTGAGGACTTTCAGGATCTGGATCAGTCTCTGCGAATCGACAACACAGCCGTTCTGGATGGTCCCCGGTTCGATGGCGGCCCGTGTGGCAGCCACCACCTGGATCCCCGCCCCGGTCTTCCGAGCGGACACGATGCGAATCTCGGCCGTGCCGATCTCAATTCCCGTCGCCGTTTTGCCGCTGTATTTCATTCGTTCACCCTGATCCTGTCGATCGCCACGTCGTACGGCGGGCCGTCCGTGCCGACCGAAACCTCGGCCTGAATCCGGGCGACGCATCCGCTGGATGACCGGGCCACGGACGCAACATGACAATCCGCCTCCGAGCCGAACGGCGCCCCCTGCGCCACCGCTATGGCTGCCTGGGGCAACGCGACGTGGGCCGGAATCCCTGGAGCAGCGCGGGGGTGATCCACCGTCACCGTATAGGCCCCGCCGGCAAACGGTTTGTCCTGGAATCCGTCGCGCCAGTCGGCATTCGCCCGCAGTTGCGACAGCGCGTCGTCAAGCCCGGCTTCGGCGATCGCCAACACCTCAGCCGCATAGATGTGATTCCGCATAATCTGGATGTCTTCCGTATTCAGTTGGAGCATTCCAATGACGACGGCAGACATCAGTGCGATGATGAAGACCACCATCAAGAGCACCATACCCCGGTTGTGACGAGTGTCGTTCATAGAGACTTCCATCCGACGCCTACGGGCTCCCGTTCTCAAAGTCACAATCCAGATCGACGTGGATCCGTCCGCCCCCTTCGAGGCTTCTTGCTTGGATCTTCCCGAAGAACTGTGCCTGACTCGATATGGACACACTTCCTTGTGGGTTCTGGAGCACCGCGCAGGCCACGGCGTTGGTGTTCATCCGAAAGCTCTTGCCGTTGCCGATCATCTTGACACGCAGCCGGAAAGGATCGGCACTCATACCATTGAGAGCGGAACTGCCTGAGATGTCGACATCTCCTCCGGCGTACAGAGTCAAACTCGACCCGGGCAGAATCCTCAGTTCGGCCAGACTGCTCGTTTGCAGTCCCTGCTCGAGCACGATCGTGACATGCCCCTGAACGGCGAGCACCGAACTGCCCCACAGGCTGATCCCTTCGATGTAGCGGTCAGAGTCAATGGTTTGCATCTGCGACGCCACCAACTCGACGGCGGGTTCCGGAGTACCATCGAACGGCGGTCCGGTCGGGGCCGAGAGGGCCGGAATCTCCACCGCTGTGGTGAGCGCCTCGCGGCGGCCGGTGATCTGCGAGGCGCCCCACGTGGCGATTCCCGTGGTAGGGTTTCCACCCGGCCCAATATAGGCGTCGCCACGAATGACGGCACTGCTCCAGAGCGAAATCACGTTGGTTCCGATCGCATTGACGCAGACCACGGCTTCTGCCCCTGACTGCGTCGGATCGTAGGGCCCCCGAGAGGACCGGTAGCTGTCGATGCAGATGTTCCCTCCGCCCCAGGCGATGGAATTGCGTACCGCCACGCCGGGCGAAAACCCTTCGTCCGGCTCCGATTCGTCCGAATCGAGCGTTCCGGCGCGGATGTAGACCTGTGTGGTGAACGTCTTGTCGGCGCCGGTAGGTACCTCATTGGCAAACATGGTCTCCACGGCGACGAATCGAACCGATGAGGCCTCAACCGTGGGCGTCGTGAAATCGTTGCCGTCATAACAGGTGAACTGGAACCGACTGACCGGGCCCGCCAGATCGCCCGGCTCGCCCGACGGACCGAACTGGATGTAACCGTCCTCGCCGACGGCGTAACGGCAAACGGTTCCGTCATTGGTCACCAACTCGATGAAGCCTCTCTCTTGTGTGGATGGACTGACATCCGCGACCCGGATCGCCGTTGCCAGTGTGCGATGGAGATGATCCGCAAGGACTCTGGCGTTCTGGACGATCTCCACACTCGCCTGCCGCGTGTCCCAGTTGTTACGTATTCCAGCAAACAACGGCAGCACGGCGGCCATGACGATCGCCATGATGGACATGGCGACGACCATCTCAACCAGAGTCACGGCCCTGGGCCGTCTGAGATTGTGGCGTTTCTGCGGCATTGCTCACACCATACACACTCGAACCGTTGTTCTTCGATATACTCGGCAGGAAGAGGCCACACCATTAGCGGGATCGGGCTTTGGAACGTGGCTTATCTGATATCGAATCCTGCCGCGAGAAACCGCTGGATGGTCCCATGACGCCGCCTCTTATGGGACACCCTGCGACCGCAGCACGACGCAGAGACCGAGCGAAGCCGGTGGTCCTATAAGCCGAAAGGCTGGCAGGCGAAGTGGACGGCCACGCTGGCTACCGCCGGGCGATACACGTCGTCAGGGTCACCTCTACCTCGTCGCCAGACAGATGGCCGTTCCCATTGACGTCAAAGCCCACCGCCACGGTCACCCGTCGAAGGTTTGGGGCTTGGTCATCCGTCACGTTGCACAAATAACCACCGACGAGCGTCTCGGAGTCCTTGCAGAATGAACTCTCGTAATGGTGCAGCGCCCTGGCTCGAATCTCATCGAGCGTCCCTTGCGCCAGGATCAGAGACTGGGTCTTGCGTTCGACAATTGCGCCCGTCGCCTGTGCCACGGTCAGCGCGCGGAGCAATGGGAGGACAGCCACGGCCAGAAGCGTCGCGGCGACCACCACCTCCGTCAGGGTCACGCCCCGACATGCGCGTCTCACACAGTCTCTTCCAATGATCGACGACATCCACCCACTCTCGACCCAACTGTCAGATCTTCCCGTCCTCGGTACAGCGAACGGCGCCCGTGCCGGGCGCAACACGTATCGTAAAGGTTCGCCCCGACGCAGAAACGGTCAATGCCGGATCGTTCTTCTCCTTCAGGGCGCCGAGCGGACTGAACTCGAATGTCCTCCGGCCCGCAAGGGAAACACCCGCATCGACGACATGGACGTCGATGGTGTCCTGGCTCTCCAGATCAACGATTTCGTATTCGGCGCCCTTGCCCATCGTCTTGATTTTGAGGGCGAAGCCCTTCGGATGCGTCGCGGCGTGCAGAATGGCCAGGCTGCGCGTCCGGCGCAGGTCGGTCGCGATCTTCCAGGCGGTGCCCTCCGCCCGGTGGCCCTGGATCGATCGAAACGGCAGCCGTGGCACCGCCACAAACGTCAGGGCGGCCAGCACTGTAACCATTACGATCAATTCGGCAAGCGTAAAGGCTTTCCGAACTCTCATACGCACGCTCGACGACGATGACGGAAGGCTGCACCGATAGTCTCCGCGAGTGCCATACATGCGCTCAGCCTCAAACCACTCCGGTGAGACGAGGGATTCTCCCTCTACTTCTCGGGTTTGCCGGAGCCGCCGTGGTTGTGCTCTGCCACGCGATACGGCTTCTCGTTCTTATACGAGTAGGTGGTGCCAAACGGGCATTCCGGTAGTCCATCCGGGAAGTAGTCCGAGCCGTCGAGATCGTCCAGGCTCTTCGGCCAATCACCAGTATTGGCACGGAACAATTCGATTTGCGAGTTCAACAGGTTGACATTCGTCTTGCACGCGTTGATCTTGGCAGTCTCAGCGCTCTGGCTGATTCTCGGGATGGCGATTGCCGCCAACGCACCGAGGATCAGCACCACGACCAGTAACTCAACCAGAGTAAAACCCTTCTCACGCCTCATGTTGTTCTCCTATTCCAAGTAGACCCTGTTTCTGTTTCACCAGCACCTCTGTATCGACAGAAACGCACACCGACTTGAGTCACATCGGCTCACCCATGCCGCATCTCGTGCGTCAGCGCAGGTGGGTCATATAATCGAACATCGGCAGATACACACCCATCAGGACCAGACCAATAACCAGTCCCATAATCAACGTCAGCGCCGGTTCGAGCTTGACGATCAGGGCCGCCAGGAACCGTTCGATGTCGCGGTCCAGCAGATCGACCCCCTTGACCAGCATGTCGGCCAGCCGCCCGACCTGCTCGCCGGACGTCGCCATCTGTACGATCTCGGCCGGAAAGATGTCGTGCGCCGCTAACGCCTTGCCCACCGCGTTGCCGGCCTGCGTCACGCGCTGCAAATCCTCCGCCACTCGTGTCATCTCCGCACTGCGGGCGATGTCTCCGGCGATGCGGAACGCGTCGATCACGGAGACGCCAACGGAAATCAGCATGGCGAACGGACGCATGAAGCGCGAGACCAGAATCAGACGGTTAAGTCTCCCAAAGACCGGCAATCGGAGCTTGATCCGGTCCCATCCCTGCCGCAGGCCGTGACGGCGGAGCACACGCCCGAGCGCCCAGCCCGCCCCAACGGCCGCCGGCGCAACCAGCCACCCCCAGACCGTGAGCATCCGGCTCAGCGTGACGAGGACCAGTGTCGGACCCGGCAAAGGCACGCGCAGATTGGCGTACAGTTTCGTGAACACCGGAACAACAAACAGCAGCAGCCCCAGGAGGACGGCCAGGCACACGACTCCCACGGCGATGGGATAGACGAAGGCCGACCGAACCTTAGAACGCAACTGCTCTCGCTTTTCCAGATAGATTGCACTCATCTCCAGGGATTCGGCCAGTTTGCCCGCCGCCTCTCCCGCTTCGAGCATACCGACGAAGAACTCGGAGAAGACCTCGCGATACGGCTCGAACGCCTTCGTCAGACTCGCGCCCGCCTCCACGCGCTTCTGAACGTCACCCAACATGCGTCCCAACACCGGCTGTTCCGCCTGAGCGGCAAGGGTCTCGAGGCACGAGGTGACCGACAGCCCGGCCGAATACATGCCGGAGAACTTGTACGCAAAACTTACAATGTCCTCCGACTTGACGCGCGACCGTCGGGAGGAATGCGGCCTGACCCGGCGGGCTCGCACCAGCACATAGCCGATGCGCGCCAACTCGCTGCGCAACGCGCCGACGCCGGCGATCTCGTCATAGACGCCGTCGAATTCCCGGCCGGATCGATCCTTGGCGATGTACTGAAAGGTCGGCATCAGCCCCACTCCATATCGACCGTTCGCACGATCTCTTCGATCGTCGTCTCACCGGCGAGGACTTCGCTGACCGCCGCCGCACGCAGCGTTCGCATCCCCTCGGCGACGGCGTGCTCTCGGATAGCGTCGTCATCGACCTTATCGATGATCTTTCTCTGAACCGCCCTGGAGACGGGGAGAATCTCGTAAATGCTCTTGCGTCCCAGGTAACCCGTCTGGTAGCAATGGCTGCATCCGGTCGCCCGCCACAGTCGCACTTCGTCGTCCGGCTCGGTGCGGCCATACAAGACCTGCACGTCGCTCTCGGACGCGCGGTACGGCGTCTTGCATTTCGGACAGAGGATCCGAACCAGTCGCTGCGCGGCACTGCCGAGCAAGGCCGAACCGACGAGAAACGACGGAATCCCCAGATTGACCAGCCGCGAAACCGCCCCGGCCGCATCGTTGGTGTGAAGCGTGCTCAGGACGAGGTGGCCGGTCAGGGCCGCACCGATCGCGATTTCCGCCGTCTCGCGGTCGCGAATCTCGCCGATGAGGATGATGTCCGGATCCTGCCTCAGGATGCTCCGCAAGGCAGACGGAAACGTCATGCCGGCAACCGGCTTGACTTGCACCTGAGTGATCCCATCGAGACGATACTCGACCGGGTCCTCCACTGTGACGATGTTCTTGTCGGCCGTGTTGATCCGTTGCAGCACCGAATACAACGTGGTCGTCTTGCCACTGCCCGTCGGACCGGTCAGCAGCAGCATGCCGTATGGATTGCTGAGAATCTGGCGGAAGGTCCGATTGTCGTGGGGCGAGGTGACCACCTTGTCGAACGACCAGCGTTCGACTCGTTTGTCGAGAATGCGCAACACCACCTTCTCGCCACCCACAGCCGGCAGGGATGAGACGCGAAGGTCGTACTCAGCCCCCTCGTGCTCGATCGTCGCGTGGCCGTCCTGCGGGATGCGCCGCTCAGAGATATCCATGTCGGCCATGATCTTGATATGCGAGACGACCTCCCGCTGCACGGACGCCGGCACGCGGATCGTGTCTCGCAGCGTTCCGTCGATCCGATAGCGTACGCGAAGGTCGGGGAACTGCGGCTCGATGTGGACATCGCTGGCCCGCGACGAAATGGCGCCTCGAACGATGGAGGAAACCAGCTTACTAATCGGATCGTCGCCCTCCCGCAGGGTCCGAACGTGATTCTTGGGCGCAGCGGCCGATGTCCCGGCATCCTCCTTCAGCCGCATCGAAGCCACCACCTGCTTCGTGATGTCCACTTCGTCGAAGAGCCGCCCGATTATCTGGCGTATGGCCGCGGGACTGGCAGCGACAGGCACAACGCCATAGCCGGTTTTCACCTCGATCTCATCCCGCGCCGCCAGATCCCACGGCGTCCCCATCGCTATGAACAGCGTCCGGTCCTGGCGTTGAATCGGGATGACGTTGTGTCGGCTCGCCAGATCCCGGCTGATCAGGTGTGCAATCGTCGGATCGATGGTCTCGGCCGTCAACTCGACGTATTCAATGCCGTTCGCCTGGGCGACCGTCTGAACAATCTGCTCTTCGGTCAGGAGATTCTGTTCTCTGAGGATCGACAGAATGCTCTGCCCAGTCTGTTGCTGGTTCTGGATCAGCTGCTCGAGCGCCGCCGAGTCGACGATGTTGTCCTGTTCCAGTGCAGCGATGATCGGATCGTTTGTCTTCATGCCATTGGATTCCCAAGTAGACACTGTCAGGACTCTATCGGCATATCGGCTGTCACACCTTAGTCCCGCGTCGGTCTTTCCATGCCAAGTCTGATAACCGACCACCTCGGGTGACTCCCGGATGCGGCGGGCCAAAATTCTTGTTGCATTGGCACATCGGATCGGGTATACATCGCCCCTGTCTTTCAGGGCGGCGTAGCCAAGTGGCCTAAGGCGACGGTTTGCAAATTCACCCGTAGAAACCCCGTAACTCGCAACCCCTTTTATTTAGTCGACTTGCGGCATCGCAGAAATGTCAGAATTCGCATATATTGCACTCTTTGGTTGTAGTCTGGTTGTAGTTTTCTCAGCCAGATTCCTGTGAGGAGGGCATCCATTTTAGGAAGCTCGAGACCCACATTCCGAGCAGTACCGAGCCCTTCCCATCAGCACATGATCACACACCGGACACCTGCGAACGAGGGCACTATGCTTCGGGCTGACCAGCATGTGAAGGGTTTGCCCCGGGGCCTCATGGGACAGCTTCTGAGCGGCCAGAATACGTAGTTCTTCGTAGACCAAAGGGAGCAGCTCATCTGTAGCCTTGGCGTCCCCCCGTTCGATGGCGTTCAAGACGCGCGTCACATCCGTCATGCCAATTCCCCACCGTGTCGGACCTCTGATCGGCATATTCTGCCGCAAGCGGGGGGAGATTTCAACAGGTTTCGGCACCTGGCGGACAGGAAGCAGACCATGTGCTGTCTTGGCCACTCCCGCCCCATGCCCCGTACCGCAACATTCTACCCAGGTGCTTGTGGCCATCGTGACTCACCACAAGCATATTCCATGAGATCGTTTATAGCTTCGATATATCCGGAATATCGTCCTTTTTCGTCAGGCAAATCCGTACAACTGACCTACAACCGTAGGGCTCGTTATCTGCTAATCCAGAGAAAATGCTACATTCGTAAGCACTTTTCTATCAAGAGCTTGGGCGTGACCGGGGATTCGTACACCGTTTTCAATGGCCGATTCACGACCCGAATATTCGGCAACTGCGTCAAGCTGCCCGTACCTGTTTGCCGAATGGGTCAGCCATGCTAAGGCCTTATAGGACGGTTGCAGATTTGGATGTTGTCGATCAGATGTCCCAATTCAGCAGGCCCAGCCAGATGCACCTTTTCACCAGATCAACTATGCCGTCGGCGTCGAGTCTTCACATGATGTGGCCGCGATGCACCTCGATCGTCCTGCGGGAGCGGTTGAATTGCAGCGCGATTTCGTGGTTCGTGTAGCCTTGGAACACGAGGACAGGCGCCTGCTCTTCTACTTGCGACAGAGGACGCTCCACCATCGCGTCGTGGGGGACCGACTCTCGATAGGCGGCATCAATCGCTGAGACCAGAAGCCGTCTCTCCGTCGGTCTATATGTCAGATTGAGGCTGCACCGTGGTGGCAAGCGGTCGGTCGATCGCCTCGGCGCCGCTCCGGCGGATGTGACCGCCCAGAGGTCCTGTCGTGCGGAAGAGAATCTCCCAGGCCCGGTCGACGGCGTTGAGCCGAACACCATAGCTTTGGGACCCCTGCAACAACTCAATCCCATCCATTGCCTCCAGCGTCCGGTCCCCAACCTGGATCACGTGGAGGAACAGGTCGGTCTTGCGCGGAGCGGTGGGCGTCACCTCCACGCGCCACTGCCCCATAAGGGCCAGGTTCTCTTCGGTCAGGCCCTCGGCAACAATCTCCCAATTCTTCCCGGCGGCCCAGAATTCTTTGCCCGGCCCCCCAACAGCCGTGAGGGTTGCATCCTCCGGCAGCAGGGTCCGGGAGTACATTCTGCCCTGATTGTAATCTGCCCGAAGCACATGCCCATCAAGAACCGGCCGGTACGCCGTATGAATCAGCCAGTCCTTTCGGTATGTGGCATCCGTGGCCTCCACGCGATCGAAGATGACGAAGTGATGGGGCAACAGGAAGACAATCTGGCGCGCCACAAGTTCGCACTTCTCCGGCAGATCGGGCAAGCCTTCCCTCCTGACTACCCCATGCTGATAACATGCGGTGGCATCGCCTGCTACGTATACGAAGTCGCGGTTTGTCTCAAAGGCCTTCACGACCGAGCCCAGTTGCCTGTGCTGGCCTCCATGGTTGCCGACGACGGTGCCGCCCCAATATCGTGCCGGCGGCTCCCCCGGTTGGTGGATCAGAACGCAATTGTGTGCCACAGTCTGCGCGTAATAGTTGGCCAGATGCTCACCGTTGACAAACTCCTCGTATCGCGTGCCGGAATCCAGGGCCAAAAAACCTCGATGGTAGATGACGAAGTTCAGGGCGTCGTAATGGCGGTGCTGGCTCAGGGCGCCGCCACAGGAGAACAGGCAATACGTGTCGTTCGTCCCCGTGCCGGAGCGCATGAAAACCTGGCCCATCGTCTCGAAATGTCGCCCATTGGGAAGGTTGATCGGACGGAACGGTTCAGGAGACGACTCAGCCTGGGTCAGAAGGAAAGGGTAGATAAACCATGTTTCGGCGTACGACTGCTGTGGGACCTTCTGCTGGAGGTACCGAGCCAGGGCAGCGGCCTTGGGCGCGGCCTGGCCGAACAGATGCCGGATGTTGGCCATGTGCGTGTACAACTGGTTCGTTGGCAGCGTGTTTCGCGTGTGCGGTGTGTCC
>Ga0123335_1003869_pt1 | contig 20157 bp, 10 predicted proteins | sample BiotimSIPDNA_2_FD_89707 | JGI IMG/M metagenome (GOLD analysis project Ga0123335, IMG submission 89707) | Anaerobic biogas reactor microbial communites from Washington, USA - Biogas_R2 time_0 SIP DNA | ecosystem: Engineered > Bioreactor > Anaerobic > Unclassified | place: Washington, USA...
ATGTTCTTTTTTACTGTTCTGGCAACGGCGTCTCGCGATGTCCGGAGAAATCATCGAAATACAATTCCGCCAAGCCGGGCGGGACTTCTATGGCGATTCGGACGTTTCCGACCTCCCCTCTGAGTGTTGCGACAGGAATCGTATAATTCTGGCGGACCCAATCCGTTGAATCCAGCGAAGTCGGTGGAGAAAAGAAGGTGCTGATGAATTTTTTCTCCTTGGAATACGTGTAAAATCCTACTCGAAATTTCCCTTTTCCTTTGACGTAAAATGACAGCTTGAAGACATCTTCGCTGGTTTCGACAGGCATCAGGGCGCGGGAGTACAAAGCGGTGAGGCTCTCTTCCGTATTGGTGATTTTCATGCAGGCGCCGGTAATGCCGCCGTCTTCCCGGCTGATGGCGCCTCCGGGACGATGCTTCATCATCCCTTCGTTGGCACACCAGTAATTGACTACCTGGTCGAATGAGTTGTCGTTTTTGATTTCCAGAATTTCAATCTCGGCGGCAGTCAGCACTTGCAGGAGGAATAGGCCTGCCAGCATGGCTAACACTTTCTTACGCATATAGTTATTTCCCTCACTCAATGAATACTAATTCAATGTGTACGACTTCGACGTCGTTCGCCGGTATGGTGATGCTGAATTCTCCGGCCTGCGGCAATCTTGTGCCGGCATAAAAAGCCTGGGCAACCTCTTCGCCGGTCAGGGACAGATTGCGCACAGTCACGGTCTTCGGCTCATCGGATTCATTGAACAGCAGAACCAACCTTTCGTTTTTACGGGTAAGCACCAGCAAATCCGGATAAGCAATCTGTTCCGAAACTGCCAGGGCGTCATGGCGCTGGCCGTCATAAAAAATATTTTCGTATCGTGCGACCATCCTGGTTGCTTCGCCGATATAATATTTGCATCCGCTGACCATTTCCAATGGATTTTGCAGGTCGCATCCGCCCTGCAGGGTCGCCAGGATTCGGATCAGCTGCCATTTCCAGGTCTCTGGATGAATGTAGCCGTCTTCGCTCATCACGCTAAATTTCAGCCAACCTTCGACTTTCTCGGTATTCCAGCCGTAGGTCTGCGGGAAAAAGATAAAGCGCTGCCCAGCGATATTTTTTCGTCCGAGTTTTCCCTGATGGAATTTCATATATTCATCCATTTTCCACTGCTGCCGCCCATCGGCAGTGCCATTGCCCGGACAGCCCAGAAAAACATCAAAGGGGATATTTTTTGCTGCTTCCCAATATCCGAAATGATTGCTCCAGGAGTAGAAATACGCTTTTTTTCCTAAATCCTGAAGTGCCTTCATGACAATGGCGTGGGTTGCAGCATCTTGGCTGTAGCGGAAGGAACGCCATTGCTCATAATAATTTTTGAACAGATTTTCATTGGAGAGGTCCGCGTCTGGGGGCAGTTTTGCATATTCACGGAATTTCTCCTTGCAGAGCGGGCAAAAGCAGAAGGCTCCGGACGGATTAGTGTTCTTGGTATAGATATTGCCGGTCCAGGGTTCCTGCTCCCAGTTAAGGAAGACATATTCGGCCTGCGGATAATCCTTGAAAAAGAACTCACGGTAATCCTCCAGCACAGCCTGGTAAAATTCCTGCTGATATTTTCCATTGACCAGGCTCGGGCAGAACTGAATTTGCTGCTTGTGCGAGGCGATGCTTGGATCCAGGTCAGTTTTGCGTTCGCCGGTGTAGTATAGGCAGAACAGCTCCGGATGCTCCCGGAACAGGTCGGTTACTTTGCCATTGATCAGTTTAGAACCCCAAATCGGATGGCTCAAGTAGCCCATAATCAATTTGCCGTCATGCTTCCGAACGGAATCCGGAACCATCCCCGCTATCGGATAGGTAATAAAAGTATCCATGCCAGACCGAATGGAGTCCTTGAACACTGCGCCTGTCAATTCCCGGCTCAATGCTTGCGGCATGTGGCCCTGATAGAATGACATCAGCATTTTCTTCAATCGCCGACCGCGGATGGGCGGCAGCAGAGCGTATGGCAAAGAACCGCCGATTTCAGTCAAATTGTGGTTGATCAGCCGAGCATAGGGAATCTGGCCTTGATCGCCAGGCGTGCCGTCGGCATCCTTGAAAATGCCAAGAATAGAATCCGCCGTCTTCCATTCATGAATGTCACGCGCCTTGTAAATCAGGCGGTATTGCGTAGCGCCAGCTGCGTTTTCTTCAGCCACGACCTTTTCCGGAGCCAGACTGAGCCGATTGCGCCGTGCGCCCTCCTCCATATCGAGCAACCGGAAACCAGGCGGCAGAGTAAAGGTGAATTCATAGCTGTTAACCGGCAAACCAGTGGGAGAATACAGGCTCAAATACACCGTCTCGACCGAGTCAAGCGAAAAATTCCAGCAAAAAACACTAGGGTTCAAACAGCGGAATTGGCCGTCATGTTTCTGATTCCAGAGAACCAACTGACGAAAATACAGATTGCCTGCCGGGATTTTTTCCGGCAAAGGCTTCCAGGCAAGATCATTGAATGTTGGCAAAGTCCAATCCTTGCCAGAGATATTCTCTGCAAAAGCCCAGCGCCGCTCCAGTTCAGGAAATTCCGGGCAGATAAACTTCAGGCTGGCGTTATCCGCTGCTTTGGCCGAAAAGGCGATAGCCGTGACGCCTTCCTGGATGATAAAGGAAAAACTGCCGTTTTCCGCAGCCACTGGGACGCCATTGACCAGAAACTCGGCGTCGGAAAGACCTTGCGCGTCGATCTTGAACGACAAAGTGCGACTGCGCGTGTTGACGGTAGCCACTATTTTCAGCCACTCGGCATAGTTACGGTCGTAGGCGGATGCTGCCAGCTGAGCGCAGGTCTTGGCGAGCTGTTCCTGCATGGCACGCACTTTTTCAAAGCCGGGAGCAGCCGAGTAGCGTGCTTCAACTTCTTTCCAACCTTTCCCACCACGAGCAATATCATTCAAACGGGAAAATAAAAACCGGTCATACTCATGGTTGATTTCAGAGCCTTCAAGCTCAATATCAGCAGGGCCATTGGACGCCTGCTTCCGCAGCACCGCAAAGCTTCCAGTGTCATTGAACCCGTGCCGGACTTTGGCCCAGCACTGATGCTTGTCTTTTTTCTCGGCGGGGACATTTCTGGCGATATTGAATCTCAGCTGGCCGATATCTCGGCAATTGAGCAAATCCAGCGGAATCGCGGTTTCGAGCGTCCAGCCGGTGTCGCTGCGACCAGCGGCGGCCAACCAGGCAGCCGGCGGTTCGATTTCGCGCTCCGCACCTTGACGTTTAGCCCAGCGAGCGCCATTGGCATTGCAGAGAAGCTGCACGTACGGCGCGCCCTCTCCCGGCTGGAAAAACAGTTCAATGGCATCATCAAAAACCCAGCCGTCGCGATAGGTCTCAACTGCACGGATGTTTTTCAAATCAGGCTCGGTGCAATCAACAGCAAGGTAGAGAAAGGCGTCGTCATAGCCGATTTTGAAGCGGGTGGTGCGGTCGAGGACAAAAGAGTTGTTTTTATCGAGAAGGCGGAAGCCGCGCCCTTCCGGCAACCTGCGCCAAGCATGATCGGTCAGCTGACCGTCAATCTGCGGCGCTCGGAGAACCCGATAGACAGGATACTCCTTTTCGTTGGCCGCCAGTAGCATCAGGGAGCTCAGAAACATAACCGAAAACAGGTGAATGCGCATACAGACTCCTTTGTTTGAACAACTAGGCACAGCTGAAATGAAAACACGGCGTCAATATCTTGGTGGGAGAATACTTCGCAGGAGATCATTGTTCCATGGCAAACGTGCGACCCCGGATTCCGACACCAGGGTCAGCTGTCGTACTGTGCGCACATTGCCGGCCACGAAAAGTACATTGGTCGAATTGCCATGCGCCGCCCGGGGAAAATAGCCGTTGCCGATGTAAGGGAGGGTGGCGTTCGAGACCAGGTAGTGCCCGTTAACTTCATACGCGCCGATGGCATCCATATCGGCAACCAGCAGATGATCCGTGGGAAAGGGAACCTGTGGCAGCCTAGGTGGACAGCTGATGCCGTTGCGCACCGCTTGGACAAGAAGGGACTGATTGGCGCCGTAGCAAAGATGCGATGAATATTGTGGCTTCTTGCAATTGGTCATTGTCGGACACAAAAAATTCTTCGGCATCCGGAACACATAGTAGGATGCGTTGTATTGCGCCACTCTTTCCTCGAGGTTGCCGGCACCGGTATACTCGAAGAGGCGGACGATCCAGCTCTGCATAATATAGAAACGGTTTCTTGCAGCATTCAGCATGAACTGGTCATTGTTATCATCAAAATACATGGAGAATGCAACACCCATCTGACGGAGATTGCCGACGCAATAAGTGGCATTTCCTTTCTCCCGCGCCTTACCCAACACCGGCAGCAGCATCGAGGCCAGAATCGCAATGATGGCGATCACGACGAGCAGTTCAATTAATGTAAAGACTTTCTTGTTTGGCATAGCATCATTTCTCCTTGCTTTTTCTCGACTGAAACAACAAAACAGTTCAGGAAATTTATGGACGATGGACAGGAACAAGAGTGAACACGATGGACGTGCCCTGCCCCCTGCCCCCTTTTTCACACAAATTCGATTGTGAGCACCTGATAGCCCTGCAGGCGGTCTATTTCGAACTGGATTTGCCTGTCCGTTTTCTGCCAGGGGAGTTCCTTCCCCGTGTCGGCCCAGTAAATGCGCGTTGGGGTTTTGTCCTGCATATTCAGGCGCACTTCGATTCCGGTCAACACACCTGGCGGTTCGACCAGAACCACGGAGGGGCTTGGCGATTCCGGGTGGAAATTCATCAAATGCAGGTGCAGGCGGTTTTTCTGGCGAGTCAGCGTCGTCCGGCAATACCCTGGAAAATTGCGGATTTCGAGAATTGACTCGGGGAGCAGGCGTTTCAGAAGCGTTTTTGTCAATTGCAGAAAGCAAGGCTGGCTGCATTCCCGGTAGGTTTGAAAAAGCGGATGCGAAAAAAGGATTCCGTTGTCGGATTCAATCACTGCCGCGTCGCCATTCTCCTTGTCTGGGGGCGTGTAATAGTTGCCATGTTCACCATCCCAGCCATGTTCCACCATAGGCTTGATAATGCTGGCCAGGATTTCAGCACCAGGCTGAGCACGGTAGGACATGCCTTGATGATACAGAGTTACCGGCATCTCCGGAAATTCCGGGCAAACCTCGGCTTTGACTGAAATATAAGCGGGATTGCATGGGCTTGTTCCCTGGCATTGCACCGGCAAGGGCAGCAGCATCTGCTCGCTGCCCAGCGCCAGGCCGCCCTGCCCGCAGCAAAAGACCTTCCCGCCATTTTGCAGGAACTCCTTGATGCGCTCGGCTGTCTGCGGATCGATTCGAGTTTCATCGAGTAAGACCAGCACCCGATATGCGGAAAAATCCATGTCCGGTGTGATGACATCATACAGCAAGTGCATCTGATCGAACATTTGTGCCGCTCCCCACAAGGCAAAGAGCGCTTTCTGACCATCCAGGGTGCTGTAGTCAAAGGCATATTCGGGAGTGAGCAGGGCAAATTCTGTGACTGCCTCCGCATCCTGGTAGCAATCAGAAAAACGCTGCAATTTTCCGTAGACCGTCCGGATCAGATCAAAGACCGGCTTTTGGATATCCCCTCTGGGATGGAAATGGTCTCCGACGGTGCAGCGCATGGTATTGGCCAGGCCATAGCCGAGAAAATACTCCAGCGCATCGGCGCTGCATATTCCGCCGAAATCTGCCCAGCTTTTGTGGAAACGCCCGATCATGTTCAGGACGGGCTTGTTTAATTTGCGTGCATAATGTGCCTTCACCGGCAGGGACTCATAAATGGCTCGCCCAAGGGCTTCAAATTCCAGGTAATTGCCCAAGTCCGCCTGTTGTTGGAAGGTCAAGCCATTAAAATAGAGCAATGCGTTCGGATTGGCCTGCTTGATTTGGTTTGCTATGCGCTGACAAAAACGGTCGCGGGAAAGCCGGGCAAACTCGAAGACGGCTTTTTCATTCTGCCAATCGATGCCGCGCTCCTTCATTTCCCGGATGCATTCACAGCCAATGCAGGGATTGATGGTTGCGCAGTCAAAGAAAAAGCCATCAGGGGCATATTCGTCGGTGAGTTCCTGCAACATGCTGCAGAAATGGTCTGCATAAGGGGAATTGTAACACATGCGCCGAAAAAAATTATTCATGCGGTCACCCTTATAGGCGCTGCCGTCCGGCCAGGTGGTCAGCCAGTCCCGATGCCTGAGTCCTTCCTCGTGGCTGAGGCCGACATTGAGATAGGCGCTGCACCGGATGCCGGCCTGGCGACAAGCCTCGAGAATCCTGCCAAAAAGATCATATTCGAGACTGGGATGACGTATGCCTTTCCGTGTGTTGTAATAGGCCATGCCCAGATTGCAGCGGGCAGGAAAAACAATGAAGTCAATGTTGGCGGACTTGAGTTCCTTGATGAATTGCCCAACGTCAAAGTTTTCACCTACCTGCGGGCAGCTCGGCATCGTGTGAAAATCAAAAAAACAGCCCCATTGCGGAAATTGAATCATGTTGCTTACTCCTGTATTACGAATACTGAAAAGTTTGTTTTGGGCAAAGGAATTTCCGCCTGTGTGGGTTGTGGACGTCAGCTCAAGTTTATTTTGCCCACATCAGAAAATGGGTGCATCGAATTCGAGCAGGATGGTGCCTGATTTGCGTGGGTGAATCTCGATGGTTTTCTCGTCGGCTTTCAGATGTAGCCGCTCGCCGTTTTCTGTAACAGTGAGCGGTTTTTTGCGAATGCCGAAGCGGAGCACGGCATTGGAATCTGTAGTCTGGAATGATATTTCGGCGAATTTGCCATCCCATTCGGCGGATTCAATCTTGAGTCCGTACCAATATTCGAGCCAGACCGGATGTTCTTTCATGGCATCCCAGGCGAGAAGCTGCGTCTCGAAATAATGTTCTGGCAGGCGTCGGCTGAAAATATGGATGCCGCGCCATTTTGTCATCAGCAAGCCGATTGATTTTGCGAAAGCAATTTCCTCTTTTAGTTTTTCCGAGGAGGCGTTTTCATCGAGTGCAAGATCGATAAGATAGCACGCTGTTTTCTGCATGTCGCTCCAGCTATGCTTGACGCTGTCGGCAGCGTCTTCATGAAGCCAGCTTCCCAGCTTGGTCATGATGGTCTTCGCCTCGTCGGGAAGGAATTGCCGAAGCCCCTCGAAAAATTCGGGATACATGCCTTCTGTCGTGAGCGTATAGACTCCTTCCGAGCGGAAACGCTTTTTGCCGAGGTGGTGCGGTACGCCCTGGTACTGCCATTGCGGATTCATTTCTTCCGTGAAAATCCTGGTGATGTCCCAGGGTTCGACCTTGTAATATTTGCAGAAATGCTGCCGCGCCGAACGGACGATGGCCATCCTCAAGGCGAACTGCTTTGCCGCCATGTATTGAGCTTTTTCCATCGTTTCCCGGTCGCCGACAGCCTCCGCCATTTGTATGAAGGAGGTGAATGCGCCGTAATTCGCACCCTCGACCCACAAAATGGCGTTGTCACTATATCCGGTGCCGAGACAGGCCCAGTCGTGCATTTTCTCGAAAAAGCTGTAAACGCTTTTCAGGAGCGGCCAGTTTTTGCGTATAGGCGCGAAATCGCCGGAAGCCAGCGCGCAAAGATGCATGTAGTAGAATGCAAGTCCAACCCCCCAGTCGTTTTCAATCAACGGAATTTTCAGGGCTGCGATTTCCTCCGGCGTGCCGTCTTTGATCGCTCCCGATGAGAGAAAACACACATTGAGATAGCAGATGTGGAATTTGATTCCTGTGAACGGTTCGGAACGCAGATACCAGTTCCAAAGTCTCTTATAGGCCATGGCCGGGTCTGCATAGATTTTTTTGAGCTGTTCGTCATCCGGCTCTGTTTTCATCATAAAGCCGTGATTGATAACGGCATAGTTGTAGTCGCGCTCGGGGTCGCACGCCTTTTCGAGACGCTCGCCGACAAGCGTTCTCAGACGCTCGCGGTGGGATTCGTCCATAAAGAACAGCAGCGATGTTGTGAGCGCAAATGGCTCCATCAGGGAACCTGCGTATGGATAGGCCTGGAAGGTGTCCGGAAAACTGGTCACGAAATCAAAATAGGAATCCAAGCCGTCTTCAAGGAGCTTTTTCAGTGCGTCTGAACTTTTGTCTTTGAGCGGAAATTTTCTGGCGGCCGGCATGAACGGAAGCGCATAGGACGATTGATTTCCAAAGGCGCCAGTAAGATTGCCATATTTGGTTGGAAATTCAAAATCGACCTGGTCAGTGGTTTCAAGGAGTCCGGAAAGTTGTGCTGCCGGTGGAATGGGCGCAAGTTCGAGCGGCGCGGTGCCCCATGCATCAGCAATGTAACGGTAAGAGAATTTCTGGAGAATGGTTGTTTTTTTGGCGGCATAGTCATTTTTGAAATATTCTTCACAGCGAACCGGATAAGCCAGGAATGCACGGCTCCAAAAGCGGCAGCGGACGGCAGCCCGATGCAGAAAAGCCGAATCCTCCGGAGGGATCGGCTGAAAGCTCTCGAAGCCGAATGGGGTGGCGCTGATTAGCAGAGGACAATTTTCAAATGCGATTTCCGCCAGCCTGCCTGTTCGCTCTGAAAATTTGAGGCGCATATTTTCCGGTTGTTTTTGGAAGACGAGGAGAAGCGGGATATCCGGGAATTCCGTGCATCCGAAAAGGAGCATCCAGTTGGCGCCAAGACGGATGTCAGCAATATCGCGCAGGGAGGTAACTTCGATTTTGCTGTTTGCACGCGGGAGCATGGCATACTGGTAATTGCCTGCGAATTCAAGGCCGGAAATCCTCATGGAGCCTGATTCCCGTTCCGTAATGATCCCGGGCGAAGCAAGCGAATAGGTGCAGGCAAACTTTTCATCAATGAATTCCGTTGTCCAGCGGACGGAAAGATGATTGATCTTGACCTCATCGCCGTCTATTCCGGTGTTGGCGGGGACGTATGTGCCGTGATGCGGAGCGCCTTCCGGCAGGGTTGAATAGTTCCAGCGGAAGGGCTTTTGATATTGCGGATGACCGCACATGTACATTTTGTCTATGCAGCCCAATGTCGGCATGGCGCAATCGAGGACGCCGTCTCCTTTTGAAAAACCGAAGCGTCCGGGGGATTCCGTGCATCCGATTCCAGGGGTGAAACCTCCCGGCAAAAGCACTTTGCCCGGCTCCGGGAAAACGGGTTCCGGCAAAACGAATTCCGCATGGAATTTTGCCGTCGGCGCGACTTTTGTCTGCGGTTTGCCGAAGGATACCGCAATATTCATGAAATCATTGATATATGCAGTCGGTCCAATTCCTTCTATTTCGATGGTGTTTGCACCTTCCTGCAAGGTGACCTCAATTCCCTTCCTGCTTCCACCGCCCTTTGCAGTATACACGGCGGGAGCGGCTGCCGAATCAAAAGTTGATCCGTTGAGAGTAATTTTCCGGAATACTATCCGGGGAGCATCGACTACGCCAAAAGCAAGACGCAGAAAAAGTAAATATTCACCGGCAGACGCCTCGAATTCGCTTCTGAAGGAAAACGAGTCCTCGCCGATGGAAACAGGAGTCCAGTTCTTGACCTTGATTTCCGAGTCAAAGTCGTAGTATGAGACATTATCAAGTGACATCGCTTCAAATATCAGTCCGTGAATTGTTACTCAAAAAGAAAACAAAGTAAACACCTGAATCTATACCAATTTCGAAAAAAACAATGCAAAAGATAATCTTTGGAGTTGTAACAAAATTCAGAGAACTGAACCTCTGTGAAGTTGCACTGGCACTGTTTTTGTTTTTGAGATGATTCATTTAAGACCTGCTGATACTTATCCGGGCGGTTTTTCCGGCGCGAAGCACCACACAAAAATAACCTGGATGAGGAAGCGCGGAGCTCGACGCAACCCGGGGTGGGGACTCCCCCTAAGAAGCACAGCGCCCGCAAGGGTGCCACAACAGGGAGAGGTGGACTTGACTCAGCGAAATGCTTTCGGCAAGAATGGCATTTGTGTCGCCCGGGCTAAAAGGTGCCATTGTATTTTCACAAGTCAAATTTCAATAATATAATTTTTCGCCACACTTAAATTATTGGTCAACAATCAGATGAAGAAAAAACAACAGTCGTTTTTTTGAACCTGAGGTTCAGTTGTCTGAAGGTACCGCCAATTCCTGTCTTTTTTCTTCGACTGATCCGACCGATCCGTCTGATCGGTCGGAGAAACCAATAGACCAGATCACAAATTCGCGTGCCGTCCTGGTTGTGATGGTGTCTTTAGTCTTTTCCTGCTGAATGGCTGAGTGCACCCTGTCCCCTGTCTCCGCCTTGCGCACTCGTACCATATCAGAGGTGGGTTGCCCCCTGGGTGGGTGGGGCTGGATGATTTCTAAACCACGGCGAAAACATAGTGCCAAAGAAACGGAATTTCAAGAAGAATCATAAGAAGTCATGCAGAAACATGGAAAATCCTACAAAATCCTACAATTCCTAATCCTGGAAGTCGGCGTCCATCTGCGTAATCTGCGGATAGAATACGCACGGAACCCTTTTTGGACACGGTCTGCTTAACCAATCTTTTTACCGAGCAGTGATGATTCTGTCTATGAAAACCCCGTTTGGCTTTTTCGAGTCCTTCACGTATGCCGGACCAGTAAATTTAATAGAGATATATACATCATAGGGAAAGTCAGTCGTAGCTGTGTATGCAATACGTGGGTAAAGTTGGAAACGCCAGGTCCAATGTGCCCAAATCCTTGATCCGGAAACCAAGTACCTATGTCCGACCTTGTATAGATGGAATTTTTCATCCTGCGGAATATTTTCGGCGTTCAGTACGAGCGTCGCCCCGACGGCTTCTAGATCCACGGTAGCGTTATAAATACCGGCTGTGAACGGCAAAACATGGAATGCTTCTCGATCCTCGATGATTTCCATCGCTTTTCCTCCAAGGGCGTCCGGATCATTTACCAGTCGAGTGACGCCTTGATGAATATAAAAGCTGTTGTATTTGAAGTCATAAATATAAGTTCCCTTGACTTCGGTGGGAATCTCCGCCTCGATGGCCTCGCCATCCAGAAAATCATTCACTCTGCTTATTTTCTGTGCTTTTTCATTGGCAAAGCACATGCTGTTAATCGCTTCCGTCTCGATGCGGCGGATGCGTTCCAGCAGTTCTTTTTTGCTGAACGGCATTTTTGAAGCGTATTCCCCCCAGAAATTCAACAATCCATAATCCAATGACATGTATTCGTAACGCACATGTTTCAAGTGCAGCGGATTGTTCTCGGTTAATTTTTCCGCTTTCGCCAGCTTTGCGTATGATTGCAGGAAAAAATCTGGCGTCAAATACGAATAACTGGTTGGATGGCGGGGACCCATCGGCTCCCTGAGCGATTCCGCCTTGACCGCGCTGTCCAGCTCATACAGGTATTCGGTCATCACCGGCGCCGCTTCGCCGTAATAGGCGGACATGAAATCCCCAATCAGTTTTTCCCGTGGGATTTGCGGATCGTCCATCCATTTCAGCCCCAAATACATCTTGAGCGCGAAGAAGGAATCTTGGAAACGCTCCATTTCAAGCAAAATATTTTCCGCACCTTTTGCCTGATAGTACTTCAAATTCTCATCCCAGGCATCCAACGCAACATGGGGAAAGCGCCTTTTAGTGTAAAAAGTCCAATATTCCCAGACGCCGAATGTTCTTGAGGCTTCGATCCATTGCTCCATCACTTTGCGGAATTCCGCGTTGTTCCGGTGCGTCACAGGATCGGTTCTTTCCGCCAATACATTGACAATCCATTCCCGATCATGAACACAAATCCGCGGAACGACATTTTCGGCAGGTCGGGTGATTTTTGGAAACAACAGAGTTTTTTGATAAACCAGCATGCTGATTTTTATTTTTGCATCCAGCTTTTTCATCCGCTCCGCAAGCTGATTGACCAGACGCAGCATCAATCCGGAAAAACAGCCTTCCTCCTGCATGATTTTCTGGCATGATGGACAATGGCAAATCATCGTGTGATCGTCTTCCATGCTGATTTCGTATGTTTCGGGAATCGGCAAATTTTTATCTTTTGTCCATTGCGTGGACCTTGCATAACCGGCCCGCATCTGCTCCCAGAGCAACTCCAGCGTCTTTGGATAACTCAGGCATAACGGCGCCTGTAGTCCAGGCTCTTTCGGACACAGTCGTTTCCCGTGCTTGTCCATGGCAAAGACCGCCGGGTCATCCAAGGGAAACTTTTTGCTGTAATGTATGAAAGTGTGACAATCACCGGGATACCCATATCTTTCATAATCGCCGTTTGTAAGGCCGGCAATCCTGTAATAATTGTATTTATTGAACAATTTGAATTCCCCGGCTGAGATGCAGGCGACAGTCATGCGATATTTGAATGCGGGGATTCGCCGCAAAACCGGCTGATCCCACGCAAGGGTCTTCAAAACCGGAACGACCTTAGTATCCGGCGCGACAAAAAGAACGCCTTTCCGTTCCAGGAACTCAAAGACCGCATACAATGTCCCGCGCGGATGCCCGCCGGAAAGATACAGGTCGCCGTCTATTTCCGCGATCAGCAGCTCCTCCCTATACATCTTTTCAACATCGAACCCTGCTTCCCGGACAGCTTTGGTATTGCCGACAAAAATTTTTTTATGCGCACTGGCAGGCATGGCATCTTCTGCCGCGATTTGAAACGAAGCATGCGGAAGCATCTGCTTCAGATATTGCAGCAGGATATCCGCAGCATCTTTCTCAGCCGGAATTAAAGGTTTTCCGGTCACGATTACATAGTGCCCACCTGAAGCTGACTCCTGCGGAAACACAGCAGGAACAAGCAGGCATAGCAAGGCTGAAAAAATCAGCAGTATTTTTTTCATGAGTTAATTCTCCTTGTTTATGGTGGGATTTTTCAATGATGAAAGATCACTCGTTCCAATATTTTAAGTTGGTGTAATCTGCAGGAATGCTTATCCAAAATAAATCTCTCGGTTTAAAATAGGAAACATGTCCATCGAGAAAAGCTGCGTTCACGCCGCCGGAATGAACTCGGATATACTGATTACTCAGGAGAGTAACGGGGGAGGTAAAATTTCCATAAGTCGCCCATCCTCCTGGAAGATGATCCACCACAATAACCCGCATTGTGGTTTTTGGGATTCGGGCAAGGAGACGCTTGGCAGTATTTATGTTGTAGCTGTAGGTCACCCATGCTCCGCTGGCGGGGTTGCCATAACCAGCTGACACGCTCCCAGCATGGCGCAATCCCGGGCAATTGGCAAATTTTGCGGTCGTCCAATCCGGCTGGCCAAGATAGTCCCTCAAAAGGAGCACAGGCGTTCCAGCATCTATGGGCGGGAAAGTGGGTGACGGAGAAGCCGGGTTGGAGGCCGGCGGCGTCCAGTCTTCATTATCGACCGTATATTGCTGATATGCCAGGCTGATTTGCTTTAACTGCCCAACGCAACTAATCGCATAAGCCCTCTCCCGTGCCTTGCTCAACGCCGGCAGCAGCATCGAGGCCAGGATGGCGATGATGGCGATCACGACCAGCAGCTCGACCAAGGTAAATTTCTTCCTGTTTGACATGGTATCATTCCTCCTTGCTTTTTTCTGTGACTGGAACAACAAAGGATGTAAAACCGGTGACTTTCCCTTTTAAAAATTCTGCCATGCGCTGCCCGGCGCAGCGCCCAAGGGCTTTGCCATCATAATAGGATGGTGTTATTTCAATCTTTCGCTGCTGATGTTTTTTCTGAAGTTTGCAGGAGATGTGATTCTTCTCCATAAAAATCGGTATACTTTCTCGATTTTCCTGCGCATCCAGAGTTTGCAGCAAGCGTTCATAACGTTCCACGCTGCCGTTGCAAATGATGGCATCGACAGTTTCGGAGGCCAACAACTCGGGAAGCTTCCCGGGAATTTCAGCCACCGTGTCGATAAAAAACTTTCGTGGCAAGTCAATGCCGTGTTTCCGCATTTCTTTCTGGAATCTTTTAGCGCAATTATTATAGACTCCGAGCCAGGCAACCCGTTGAAGCTGCCTTTGCTGCATTAACTGGGCATGTTGGACAGCAAAATTCTCATAATCCCTAAGAATCGTATTGCCGGAGGGCTTACGGGATTCCATATCATAAATTGAATCCATGACAACCAAAGGATACTCCCGTTGCAACAACTCGTTGATGTCGTCTATCCTGCTTTCCGCCGGTGTGACCCAGAACAGCCCGTCCATTGCCATGTTTTCAATCTCCTGGGCAACAGTCAGGTTCCCGTTCAGATTCAGGTGCAGGAATTCAAAGTCGCAATCGATATTTCGCAGCGCCCCAATGAAACCGGTCAGAATTTCGGACAGGGCAGTATCAAAATAATTCCTGGTGCCGTCATGATAAAGGACGCCCACAATAAAAGGAACCGCCATCGCCAGTTCCGGATTGGTGAAGGCACCCTGCCGCCCAGGCAGACGGATCAGATGCTTGGTTTGCTCGAGAGACTGAATCGCACGACGCACGGTGATGCGGCTGACCCCGAATTTGGCGCATAGCTGCATCTCGCTCATGATGCGCTCGGGTTTGGCACCGGCTTTGGCTACGCATTGCAGAAGGTAATTTTTTACCCCGGCAGTCAATGGCATGGTCTTGCTCGTGTTTCGCATTTCGATAATCCCTAATTTTAGCCAGGGGGAAAAATAATCTTTGTCATAAAAATATATCAGCTTTTGCCTTTGTCAAGGAACCGTTAGAAAAAAGTTTTGGGCGGTTTTTGTGGGTAGTGTACGTACGTGTACGGGCGCGACCATAGGTAATCATGGAAAAAATATTTCTCATTATGCTGAGTCTACTCGAAATAAGGACGGGTGGAAAAACGCGAAGGGGAGGAAAAGGCACACGGCCCTTTCCTCCCCCTCGCAAAGCTTAACTAATTTTTCGGATGGGTACTACATACGGCAACTACCGTCCGCGGCGTCCACACTGTCCACACCGTCCACATAAAAGCACTGAAAGCGCGAAACATGCCGCCCTGGTACGCGCACGCTTACGTCATTTAGCATGGCTTTTCAGCAGCCATGCATTCAATTCGTTTTTGCACGTTTCCGTATCGGTCACCCGATCAAATTCGCAAAGGTCGAATTTTTCCTGGATGGCAATGCCGCCCATGGACTCCGGATATTTGTCTGCAATTTTTTTGAGACGCAGGAAGGCATCCCGGATTGCGGGCAGGCTGTCTCGCAGTTGCTTGACCAAATCAATCGTCTGTATCCGCTGTTCCGGGATTGTGTACTCGTAAACCTTCATCGCATCAAAGGCGGCGCGAATAAGTCGCATCAACGGCATGGCATTGGCAAAGGCAGGCGCAAAGTCTCCAGTAATGGCAATATCCTGATCGTCCGGGAAGATGCGCGCAGGGTCGATATGCTTCTGCTGCCAGTTGTCATGGCGGTACTTGTCGCGCACGTCTTTTTTCCGGAAGTCTGGAATTTCCATTGGCTGTCCTTCGGCTTCCGCGCTTCTGAGCGCCTGAATTCCCGCCAGCGTCACATCTGCGGCCGAATAGATGTCCCACGGCGCTTTTTCTCCAGTCAAAATCTGGTGCGCAAAGTAATAGAGTTCCCAGAAGTCGCCGCCGCCATGTCCGGCCTTAGCCGCGAGTTCTCCGAGCGCGTCCCATTTCGCATCGACGCTGATCCCATGAGCTGACCCAGTCGCGCCGACTTTGAGATTGAAGCGTGGATAAAGCTCTGCCGCCGCCTTGGTGCCAAAAAGCCGCTGATTATGGCTGTCAGCAGTCGTGCCGCCCATTAGATTGCGCACGATGCCGCCATTGCTCATGTGAATCAGCGAAGGCGCGAACGCTCCCAGGTTGGGCAGGATTCCATCTACCTTGCGGCCCTTGCCATGCACCGTGCCAATATTGAGCACATCTGCGGGAAAGGCGACGACTTTTTCAGGGCGGAGTCCAGTAATGACCATCACCGGGCCTAACGAGTGGGTGCAGTAATAGTGGTAATTGAGCCATCCGCGCCAATGATGAAGCTGATTACCCGGAACCATCGGCTGTCCATTCGGATAGCAGACGCACGGATTCGCGCCTCCATGCACGTATTCGTATTCCGCGTAGGTCATTTCCCCGAAAAAGCCCTCGCGGTAAAGTTTTGCCAGGTACATGTTTTCCTTGGTGAAAGGATAGTTTTCAGCGAGGTTATAGACTTTCCCAGTCGCTTCCACGGTTTCGACCAGCTCCACTCCCTGCGCAGGCGTGAAAAAGGCAGTCACTTCACTCAGCACGTGTTTTCCCGCCCGCAACGCCTTGATGGCGTGCTTAGCGTGGTCAGGGCAGTAGGTGGCAACCAGCACAGCGTCAAAATCCTGCGCCAGAAATTCATCCTCGTCATCGGTCACAAATGCATCTGGACAGCTTTCCATAAAGCGCTTCAACATATCTTCGTGAAAATCGCACCCAGCGACCACGTCAATATTGAGTTCCTTGGCTGCCCTGATGAAATTGCTGCCGCGTCCCAATCCCCAAATGCCCAGACGAATCCGCTGGTCAGTGTCGAAAATCCCGCTCATCTTTTGGTCTCCAGCAAATTGTTTGAAGTGAAGTGTGCCTGGAAATACTATGTTAGTTCTTGCCCTGATTGCAAGTTGGATTCCCGACTAACCGCAACCCGGGAAGTCACCTCATGCAAACTCCGCTTTTGCGCCTGTTTTGACTGAAGTTATACCCAAGCAATCAAAAATGCCTTTTAGGAAAATGAGCTGTTTCCCAGGCAGGGGAACAGCTCATTTCTGGGCGATTGGAGAGTCTATAGGACGGTTATGACTTCATTTCCCGTTTTCTCTCCTTCAGGTCTCTTGCCATTGCTCCGAATACTCCACCTGATGGCGGCGGATGACGCAGGCGTTGCGCTTCATAGCGTATCATCTCATACAAACGTACGCACAGGATAATCGGTCCCAGCACAAGCCATGCTGCCGCTTTAAGCAAAAGCACTACCAGGGCCAGCATCAGAAACCAGACATTGATGAGTATTTCTTTCATTGCTTTGCCTTCCTTCCAGAGTCCTAGCCGGGTGATTATTCCCCGGCAGCGTTTTTGAGAATGTCAAACCCGATGGTTCTTTGGTTGCCGAAGTCGACAGCAAGGGTCTGCTGATCCTTGTTCTCGACCTCGTCGGCAAGTGCCTTGAGGATTTCCGCGTTGGTGAGCTTCTCCTCGGCCAGGTAGTAGTACTGCTGGCGGACGTTGCGGAAGTCGCCAGGGGTCAGCTTGGGGATTCCAGCGAGGGTCATCTGTCCCTGGCGGTCAAGGGGCTGCAAGTTCAGGTGCCGGAAGAAAGTGTTGTAGAAGTGCAGCTTGCCGTCAAAGTCGAGATAGTCGAAGCGCAGCTTGAAGGTGAAGCGCCGACTGGCAGCCGGATCGAGGTTCTGGGCGAAGTTGGTCGCCATGATGAAGATGCCGGAGAAGTTCTCCATCTGGTTGAGGAGCGTGGTGGTCTGGCTGACTTCCCAGCGGCGGTGGGCCTTGGCGCGGGTGCCGAGCATGGAGTCGCCCTCGTCAATGAAAAGAATGCTTTTTTCTGCGGCAGCTTCGCGGAAGGCGTTGACAATGCGATGCTCAGTCTCGCCGACATAGCAATCCAGGAGGTCGCTGGCCATCTTGATGTTCAGAGGCCGTCCAAGCTGCTGGGCAAGGTACTTGACGAACTCGGTCTTGCCAGTTCCGGGAGGCCCGAAGAGGAGCAGGTTCAGGCGCGGCGTGTCAGTAGAGGCGCCAGGCAGGTCGGACTGGGCGAGAAAGTGACGGCCAGCAGCGATGATGCGATCCAGGCTCGGGCCAGTTTTCAGATTCAGGCCCTCCAGGGTATAGTCGCTGGCTGGCTTGCACCCGTCAAGGTTGTCGACGATGTTCAGGATGTTGCAGTGCGCACGCAAGTAGAGCATGACGGTCGCCGGGAAGTCAATGTCCGGCTGGCTTTGCAGAACAGCAGCAGCGTTTTTGACGGCGACGCTGATGCCGCCGGCGTTGACCTGGTAGCGGTGGCAGGCAGCGTCCAGGAACTCCTGCGAAAGCCGCCCGGTCACGCCGTAGCGCTGCAGGGCGTTCTCCCAGATGTTGCGGCGGGCAACAGGACTGAGGGAGTCAAAGTAGACGTTGTAGTCAAAGCGACGGCGGCTGGAAGGATCGATGGATTCGCGGTGGGTGTTGGCGATCCAGAGGACGGTGAGCTTGAGGCAGTCAAGGACGGCGTTGAGCTGGCCCTTGCCCTCGCCATCGCGGTCAGCGGGCACACCGAGCATGCGAGCAAGAAATTCGCCCATGCCGGCGTTGGAGAGCATCTTGTCGCATTCGTCAACGCAGACGATGACCTTTTCAGGGTCGAGGCGAAGATTGGCGACCTCGAGTCCGGCGAAGCGGAAGCCTGGCCCGGAGGAGCGCCCGCCCCGGTCGGGTGAGCCGGCCTGGTTGATGAAATAGAGTTCCTTGCCGAGTTTGGCAGCGAGGCTTTGGGCAAAGGCGGTTTTGCCGGTTCCGGCCAGGCCGTAGAGGAGGATGTTCTGGCCTTGCCCGGGCTGGCGGGCGTTGATCAGGTCGGTGAGGATGGCGCCTTCCTCTTCGGCGAGCTTGCCGTGCATTTCCCAGGGGAGGGTTTCGCCGGTGTAGCGGGTGTAGAAGCGGTCGCAGAGCGGGGTGTCGCTGAGGCCGTTGAGAAAGTCCTTGAAGTCATCGTCGAGGTCCAGGCCGTTTCTCTCAAGCAGTCCAAAGCGGCGCAGGTTTCCCCGAGCCTTGAGCATGCCGGAGAGTTGCGACTCGGAGATGCCGAGAGCCGTGGCCACGTTCGACAGCTGGTTGAGTTCATTGCTGTAGTGACGGCCAAAGACATCGCCGAGGTCCCAGAAGCCGCTTTCTGTCAGGAACAGGAACAGGACGGCCTGGCATTCCAGGTCAGTCAAACCGAACAGCTCCTGCATTTCCTGGAACCGCTTGTGCAGGGGCGAGGTGTCGCCAGAGGCGGCCAGGTGATCTTGCAGTTCGACGCGGCGCCGATCAAGCAGCGGGTGCAGCCGGTTGATCATTTTGCGCCGATAGAGCGGGTTTTTATAGAGGTAGTCGAAGATTTCGTCAGCCGAGTCGCCGTCGTCCAGCTCTGGCGGCTGTTTGCGGAACCGTTCTGATTCGGCCAGGCTGCTCCGCCTAGCGGGGCTGAGCAGCGAATTGTAGAGGTCGGTGACTTCATCGTGGCGCAGCACCTGGGCGGGGAAGCGCCACCAGTCGCGGTCGTTGATTTCATTCCGGAGGCAGCCCAGGAGGTTGCAGTACATGCCGATGGCCTGGATTTTGCACCACAGGTCGCCGGAGAAGATGCGGTCGTTGTCCTGGGCCTCGAGCAGGGCGGATTCAGTCTGGGCAGGCGTGGCCTTGGCCTTGGTCTTGGTCGTCATGGCGGAGTCCTTTCCGTGGCAGTTGCGGGGGTGGGAACAGGGCGTTCTTTGGCTTTGTACATACTATGCCATAGCACCCCGGACACCTAATGTCCGGGGTCATGGATGGATTGGTCTTTTTGTGTCAAAATGGAGGGATTCGTCGTTTTCGAAGCGGTCAATGCCCCAGAATTGACGGTCGCGGAACCCGGGTACGTCGTTGTTAAGGCCGACCATGGCAGGACGTCGGCCGATAGCGCGTGCGACCAGGTCGTAGTCGGCAAAGCAGAAGCCGCGTTTATTCCGCAGGAATGGGGAGGCGCCCAGTTCGCTGACGAGAAACTTGAACAAAGGCAGCAAGTTGGGTTCCGGGGCTTTGGTCACCGCCATGACGTTGATTGGCATGGAGTGGCTTTCACGGGTGCGGCGCTTGTATCTGTGCGCAGCAGTCGGGGTGGTGAGCCAGAGGAGATTGCAGCCATCCTCGGTGACGACTGTCCTGGCAAAACCCGGCCGCTGGCTTTCCAGGACGGTCAGGATTTGGATGATCGGCTGCAGGTCCTGCACGCGCAGAAGCAGGAGCTTGGCGACATCCTGGCGGCTGAAGCCGAGTTCGGCCTCGGAGTATTTTTGCAGCCAGTCGCAGACCAGCTGCGGGCAGAGGTGGTCGATGAGCGCCGAGGCAAACACGTCAGCCCGAGAATGGCGGGAAAGCGACGTGGCAATTTC
>Ga0123335_1003870_pt1 | contig 20156 bp, 16 predicted proteins | sample BiotimSIPDNA_2_FD_89707 | JGI IMG/M metagenome (GOLD analysis project Ga0123335, IMG submission 89707) | Anaerobic biogas reactor microbial communites from Washington, USA - Biogas_R2 time_0 SIP DNA | ecosystem: Engineered > Bioreactor > Anaerobic > Unclassified | place: Washington, USA...
AAAGCCGGCAGCTTTACTGGCTATTGAAAGAAATGCCGTAATAGAAACAGGCGCTCCTTCGTAAACATCCGGTGTCCAAAAATGAAAAGGGACTGATGATATTTTATATCCGATACCCGCAAAAATCAAAATAAGACACAAAGAAAGAGTAACCGGGTTAACAGGTATGCTTGTAAGTACCTGATTGATTTCAAGCAAATTTGTTGTTCCTGTAAGTCCGTAAATAATAGAAATGCCAAACAGCATTATACCTGATGATGAGGCTCCGTAAATTAAATATTTAAGAGAAGCTTCGCTGTTTCGTTTTTCCAGTTTGGTAAATCCGGCAAGAACGTATGAAGATAACGAAACTATTTCAAGTGAAATATAAATGAGGATAAGATTTACCGAGTTAATCATAAACATCATCCCGATAATCATTCCAAAAATTAAAGCGAAATATTCACCGGAACGTTTAATGTTTTTCTTAATCTCGTTAGAAGATATAGAAAAGAAAACGATAAATATTGATGAAGCTATAACAAAAAATTTGAAGAAAGTTCCAAAAGGATCTATTGATAAGAATCCGATAGATTTATTTAATGATGGTTCCGGAAAAGCAGAATGAGTAACTCCGATATTTTCAAATAAAAAGTAACCGGCTGAAAGCAAGCCCAATACAGATACAGAAGAAATTATTTTTTTATTGCTGAATATCAAATCCAAAACAACAATTGCAACAAGAGTAATAGAAACTGCAATTTCGGGTTTAAGATATTTTATTGATTCAAAAAATGACATATAATCCATAATAAATTATAAACCTGCTGTTATAATGTTTGAAGTTTCCGTAATAAAATTAACTAAACTGTTTACAGAGGTATTCATCATACCAAGCATTGCCGAAGGATAAATTCCCAAGAAAATAATAATAATGGAAAGGGGAATAAGCATAATGTATTCTCTGGCAGTAAGATCGGTTAAGGAAGACCATTTTTCATTTAGCTTACCAAAGAAAATACGCTGCAAAGCCCATAACATATATCCGGCTCCGAAAAGAATTCCTAAAGTAGAAATTATTGCCGTAATGCGGGTTGTATCGTTACTGAATGCTCCGATAAACACAAGAGCCTCAGAAATAAATCCACTCATTCCTGGCAAACCAATAGCTGCAAAAAAAGCTACAGTAACAAATCCGGTATAAACAGGCATTTGTGAAGCCAGCCCGCCAAAGTCATCAAGTCCGCGGGTGTGGGCTCTGTCGTAAATAACACCAACAATTAAAAACAGCATAGAAGTTATTGTACCATGATTGAACATTTGAAAAATTGCACCGGTAATTCCTGCAGATGACAGAGAAGCCATTCCTAGCAGAACATAACCCATATGCGATACAGAAGAATAAGCAATTAATTTTTTAAAGTCCTTTTGAGCAAGCGCACAGAAAGCTCCGTAAAGAATGTTTATCATTCCGAATAATGCAATATACCAAGACAATTGAATTGTAATTTCCGGAAAGATCGGGAAACTGATTCGCAAAATTCCGTAAGTCCCCATTTTTAAAAGAACGCCGGCAAGTATTACGCTTATAGGAGTAGGCGCTTCAACGTGAGCATCAGGAAGCCATGTATGAAACGGAAACATAGGAATTTTTATTGCAAAACCGACAAACAAGGCAATGTAAGCAGCAAATCTAAGATTATAAGGATTAAGCGGAGAAAGAATACCGTCGGCTGTATAATTTGACTGGTTCATCATTTCCAAAATATTGAAAGTAAATACTTTCGTATTTCCGATTGTTTCCTGAACGCTGAAATACAGTCCGATCATAACAATCAGTATAAATACACTTCCAAAGAGAGTGTAAATAAAGAACTTAATTGCTGCATATTCTTTGCGAGGACCGCCCCAAATTCCTATAAGGAAGTACATAGGAAGAAGCATAAGTTCCCAGAAAATATAAAAAAGGAACATATCAAGCGAAACAAAAACTCCCATCATACCTGTATTAAGCAGCAGCAACATTGCAAAATAACCTTTGATGTGCTTTGCAATTGTCCAAGAAGAAATTGTTGCAATAAGCGAAACAATTGCGGTAAGCAATACCATTGGCATGCTTATTCCGTCAACTCCTAAGAAATAATCTATTTTTAAATTACCGAGCCAGCTTATTCCTGTTAATTGAATCCAGCGAAATTTTTCGAGAAATTGAAATGAAGACTGTTCAAAAACACCGCCGGCGCTGTAATCAAAATTCATTGTAAGGAATGCTGCAATAATTAATTGAATAACAGTTACTAACAATGATAATATTTTTACAGCTTCAGGTTTATTTTTAGGAATGAAAAGCAGAAGAATCATTCCTAAAACTGGTAAAAACGTAATCAGTGACAAATATGGAATATTAACCATTATTATATAGCCTCATTTTTCTTTCAATCATTAAACTAAAACGGCCTGAAAAATACAAAAAGAATAATAGCCGAAACAATTACTAAAATTATGTAAGTCTGAACTTTTCCGGTTTGCAGTCTTCTTAAGCCTATTCCTAAAAATCCGCTTAAAAATGCAGTAAAATTTACAAAACCGTCAATAATATATTTATCGAACCAGCCTACAATATTTGAAAAAGATTTAATTACATAAGCCGAACCGTTAACAATACCGTCAACAAGATTAGTATCGAACCATGCCGATAATCTGGAAACAAGCAAAGTACCTGCAATAAAAGTTTTATCATAAAGCTCGTCGATATACCATTTATTAAGCGAGAATAAGTACAATGGTTTTATTTTTGCCGTTATTGCATCCGGATTGATTTTCTTCCACTGATAAATTACAAAAGCAATAAGAATACCGAGTCCGCCTAAAATTAATGAAAGGAAAAGCGCAGGATAATGCACTGAATGGAGAGTTTCGGTATATTCAACAGAATGAATTATTTTTCCGTGATTTGTTTGCTCTCCCGCAGAATTAATCAAAAAGTCGAAACGGGAATTTTCAGGAACAACCTGACTCGGAGTTTTAATCCATTCGCTTAAAAACCATCCTTGATCGGGAGAAACCGGATTAGGCGTATAGAATATAAATAAAGATAAAAGACTAAGTACAATTAAAGGGATTACCATTAATTTGGGAGATTCATGCGCATGTTCAAATTTGTGAACGTCCCTGGGCTCACCGTGAAAAGTTAAAATTACAAGCCGGAACATGTAAAAGGCAGTCATCAAAGCTACAGTAAAAGCCGCTATAGGAATAAGCCAATGACCTGTAAGTTTTCCAAAAGCTAAAGTACCGGCAAGAATGCCGTCTTTGCTAAGGAATCCTGAAGTAAATGGAACACCGGATATAGCTAAAGTAGATACTAAAAATGAAATATATGTAAGCGGCATTTTCTTTCTTAAACCGCCCATATTTTGAATATCTTGTTCGTGATGCATTGAATGAATTACAGACCCGGAACCTAAAAACAGACAGGCTTTAAAGAATGCGTGAGTTACAAGATGAAAAAAAGCAAATGCGTAAGCTCCGACACCAACAGCCATAATCATATATCCGAGCTGACTGACAGTTGAATAAGCCAGAACTTTTTTAATATCATTTTGAGTAAGGGCAATAGTAGCGGCAATAAATGAAGTAATTGCACCAATTATAGCAATAACAAGCATTGTATCTGCAGTAAGCATTACAAATATTCTTACTGAAAGATAAACACCTGCGGCAACCATTGTGGCTGCGTGAATCAGGGCACTTACAGGAGTAGGACCTTCCATTGCATCGGGTAGCCAGACGTGAAGAGGGAATTGAGCCGATTTTCCTATTGCGCCCATAAAAATAAGTATTCCTGTTAAAGTCATCCAGAAATCACTGTTAAAAGGAATTTTACCGGCAGACATCTGCTCGAAAATTTCATTAAAATTAAAAGTGTGGTATGTAAAGAACAGGATAAGAATTCCTGCAAACATTCCGATATCGCCAATTCTGTTAACAATAAAAGCCTTTTTACCGGCATCGGAAGCAGATTTCTTTTCGAACCAGAAACCGATAAGAAGGTATGAAGACAGCCCAACTAGTTCCCAAAAAATGTACATTCCCAAAATATTATCGGTAAAAACAATGCCTAACATCGAAAATGTAAATATACCCAGATAAGCAAAGTATCTGTTATAACGCTTATCGCCTTTCATATATTCAACAGAAAAAATATGAACAAGAAAACTGATAAGCGTAACAACAAAAGCCATTATTACTGTTATGTTATCAAGCTTTATTCCTAATTTGATATTCAATTCGCCCCACTTAGGAAGAATACCGAAATTTATCCAGCTGAAAGAGAATAAAATATCTTTTTCAACAAAAGCGCTTATTTTAGCATAAAGCAAAAAGACAGAAAGAATAAGCGTAATACTTGAAATAAAAACTTCAAAAGTGAATGCCTTTTTTATTTTACCGCCGCTTAATACAGTAAAAGTAAATCCTATAAGCGGAAGAAATAAAACAGCAAGAGTAATATTTATTAGTAAGCTTTCGTTCATATTCTATTCTTTAAGATTATCAATTTCATCGACATTTATATTAGCAAAGGTTTTGTAAAGATTAAGCACAATAGCGAGTGCAATGGCAGCTTCGGCGGCGGCAAGAATTATCACAAAAAGTCCGTATATCTGTCCGTCAAGACCAAAATTACCATATCTCGAAAACGCAACAAAATTTATATTGGCTGCATTCAGAATCAACTCAACACCCATTAAAACCATAATTGCGTTTTTACGCGAAACAATGGCATAAATTCCGGCAGAAAATAATGCAGCACTTATAAAAAGAAAGTGATTTAATCCTACTTCCAAAAGATTACCTCGTAGTTTATTCTTCTTTGCGGGCAATGGTTGCCGCCCCGATTAAAGCAATTAGTAAAAGAATTCCTAATAATTCGAAAACTAAAACGTATTTAGTAATAAGTAATTCGCCTATCCCAAATAAAGTTGTTTCCGGAATCTGGGAATTTGTTTCTTTCCAATTTGTTCCAAGCAATACAGAAAATAATATTGCTGATAAAACAGAAACGCTGATTAATGAAACAGCTATGTTGCGGTTTCCGCTTTTAATTTCCACGTTGGTTATTTTATTTGTAAGCATAACTCCAAAAAGAATTAAAACAAGAATGCCTCCAACATAAACCATAATCTGAACGACAGCTAAAAAATCTGCGCCAAGAAGAGCATAAATACCGGAAACGCCGAATAAAGTTAGCATAAGAGAAAACGCCGAATAAATTATATTTCGTGCAGTAACTACAATTAATGCTGAGCCGATTGTGATAAATGCAAAAAGATAAAATATTATATCAAACATCTGCATATTACTCCGATTCCTTTTCGTTTTTATCTTGTTTTTTTTCGGGTTCAGGAGCCGCCTGTTTCATTTTAGCAGCTTCTTTTTCGGCATTGAATTTTTCAAGATTAAGTTTTTTTTCACCGGCTTCTTCTTTTGTTAGGGCAGAAAAACTGTAAACTAAATTGTTTCGTTCAAACTCGGAATATTCGTAAATATCTGTCATTTTAATACATTCAGTAGGACATGGATATACACACAGCGAACAAAAACAGCATTTAGCTATATCAATATCAAATTTGGTAACCCACAATGCTTTTTTCTTATCGTTGGATGTTTTTCCGAGATCTTCACCCGGAACAGATTTAACGGTTTCAATTTCTATACAGCCTACAGGACAAGCCCGCGCGCATTGGTCGCAGCCTATGCAATCATCAATATTTACATAAAGTCTGTTTCTCGATCTTTCGGGAAGAGGAATTTTAACTTCGGGATACTGAATTGTAACAGAAGGAGTGAATAAATGTTTGAATGTTATTTTCATTCCAACAATTACTGTATAAAGTCCTTCCCATGTATTTTTAAGATATTGTTTCATCAAATTATAATAAAGATATTATTCCGATAATAATTAAATTAATAAAAGCATAAGGTATAAGATATTTCCAGCAGACTGTCATAAGCTGATCAACGCGGAGACGGGGGAGCGTCCAGCGCAGCCACATCTGAACAAAAACAAAAAACAGACCTTTAATCATAAACCAGAAAAACTGTTCAAAAGGAATAAGCAACGGGAAATTTAAGGTGTTTCCTAAATAACCGAAAGGGGATTGATATCCTCCGAAAAATACTGTAGCAATAATTGCCGATACAGCAAACATATTTGCATATTCCGCCAGAAAAAACATTGCGAATTTCATCCCCGAATATTCGGTATGAAAACCTGAAACCAACTCCGATTCAGCTTCCGGGATATCGAAAGGTACTCTGTTAACTTCGGCAAGCGTGCTGATATATAAAATTATAAAACCTGCAATCATAAATGGGATAAGAATAAACTGTTTAAATCCTTCAGCAGCTCCGCCGAAAATATTCCAATTCCAAAAATATGCAGTCTGTAATTCACTTATGGTATTAAGACTTAAAGTTCCGGTAAGCATTACAATACTTAAAATAACCAATGCTGTTGGTATTTCGTAGCTGATAATTTGAGCAGCCGAACGCATAGCGCCAAGTAATGAATATTTGTTATTTGAAGCCCACCCGCCCATTAAAATACCTGCAACCACAAGACTGGAAATTGCAAGGATAAAGAAAATTCCAACTTCGGCATTTGTGCCTATAAACATTCCCGAAAACGGAATTGCTGCAAAAGCTGCATAACTGCCGGCAAATACTAATAAAGGCGAAATGTTAAACAATTTTTTATCTGCTTCGGAATTTATTATATCTTCTTTTTGAATAAGTTTAAGAATATCTGCCAAAGTCTGAAAAAGCCCTCGGTATCCTGTCCTATTGGGTCCTATTCTATCCTGCATAAATGCCGAGACTTTTCTTTCGGCTAATACAGCGGCAAGTGCATAAGGCAAAATCACAACAAACAGAGGCAGTGCAGCTATCAGAATCATAACGCTTGCTTGAGCTAAAAACTGATTACCTGTTACGGAAAATAATATATTAACCAAATATTCGTACATTATCTGTCAACTTCTCCTAAAACTATATCTACGCTTCCTAAAATTGCAATAATGTCGGCAACAAAATGTCCTTTGCACAATTCGCCGAGAACTTCGAGGGAAACAAAAGAAGGAGCGCGCACTTTAACCCGGAAAGGATTTAACCCTCCGTCGCTTATAATAAAGTAACCCAGCTCGCCTCTCGGATTTTCCACACGGCTGTAAATTGTTCCAACAGGTGGTTTTATTCGTTTAGGAATTGCTTCCTGAACATTACCTTCGGGAATTGAAGCAACTGCCTGCTCAATTATTTTAAGACTTTCTTCCATTTCACGAACCCGGACAAAATATCTGTCCCAGCAATCTCCAACGGTTCCCATTGTTCCTTTTCCTACAGGAATTTCGAATTCGAATCTATCGTAAATTGAATACGGGTCATCTCTACGCAAATCGTAAGCAATTCCGCTTGCACGAAGATTTGGACCGGTTACACCATAATTAATTGCTGTATCAACAGGAAGAATTCCTACATTTGCAGTTCTTTCTATAAAAATTTTATTGTACGAAAGAAGATTGTTCAATTCAGTAATCTGCGGTTTGAAATACCTAATAAAGTCGGAAGTAAGTCTTAAAAAATCAGGATGAAGATCGTGGGAAACGCCGCCAATCCAAATATAATTATAAAGAAGTCGAGCGCCGCAAGTCATTTCAAAAAGAGATAGAATTTTTTCGCGGTCGCGGAAAGTATATAAAAACGGAGTGAACGCACCAATGTCAACGCCGTAAGTCCCCAAAGCAACAAGATGTGATGCAATTCTTTGCAATTCGCCCATTATTACACGAATATATTCCACTCTTTCAGGTACTTTAATTCCCAATAATCTTTCCATTGCTACCGCATAACCGAAGTTATTGTACATTGAAGCAAGGTAATCCATTCTATCTGTATAAGGAACAATTTGCGGATAAGTAAGCACTTCGCAGTGTTTTTCAAAACATCTATGCAGATAACCTAAATGGGGACGAACATTTTTTACGATTTCGCCTTCAAGTTCAACCTCAAGTCTTAACACTCCGTGAGTTGACGGATGTTGAGGTCCCATATTAAGGATCATTTCTTCAGTCTTTAGCATAATAGTATTTAGTTTTTAGTACATAGTAATTAGTACTTTAATACTCCAGTTAAATTATTTGGTTTTCATTTGTGTGTTTTTTATCAAAGAAAAAATCATTTTCTGAATTTCTTGTATAGTATCATTCATTATAGTAAAATCTTGTTCATTAATAAAACCTAAATCTTGAGAAATAATTATTTGTGTTTCAATTTCATAACAAGATGAATTAGCTATTTCTAAAAACCTTATAAATTCTTTATCAGAATTTTTACCACAACCTTCTGCAATATTTGATGGAATTGATATGGAAGCTCTTCTTATTTGAGAAATCAGTCCATATTTTTCTTCATCTGGAAAATTTGCAGTTACCTCATATATTTGTTTAACAAGTAATCTTGACTTTTGCCAAACAATTAACTATTTAAATTTATTCATAATCTTTTAACTAAGTACTAAATACTAAGTACTCATTACTAAATTACTTAATAAGGTACTTTCATTCCCAAATAGAATTCAGGAACTTGGTAATCCTTACGGAGAGGAAATCCATCCCAGTCATCGGGTAAAAGTATTCTTCTCAAATCAGGATGATCAAGGAATTTAATTCCAAATAGATCATAAGCTTCACGTTCGTGCCAGTCGGCGCATTTCCAAATACTTTCAACAGAATATGTTTCAGGGTTATCGCGCGGAACGGATATTTTTATGGTTATTTTATGACGGAGTTTTATAGAATCCAAATGATAATAAATACTTAAAGTTCCGCCATTTATTGTTTCAATTCCATTTCCATCTTTAACTTTTTCACCGTTTGCATCATCAACGCCGCTAAGGCACATAAGGGTATCGAAACTTAAAGATTCTTCCGAACAAAGGTAATTGCTTATTTCTTTAATCTTTAATGGATTAACAACGATCATTGCATCTAAAGGCTGAGCGGGTTTTAATTCCAGAACATCTTCAGCAAATTTACTTTTTAATAATTCAAATATTTCTTCAGGATTTTTCATGCAGTTTTCTTAACCAAAGATTCGTTTCTTATTTTATCCTGTAATTTTAATAAACCTTCAAGTAGTGCTTCCGGACGGGGAGGACAACCCGGGACATAAACATCAACAGGAATTACTCGGTCAATTCCTTTAAGAACGTGATAACCGTGTTCCCAATAAGGACCGCCGCAATTTGAACAACTTCCCATAGAAATAATATATTTCGGGTCGGGCATTTGTTCGTATATTCTTTTAATTCTTGTAGCCATTTTAAGCGTAACTGTTCCGGAAATTATAATTATATCAGCCTGACGAGGCGAAGGACGAGGAATAACGCCGAAACGGTCGAAATCGTAATGCGATGCAGATGTTGCCATCATTTCAATTGCACAGCATGCAAGTCCGAAACTTAACTGCCAAAGCGAAGAAAGCCTTGCCCAGTTAAAAATGTCTTCTGCCGTAGCAATAACAATATTGCTTTCCGAAAATTCTTTATCTAATAATCCCATTATAAACAGTTTTTAAGTAGTAAATAAAATTTAATTATTTTCTTTTTTAATTACCGGCGGAGAAATTTTGGGACGATCCCAATTAAGGTCTCCTTTTTTCCATTCGTAAGCCATACCGATACCTAAAAGTATCAGGAAAATTGCTCCGACTAAAAAGCCGAATATTCCATAACTTTTATAAACAAGTGCCCAAGGAAAAAGAAGAACAACTTCAACGTCGAAAATTAAAAAAATAAGTGCAATAACAAAAAATCTGATATTGAACTTAATCCAAGGAGTTCCTTCGGCATTTTCTCCGCATTCGTAAACTTTTAATTTCTCGGTAGTCGGTCTTTTAGGTCTTATCAACTTTGCAGCAAACACAGATATTACTACAAAAACTAATGATAAAACAATAAAGACAAATATTTTCCCAAACTCTGTAAGCATATACTCTTAAAATTTTGACAGAAACATAACAATAAGTAAATATTAAAGTCAAACTGCTTAATTAAGTTTTGATTTCTTAGTGTAAAAAGAACACTAAGATAGCATTGAAAAATATGATAAGATATCCATTTATATTTAATAAAAGCATATTAAAATTGCATACTAAAAAAAGAGGGAAAAGAATTTATGTTATTTAAAAAATTTTTAACATTTTATTTTATAGGAATGTGCTTTGCTCAGATTGATTCATCTTTTAGTATAAAAATTGAAACCTATAGTATAATAACTGATCCGGAGATAAAACCATACGAACCGAAACCGAAAATCATGATGGAAAATACCACTATAAAAGCCGTTTACAAATTAAATGAAGGTGGTTACGAAAGAATTGAACACTCTTTTGGTTTTTTTACAGTTAAAAACAAAAATATTGATGTACTGCCCCCAGAAAAGCAAGACAAAAAAACAAAATAAAAAAGGTAGAATGATTAAGCGACATATTTTAAGTTATTTAAGTTTTCAAAATCAACAGGGCTTAAATATTCCAAAGCAGAATGGGGAATATTTTTGAACTTTGACATATAGACATGATAAACGATATTGACGGAGTAGAATTTGAAGAGGTTTGGCAAAACATTATTCAGTAAAATATAAAGTTAGATGAAAATGAAACTATCATTAATTAAACACAAAAAAATACTTAACTGAAAACAAGAACCAGTTTGTCTTATTATAGAAAAAAAGGATTGAGAAAATATGATAAAAAAATATTTTTATTTCCCTTTTATTTTGACTAAATAATTTTTACCATTCTGCAATAAAATAATTTTATTAAAGAAAAAATCTTGCAGTTTTGCTTTAAATCACATATCTTAAACCCTAATAAAATGATATAATACTTATAACTCTTGATTAAAGTAACTTATGAAGTAAACAGTATATCTGTATAACTAAAACAGAATATAATAAATCTAATACAATTGTAAATGTAGATATTTAAAAGATCATTATTAAAAGATTGATTATAACTAACAATTACAAACAAATAATAAGAAACATATGAAAACATTTAAGTCGTTAACTTTATTTTTAGCATATACTGTCTTTTCTTTTTCACAAGTCAATTACTATTTTTCAACGATTACTGGCAACGATTCGAATAATGGACTTTCACCAAAAGCACCTTTTGCTACATTAAGCAAACTAAATCAGTTATGGAGTAAAATTAACCCTGGCGACAGCATTCTGCTTGAAAGAGGAAGCCATTTCGCCCCTTCTTCAGTTCCGGATAAAATGTTTGGTATAATAGATATTCCTAATGGGAAATCTGGGACATCTTACAAACCGATAACAATAGGCGCTTATGGTTCAGGAAACAGACCGATTATTGACGGATCGAAAATAACAGGTTATCATCAGGGATTAAAAGCAAGCAGCATAAGTTATTTTATAATTCAGGATTTGGAATTCTGGAGCGAAATCTACTTTAAGGCGAATGATAACAGAACAAACGGGATACATCATATTAAATTTTTAAGAAATAAATTAGTTGGTAAAAAAGATCCAAATAACATAACAAGAATGTATTTGTATAACCCTTATTACGATGACAGCGGAAATTTAATAAATACTTCCTTGGTGCCTCAGTTAAATAATGTATCGCCTTTAGATGATATTGAAATAGGCTGGTGCGAATTTTACGACACTCAGGGTGAGGATGCGGTCAATATTAAATGCGCCGGAAACCGTTTTTGGGTTCATCATAATATTTGGAAAAATGTTAATGAAGAAGCATTGGATATAGGTGGTGGAAAAGGGCATATAGTTGAATATAACTTTGTTTCCGGCACAACTGTTAACGGAATGAAATTTCATTCGCAATCCAATCCGCAAAGTAATCTTATTTTCAGAGGAAATGTTATAATTTCAGCCGGATCACAGGGAAACGCTTTAGCACTTCAGAATTTAACCAACAGCAAAATATATAATAATACAATTTACAGTTTATACGCTGCATTTTTTGGAAATCGGGACAGGATTCAACCGGATTCTTATTATGGAAATTTTGAAGGTAATGAAATATTCAATAATATCTTTTGCGGTGTTATACAAATTCAAGGAAGCTGGAAGGATGCGCATATTGGAAACCAAATTTTATATAATGATCCTTCCAATAATTTATTAAAAGACAACAAATTCTCTAATAATATTTATTGGACATATCCCGAAACAAACACTCTTATCCGATTTTGGGAAAACGGCCAATATCCCGATGAAACAGCAAAAGTTAATGACACAAGAACAATATCTAAATTTAATCTTAATAAGTTTGAAAGTGATTGGGCAAGTAATAGCAGCGGAAATGAAAATGCTGCCGATCCAATGTTTGTAAATCCTTATTGGTTCAGTGCATACGAATGTGGAGATTTTCAGGTAAAAGAAGGATCCCCTGCAATAAATTCCGGACTTTCGATATCAGAATGGACAGAAGATATTACAGGGAAAGCAGTCCCTTCAGGAAGCAAGCCAACAATCGGTGCTTATCAATATGGTTCAGGAGGTGTTGTAATTACAAAACCAAAATTGCTATCAGTGTCACCAAAAGATCTTACAAATGTAATTCTCGTTTTTTCGAAAAATCTTAATGAATCTTCGGCTGAAAACATAAACTGTTATTCAATATCAGGTGACGTTGAAGTAAAAGAAGCTCAGCTTTCTGTTGATAAGAAAACTGTTGTTTTATATACTTCAAAACATAATCCTGAAATATCATATACAATTTCAGTCAGCAATCTTATTGATGTTGAGAATCAGATAATTGATGCTAACTATTCAACAGCTTTTTATACATTTTCTTTTGGAAAATTAAATGTAATTGATGTTGAAGAATCCGAAGCTGATTTTATTGATCCAGCAACAAATAAGTTAAATACAATAGACGGCAATTTAAGTACGAGATGGGCAGCAAGGGTAATGCCTCAATATCTAATATATGATCTCGGTTCAATAAAGAAGGTTTGTAAAACAAGATTTTCGTTTTACAATTGGAATAATAACAGGATTTACAATTATTCTGTTTCTCTTTCAACAGACAAAACTCAATGGACTGAAGTTTTATCAAATGTTAACTCCAAGGAAGAGGAATGGAGTACAGAATATTTTAATGCTGCTGAAGCAAGATATATAAAATTGCTTTTTAATTATGCAACTGACCCTGATCCAAATTTTCCTCAATGGGCCAACATATGGGAGGCTGAAATTTACAGCGATGAAGTTATAACAGATACAAACAATTATTACAACAAAGATTATATATATCAACTTGAGCAAAATTATCCAAATCCGTTTAATCCGACTACAAATATAAAGTTCAGCCTTGCAGCAACTTGTCTCACAGAATTATCGGTGTATAATTTACTTGGTCAAAAAGTTAAGACTTTAGTAAATGAAACATTAGAAAAGGGGATTCACAACTTTGAATTTGATGCAAGCGGATTATCTTCCGGAGTTTATTTTTATAAACTTGAAATACCAGGAAACACTATAACAAAAAAAATGATGCTTATCAGGTAGAAATTTTTGTTCTTATATAATATTTAACTGTCCCAAATAAAGGGACAGTTTTGTTTTAAATCACAATATTTATAAATAATAAAGATGTAAGGTCTTGTTATTTAGGATTTTAGATTAAAATTTATTATTTTATCTGATTATAATTGAGGGTTTTTACTAATTAGTATGGTTTACCCAAACTATTACATTTTTTAGAAAACATTTAATAATTCCATTAAAAAATAAGCTATGCAAAATCAAGATATTTTAAAATCAATTGAAACACAGAATAAATTATTCAGATTAATCGAACTTTTAATCAGACAGAAATGGACGATTATAATCACATTTCTTGTAATATTTACAATAGTTGCTGTGTACACAATCCGTCAGCCTAAAATGTACAGCGCTACTGCGTCAGTAATTGTTAAGGAGAGTAACTTAAATTCAAATCTTGGACTTGGACAATACTCTGGTCAGGGAACAAGGAATATTCAAAATGAACTGGAAATATTAAGTTCCCGCAATCTTATGGCAAAAGTAGCTGATAATCTTATAAATCAGTTTTATGTTGAGACAAATGAAGGTAAAGATACTATTGCCGTAGTGAGGGATGCAGTAAAAAATGTTAAAGATATTGAAAAAGAAAGAGAAAAAGCAGTTGAGGTTATTGTTGGATTACTAGAACAAGTAACAACCTTTGAAATAGGTAAAGAAAATGCTGTAATAAAAATATCTGTTATTTCGCGTTATCCGGAACAATCGGCATTAATTGCTAATACTTTTGCAGAGATTTATCTGGAAAAAGACCAATATAACAGCCGTTCGAATGCAACTGAAGTAAGAAAATTTTTAGAAGATCAAAAAAAAGTATTTAAGGATGAACTGGAAAAAAGCGAGACTATGTATCAAGCTTATCTCGAAACAGAAGGATCCAGTGCTCTTACTGCAGAATCCGGTACATTAATAAGAAAAATTGCTGATCTTGAAAGTGAACTTGAAAAAGATGATATTGAATATCAAAGCGTAATGCTTATGATAGAGAATTATTCACGGGAATTAAATAGACTTATTCCTCAGATGGGTGAAAGCATGGTTGAAGTAGATGATTTGTATATTCAGGAACTTCAAAAAGAAATTGCTAAACGTGAATCTGACAGAGATGTTAAGCGTATTGTTAGTGTTGAAAATGCAGCCCGCCCGGAATATCAGCGAGAAATAAAAAGAATAAATGCTGAAATTGATTCGCTTAAGGGAATTCTTTCTGTTCGCACAGAAAAGTATATTCAAGCATCTTTAAAAAATTACACTGTTACTACAGATGGGAAAAAACTCGGATCAGGAAGTATAATATCAGATCTGACCGGTAAAATTCAGGAATTAAAATTAAAGTTAAAATCTATTGAAAACAGAAGAGAACTGATATATACAACCTTAAATAAATATGATAATCAATTCAGACGAATTCCAGGACAAAGTATTAATATTGCAAGGCTTACCCGCGATAAAGAATTCAATGAAAAACTATTCTTAAAAATCAGCGAACAATATCAGGAAGCTCTTGTAGCTGAACAATCTACTTTTGGAAATATCGATTTGCTTGACAGAGCATCTATTCCTGAAAGTCCGATAAGTCCTAGAGTTGTTGTTAATCTGGTTTTTGGTTTTATCCTAGGAATTGTATTTGGTTTATCGGCTGCTGTTATTCTTAATTTTATGTTTAATTATGTTAGAACCCCTCAGGATATTGAAGCTCTTGGTTTTAGACTGATTTCAACGATACCAAAATTGAAGGGTGGCAACGATACTGCAAAAAAACTTTTAAGTATCGGTCCGGATAAAAATCTGCTTTTGCCTAAAGGTGAAAGTTCTATTGCAGCTGAATCCTATCAAAGATTGCAGATTTATTTAACTTATGCCTTGTTAGACAGACACATAAAATCCATTGTTGTATCAAGCGCCGGACCTGGTGAAGGAAAGAGTGCTACTGCATCGAATCTTGCAATAACTTTAGCAAATTCTGGAAAAAACGTCTTACTTGTTGACTGCGATTTGCGGAAGCCTGCGATTCATAAATATTTTAATTTAGATCCGGCACCTTCTTTACCACATTTCCTTTTTAATAAAGCACAATTGAAAGAGGTTTTGCGAGAGACACATGTTAAAGGATTAAAAGTTATTACAAGCGTTGAGTTTGCACAAAACCCTGCTTTGGTATTAACCTCCCAAAAAATGATGAGGTTTATGGACAAAATGCAAGAAGAATTTGATTTCGTTATTTACGATACTCCGCCTGTTAACGCTGTATCGGATGCAATTCATCTTGCTAAAAAAGCTGAGGAAGTTATTTTGGTTGCAAGGGCTGATAAAACAAATGTAGACGAACTTAACAGGGCGAGCCAATTATTTACTCAGTTTAATATCAAAATAGGAGGGGTTGTTCTAAACGATTTTGAAGATACAAAACTGAATTCTTATTACGGCAGATACTACGGATATTATTCAACAGATTCAGAGGATGAGAAAAAGAAAGATAAAAGAAGCAAAATAATTTTAAAATCGGATGACTTTGTTACTTCAAAAGAATTTCAAAATCTGTATGAAGACTCAAAAGAAATTGAGGAAGCTGAGTTTACTGAAACAAAAGAAGATAAAAATAACAAGAACATCAGCGAAAAAGCTTAGTATAAAGGAAGATTACTAATATGATAGTAAAAAAAATGACATTAATGATTTTCATTGTTTTAATTGGAATTACTATTTCGATTAATGCCCAATCACCTGCCGCATCATATAAAGTTGTTAATCTAACCGGTGAAGTAACAAAAAAAATTAATATTTGGGGACATGTAATTCATCCCGGCAGATATGAGGTTCCAATTTCTACAAATCTTGTTGACTTAGTTACATATACAGGCGGACCACGTGAATATGCTTTGATGGATGATATAAAAATATACAGAGTAGACGAATATGGAAAAAAGTCTATTTTAACGGTTGATTTAGAAGACCCTTCAGAAACATCTGAGGCTGAACTTGTATTATATGACGGAGATACTATATATATAGATTACAGTTCAATTTTAAGCTGGCGCGATATTTTTAGTATTATATCAGGTCCATTGGCAGTATTGGCAAGCCTTGCTTTAATTATAGACAGAATTACGGCACGAAATTAATATATGTTTTCGTTATTATCGTTTTTAAAGCAAAAACAATACAGAATTGTAATTCTTATAAATGTTGTTTTTGCTTTAATTTTATTAGCTTATCTTAACTTTTCTGGTAATATAGCCCACCGTAATACAGTGTATATTTTTATTGCTCCTGTCTTTTTGGTAATTCTCTTTATTAGTAAGAATGTATTAATAAAAATTACGCTTCCAATATTCTTTCTTATTTTTATAGAGAATATATTTATCAGTGCAATTCCAGTTGCAAAAATGTTTCGAGTTGGTGGAGCAATGATATTTGCATTAACAGCAATAATTTCTATAATATATCACCAAAAATCCGATAAACTTCCACGATTTATGGCAGTACAGTGGGTCTTATATTTTACTGCAGTACTTATGTCGTTTGTTCTCGGAGCATCTGTATCTGAAAATCTGCTTAATGAAAATGTTGAAGCTTTGTTTTTATACTATGTAGAATTTCTGTTATACTTTTATTTGGGTTATTTAGCATTTAATGATATAGAAATGATGAAAAAATTTCTTTTTATAATTGTTCTTATGGGACTTTTATCAGCGGCAGGACATATATTTTCGATGTTGACAGGAATAAATCTGGAATCTGCTAGAGGTGCTGAAGCAGTTGCAAGCACAAGGGATTTGTCGCAGGGGCGATGGCGTTATGGTGGTTTTTTTGGAAATGTGAATACAATGTCAGCTTTTTATGTTATGCTTGTGCCAGCAAGCTTTTATATAGCTGTTACCGACAGATCATATTTAAAAAAAGTGATAAGCCTTATAACAATTATTGCAATGATAATATCGGTTCTTTTAGGTGCCAGCCGAGGCGGACTACTTTTTATTCTTGTTAATCTTTTAGTATCATTATTATTTATCAGAATAAAGATTAAAAATATTGTTTTTAGTGTAATTGCCATATCCATTTTGATATATGTTCTGAATATGCTTTTAGATCAGTTTTTTTTGGATTACTTAACGCGTGCTATTAATGAGATGGTTAGAAAAGGTACAGATTCGCCGCGCGAACAAATTTGGTATTATACTTGGCTTATTATTCTTGAGCATCCTTTTGGTTTGGGACTTTCAACAACAAATTATTATACAGTATTACAACAATATGGTAATCTTTTTTGGGCTAATCCTCACAATATGTATCTGGAACAGATTACTCAAGCTGGATTTGCAGGATTATTTCTCTTTTTAAGTATAGTTATAAGAATTCTGTACAGAAATATTAAATCATTTAAGAATACCGAAAATCAAGCCGTTAAACAAATACTTCCCATTACTGCAGTAATGATTATAGGATTTCTATTAATGGGTTTTACAGAACCTATTTTTCGTAACCAATATAAACTTAATCACCTATTTGCAATAATATTAGGAATTTCATTATCAGTTACATTCAGGAATACAAATATGGGTTTAAAGAAAAAAGAAGAACAAAAAATTAATTAAATCAGATATGCGAATAATTATAATAGGTCCGTACCCTCCTCCATATGGCGGAATATCTATCCATTGCCAGAGATTATATAATTATCTTAAGAATTATGGTTATGATATAAAGTTTTATGATGATTATCTTCTGCCTAAAATGTCATTTTTGGTTTTGTTAATTAATTATGTCAGAAATAAAAAAAATGATACATCCCCAAATATATTTAAACAAACCGAAGCAATTGATTATGAAAGTTTAAATGGATTTCTAAAACTGTTTTGCAGACTAATCCTATTTGAAAGAAAATCTGGAACAATTATTCATTTTCATAAAAAAAATTGGAAATATCGTGCATTAATCTGTTTAGCGTCAAAAATTAATAGAAATCTGAATATTATCTTTACATTGCACAGCTTAAGAGAAGAAATAGAAAAAGTACCGTATTTAACGAATCTATATATAAAATATATTTTTAAAAGCAACAGTAGATATATTGCTGTAAGTGAAGAAATTAAAAGGAAAATAATTAAATGGGGTGCAACAGAAAAAAAAATAGCTGTAATCCCTGCATTTTTACCTCCATTTATAGACCAAGAAGATATAAAAAAAATACACGGAAAAATATGGGAATTCTTAGAAAAAAAGAGTCCTATTATATCAGCAAATGCATCAAAAATTCAATTTTTTAATAATCAGGATTTATACGGACTCGATATTTCTATTGAGTTGTGTTCAGAATTAGTAAAAAAAATACCAGATTTAGGATTTATTTTTTGTTTATCGGATAAAGGAGATGAAGAATACTTTAATAAATTGCAACAGAGAATTGATGATTTGAAAATTAGAGAGAATTTTTTATTTATTACAAATTCTCTTCCGTTTTATCCAATACTAATGAAGAGCGACGTATTTATAAGACCTACCAATACGGATGGAGATGCGTTGTCAATAAGAGAAGCCTTATATTTTAAAATACAAGTTATTTCAAGCGATGTTGTAGAAAGACCAGAAGGTGTAATATTGTTTAGAAACAGAGATTTGAGTGATCTTGTTTTGAAAACTATGGATATTTTAGATAAACAAGAAGAAAATAAAAGAATGTATCAAAAAGAAAATTATGAAAATAATGTTGATAAAATTATTAAGGAATATGATAAACTTGTTTCAAATAATAGAAATTAAATGTTTAGCGAATTAAAAAAACTTACCAAACAATCTGTAATTTATGGAATAGGACAGGTAGCAAGTCCGCTGCTTGGTTTTATTCTTTTGCCAATGTACACAAGGTTTCTTGATGTAGATGAGTATGGAGTTTATCAGCTTACAGCAGTTGCAGGACTTTTTTTGACAGCAATTATTGGATTAGGAGTTAATTCTGGTTTAGTAAGGATTTATTTTATATACGATACAAAGGAAGAGCAGGACAGAGTTGCCTCCACTTGCATAATATTTTCGGCAGTTACAACATGTATTGCCGCATTTGCAGTATGGTTTATATCACCTTATGTTGCCGGCTATCTATTTGAAGTACCGAATGCAAATACCTTGCTTAGATTGCTGATTGCTACTCTGATGTTCCAGATTGTCGGTAATAATTTATTAGGAATTTTAAGGGCTGAAGAAAAAGCAACTGTTTATACAACTTTTACTTTTTTTACAGTAGGATTTTCTTTATTGCTAAACATACTATTTGTAGCTGTATTAAACAGAAAAGTACAAGGTTTGTTAGAAGCCCAGCTTATATCAAACATTGTTAATATTTTTGTTCTTTATCCTTTGGCAATGAAAGGAAAAAAATTTTATTATTCAGGAAAAGTAATAAAAGAAGTGTTAGCCTTTGGCGCTCCCTTAATACCTGCATTGATTGCAGACCTTGTGCTAAATATGGCTGACAGGTATTTTCTTAACTATTATGTTTCGGCTGCCGAAGTGGGGCTTTAT
>Ga0123335_1003873_pt1 | contig 20144 bp, 22 predicted proteins | sample BiotimSIPDNA_2_FD_89707 | JGI IMG/M metagenome (GOLD analysis project Ga0123335, IMG submission 89707) | Anaerobic biogas reactor microbial communites from Washington, USA - Biogas_R2 time_0 SIP DNA | ecosystem: Engineered > Bioreactor > Anaerobic > Unclassified | place: Washington, USA...
AAGTCGACACAGAAATCGTTTTCAGCATCTACAGCGAGAACCTGCGCCAGCAAGACTGGACTACGCTGGCAGAAAAAGTCGCTGAACGCATCAACCAAGGCGTAGACGGCGTAGTTATCGCGCATGGAACAGACACCATGGGCTACACCGCAGCCGCACTCAGCTTCGCGTTGCAGAATCTCCCAGTCCCAGTTATCCTTGTCGGTGCTCAGCGCTCGTCCGACAGACCAAGCAGCGACGCCGCAACCAACCTCATCGGCGCAGTAAAAGCCGCAGGCGAAGCACCCTTCGCAGAGGTCGGCTTAGCCATGCACGAAACCGCCTCTGACACGGCAATCGCGATTCACCACGGCACCAAAGTGCGCAAGTGCCACACAAGCCGCAGAGACACCTTCAAATCCGTAAATGGCTTCCCAATCGCCCGCGTCGAGAACCTCAAAGTCACCATGATAGCGGACACTTACCAGAAGCGTGACCCAAAACGTAAACTCGTCTTGAAACCGAACTTCTGCAGTAAAGTGGCGCTTGTCAAATTCTACCCCGGCATGGACCCAGCAGTCATCGACTTCTACGTTGACCAAGGCTTCAAGGGTATACTACTTGAAGGCAGCGGATTAGGGCATGTGAGCAAGTTCTGCTTTGACGCAATCAAACGCGCCACCGCAAAAGGCGTAGTAGTTGCTTTGGCTTCCCAGTGTATCTGGGGACGTGTGGACATGAACGTCTACGATACAGGCCGCGACCTGTTAAACTTCGGCGTCGTCCCACTCGAGGACATGTTCCCCGAAACAGGACTTGTAAAGTTGATGTGGGCGCTTGGGCAAACAGACGATCCCAAAGAAGCCATTGCGCTTTTACAGGCTAACGTTGCAGGGGAATATACGCCGCGTACGCTGCCACAGGACAAAATCGTCGAAGGAGGACCACAATAATGCCGATTGATTACGCTAAAGTAGGCTTGAAATGCGGCTTAGAAATTCATCAGCAACTAAACGTCGGAAGCAAACTCTTCTGCAGCTGCCCACCGGAACTATTCAAAGAAGACCCAGAAATAACATTCCTACGCCGACTCCGCCCAACCCAGAGCGAGCTTGGCCAAGTTGACCCAGCTGCATACTTCGAATTCAAGAAAGGCGTAAAAATCCTCTACGAAGCCAACCGCAAAACCGCATGCCTAGTGGAAATGGATGAGGAGCCGCCGCATCCGATTAACTTGGACGCCGTCAAAGTTGTCCTTACAGCATCTTTAATGATGAATATGCAGCCGGTTGACGAAGTGCACGTCATGCGCAAAACCGTAATCGACGGCAGCAACACCACCGGCTTCCAACGCACCACCATCATCGCGTTGGATGGCTGGATAAAGGTCGGCGAAAAAGTAATCCCAATGCAGGCCGCCAGCCTCGAAGAGGACGCAGCCCGCAAGACCGGCACACAGGACGAGGGCAAAACCATCCGCTACCGCATCGACCGCCTTGGCATTCCGCTCATCGAAGTCGCTACCGCACCGGTGATTTATTCGCCGCAGGAAGCTCAGGAAGTAGCATTTGCCATCGGCAGAATACTACGCGACACCCAGAAAGTGATGCGCGGTTTGGGCACTATCAGACAGGACCTAAACGTTTCCTTGCCAAACGGCGCCCTAATCGAGATCAAAGGCGTACAGGAGCTTGAATTGATCTCGACTGTTGTTGACTATGAAGTCCAGCGCCAACTAAACCTTATTGCATTAAAAGAGGAACTCGCCAACCGCGGAATCACCCCCGCCACACTTAAAGAGGAGTTCGTCGACGTCACAGGCCTATTCAAAGCCACCAAGAGCAAAGTCATCAGAAAAGCAGTAGACAAAAATCAAAAAGTGCTCGCCGTCAAGCTACAGGGCTTTAAAGGTTTGACCGGCCGCGAGTTGATGCCCAACTTCCGCTTGGGCAGTGAACTGTCGGATTACGCGAAGTTCTGGGGTAGAGTCGGCGGCATATTCCACACCGACGAGGTACTAGCTAACTATGGAATCACAGAAGACGAAGTTAAAGCCCTAAGAGAAGCCGTGGGCGCCGCAGAGGCAGACGCCGTTGTATTCGTTGCTGACACAGCCGAAAACACCCACGACGCGCTAAAAGCAGTCGTTGAACGCGCGCAGATAGCCTGCAGTTGCATCCCACAGGAGACCCGCACAGCCAAAGACGACGGCACAACCCGCTTTATGAGACCACGCCCGGGCGCAGCCAGAATGTACCCAGAAACCGACATTCCCCCGCAGCCAATCACGCAGACACTTGTCGAGGAAGTTAAAGCGCACCTGCCAAAGCCAGCAGAGAAGAAGCTGCAACGCCTCATCAAGCAGTATGGACTAAACGAGAAGCTGGGCAAGCAGTTGATTGACTCCGAGTATCTGCCCATTTTCGAGGAGATGGCTAATACCAGCGGCGTACAGGCATCCACCATTGCAGCGTTCCTGACTGAAACCGTTAAAGCGCTACAGCGCGAGGGCATACATACCGAGCACGTTTCCGACGAGCAGATCAGCGCCATCTTTAGAGCAGTAGGCGCGGGAGAACTTGCCAAGGAAGCTATCTCAGGCGTCTTTACCTGGCTATCCAAGAACCTCGAAAAGACCTTGCAGGACGCAACTGCAGCTTTAGGCCTAAAAATGCTCACAGAAGCCGAATTGGCTCCAATAATCGATCGTATCGTCGCGGCCAACAAGGCGCAGATTGAGAAGCTGGGCAAAAACGCCTTTGGCATGCTGATGGGCGCCGCTATGAAGGAAGTAAGGGGCAAAGCAAATCCGGAACTCGTTGGCAAACTGCTGCGTGAGCGGTTAAAGTAGCCTCTTTTATTTTTTCTCTATTTTTGCGTTATTGCTGTCGTAAATCCTAAAAAGCACTCTGCGTATATAGCCCATTGAGGATTAGCCGTTGAAGCGCATTGAAGCCCGCATAAAAACGCCGTTCGGCGAAGTAGTGATCGAAGGCGACCAGCCGCAGGATATACTTGACATGCTAAGCAGCATCCCGGAGAACTTTACAGAGAAACTTGGCGACTTCGTAACCAACCGCCTAACCCCATCCGGTGCGCAGCTTAAAGGCATCATCGAGCCGACAACAGAGGGCCCGGTGATTGTTACACGCGAAAACCTCACCCACTACGAAGCGGTTGGGCTGGTGCTTTATGCTTCGGATGAGCGCAGGAACACGGCGGCGCAGATACAGAAGCTCTTGGAGTCGAGTGGAAGAAAAAGCATGGTTCCCGCTAGATTGAATGAGATGACTAAGCGTGGGCAGGTGTTTAAGCCTGATCCGAGCAAGCCGGAGTTTAAGCTTACAGTTCAGGGTGAGCGGTGGATCGAGGAAGAAGTGCTCACGAAGCTTCGGGGTAAGATGGCTTAAGCGGCCAAGGGGCTGCTGCAAAGCTTTATTGCCGTCCCTAAGCAGAGTTTTCTGTGAGGGATAAATAGTTGAATTTTTCTGTCTTTATGATATTTGTAATGTCAATTCTGGATAGTCTCGGTTTAGGCGGAGTCGACTGGGTTTTCCTGCTGGTTCTAGTGATTATCGGCTTAGTCGTCATTGTGCTTATCAAGCTGTTTCTGGTGCTGATTCCCGCGATTCTGGTGGCACTTCTGGTGTGGTTTCTAACAGGCGATCTGTTCTGGGCGGGCGTGGCTTTTCTGGTAGTTGCGTTGCTGTCGCTTATAGCTAAAATTTAGCGCACAGACCGCGGCTGACGCTTACAGGGGCACTGTTTTGTGTTGTTTGCTAACCTGTTTTTCATAATGCTTTTATATGTCGTAGGCGGTTCATCAGATATCAACAGCATTGGATCAGTGACACATAATGTCAATGATGGAACCCAGTAAAAAACCACTAAACGTCTTAATCAAACAGTTACACGGCAACATCGAAGTTGTACTTAAAAACGGCTACGAATACAAAGGCAAAATGATCAAAGTTGACGGCCACATGAACATCCTTCTGGAAGGCGCAACAGAGTACAAAGACGAGCAGCTTATGACCAACTACGGCAACGTTCTGCTGCGCGGAAACAACGTACTCTACATAGTTTTAAACACAAATCTACGTTAAACGGGTAAGCGTTTCGCTTCCCCAACCACGTACTTGTAGGCGTCTTCTACAGCTAAGTTTACTCTGAATTTTCGGTTAAAATAAGTTAGCACGTTTTTTAGGTCGCGCTGTAGCAGTTCGGCAGCGTTGGCGTGGTCGGTTTTCACTGCCTGCGGCCAGTCGATAATCAGAATATGCGCGTCAGGCTGCAGTATGATGTTGTATTCGCTTAGGTCCGCGTGGATAAGGTGGGCTTTCTGGTAGGCGCGTTTGATGTTGCGCAGTATTTCACGTAGCACTTTTTCGGGTTTGCCTATATCTTTGTATCTAGCTAATTCGCCGCCCTCTATCATGCCCATGGCGATGACATGGCGGTTCTGACCCAGAGGCGCCGGTACGGCGACGCCGTGTTCGCAGGCCTGTTTCATGGCATGATATTCTCTCTCCGCTGCCAAGTGCGATTGGTAGAGCCATGTGGAGTGTTCTTTTATGTAGCCGCGTTTGCGTCTTGTCTGGCGGAAGCTGATTCTGCCGAGACGGTGGAATTTTACGGCTATGCGTTTACCTTCGGGGGTGAGTGCGTCGTAGACGTCTGCTTCTTTGCCTACGCCCAGTGTTTGGCCAAATGATCCAATTACACCGGCTTTTACCAGTGCGTGGATGGCTAGGCAGTCATATCCTGCGTAGTTCAGGGTGTGACCGGTGTAGGCGCCTTTTGATTGGTAGATTAGGCCTAGTTTGTTTATTTTGCCCAGGCTGTAGGTGATGCGGTCCAGTGGCACTTTTGAGAATTTGTGGATTTGCTCTACGGGGACGTATTCGTGCTGGGCCATGCCTGCTTCGATTATGCTTAGCAGTCTGAAGTCTTCGTTTTCAAGTTTCGAGTAGACCCCTACAGCTATATCGGCGCTTGACATAACAATCGTTTTATAGGTTAATTTATTCTAGGTAAAAGTAGTTTGGGGGAAATAAAGAGTTTTTTGAGAGTGACTTATATGCATGACTTGCGATTAACATGGGCTATAAGTCAAAATTGCCTAATAATGTATTCCCTAACGAGTGAAATGAACGGTTTTAAATTATGGCAGTAAATCAGGAAAGCGTCTCAAAGGTACTATCGGTGCTTTCGCACCCACTAAGAAGAGATATACTGCTTGACCTAAGCAACAACGGCGAGCAATCGTTCACTGACCTGCTGAACATGCTTAAAGTCGACACCGGCAAGCTAAGTTTCCATCTGCGTTCTCTGGCACCTTTTGTTGAGCAAACCAGCAGCGGCAAGTACAGATTAAGCCGCGCGGGTGAGAGCGCTGTGCGGGTTATCCATGACGTGGAGGGCTGGGCTGAAGTCGCCGACGTGCAGGGCAAAGCCATTTCTCTTCCCCTGTCTTCGTTTAAGAAGAGGGCAACTGCGTTCTTACTTGACTTAATGATTATTTTCGCAATCACTTTGGCAGTGGTTGCTATTCCGCAGGTGTTTGCGCCTGAAATGGGAAGTTTAGGCACTGAAATTAGCACAACGCTCTTCATCACTATCGGACTTTTGTGGCTCTACAACACGCTGCTTGAGGGATTCAACGGTCAGAGCCTGGGCAAACGCGTGCTGGGCCTAAAAGTCGTGCGCACGGACGGCAAAAAAATGAGCTATGACCACGCTGCAGTACGCAACTTCGGCAAACTGTTGCCGCTTTTACCGTTTGATTTGCTATTCGGCTGGCGCATTAAAAATCAGGCGTTCATGCGCTACTTTGACAAGTTCGCGGGCACAACAGTCATCGACCTGCGTTCTTAATCCTGCCCACTTTTTGGTGTAAAGTCTTATTTGCCCGCTTTACATACCCTACAGTGATTGTTATGAGTGAGCGGGAACTAAGGGTTTCAAAAATCAAAGACGGCACAGTCATTGACCATATACGTGGAGGCTATGCTCTCGACGTCGTTAACATTTTAGGCATCACTGGCAAAGAGAAGCGCGTTATGACCATCGCCGTGAATGTGCCCAGCAAACGCTTCGGTGTCAAAGATATCGTAAAAATCGAAGGCAAAGCTCTTAACGCCGAGGAACTAAACCGCATTGCACTCGTCGCCCCACATGCCTCAATCAACTTCATTAAAAACTATGAAGTGCTCGAGAAATTTGAGGTTAAGCTGCCCCAGGCAATCGAGGGTATTTTGAAATGCCAAAACCCATGCTGTGTCGTTAACAACGGTGAACCGGTAAAGCCCAAGTTCCACGTTGTGCATGAGGAGCCGATGGTGCTTAAGTGTCATTACTGTGGCGTCAGCTTGGAGCAAGCGGATGTTTTTGCTCAGCTCTGAGGCAGCCGCTCTTCCGCAAGTGCATAAAGCGTCTCAAAATCCTTCTTTGACAGCAGCTTTCCTTGTCCGATCATGGGACACTCGGGTGTGGCGGTGAAAACGTGCGTGCCTTTGTCGGCGTCGTATTTTAGTTCAAATGGGTAAAACCTGCAGATCAGCGGACGCAACTCGTAGATTATGCATTTATTATCTTTGAGGAAAACGCAGTTGCCCTGAACCTTTTTCATCTCGTAAATGTAGGGCTGCGTGCCACTGGACTCGCCCGCAAACTCTTCGATGGGCTTGCCTGTTTGGGCGGAGATTTCCTCAGCTTCGCTCTCAAGCATTAGAATGTGGCGGAGCTTGTGGTCTGTGTCAGCACAGCATAAGCCGCAGCCGTTGCATTCAAAGCACACAGTTGGGGGGTAGGTGAAGTCCAAGGATTCTCACAGCCAAACTCCGCAGTTATTAGATAAAAATTCTGCGGCGCGGCTAGCGGTCTTTTTTGGGCGGCGCCACGCCATTATCATGCTTGTATTTACCCTCATAGCCGTTGACGAGTGGGGTTTTTAGCTCCGCGAAGACAAGGTGCAGGAAGCGTGTCTTCACTGGGATTCTGACTGGGAAGGGTCCGCCTGAAATCTGGATTGTCAAGTTGCCCTCGAAACCCGCGTCCACAACCGTGGGCGGTATGGAGACGCCTGCACGACTAAAAGTGCTGCGCAGTTGGCAGAACGCCATCAAATCGATGCCCAGCTTCACCCGCTCCAGTGTCGCAACCAGCACCTTCTCGTACTTGCCCAGCACAAAACTATCGGTGACTTTTTCTTTGAAGTATAAGCCCTCGTTGTTGGGTGACTGGATATCCAAGATGGTATTTGTGGAGTGTAACCTGAGGATTTCGTCTGAAAAACGCAGGTCAACCCCATTCTCTCTAATGGTATCGCTACTTAGTGGATCAATATTTAGCGATCCCTGCTCGATAGCTCTCTTCAAATCTATTGCCGATAGTATCAATTGCTCTCACCGAACTCACCGATTAAGTAACAGCAATCACTTATCAAAATTACGAAGGTGCATATCCTTTCTTGCATAACTAGGGCGCCTGAATGTACTTGAGGCTTGTAAACAGTTGGTCCAGAGCTAAAACTTAGGGCGACGCCAAAATATTTGATTCACATTTTGACTATGGCTTGTTTGAGTTCTGGCAACGCTTTTATTTTTGCTGTAGCCAACTAGACTGTTATGACATCCATTAAAGACATCATGACCAAAAATGTTACTACCGCCAGTGCTGACAAGACCGTTTTTGAAGCGGCAGAACTTATGAAAACCAAAAAAATAAGCTGCCTAGTCATAGTCCAAGGCGAAGCACCAATTGGAATTATCACAGAAAGAGACATTGTATGGCGGGTTGTCGCACAAAAATTACCCCACAACACCAGTATCTCCGAAATTATGACAAAAAACCCGATAACGGTGGACCCTGATATCTCACTTAAAGATGCAGCAAGATTGATGAGTGCTAAAAGGATAAGACGATTACCCGTTCTGAAAGAGCGCAAACTCGTCGGTATAGTTGTTGCCTCAGATTTCGTTCGAAATGCCGGTAAAACGACAATCAGCGAAGAAATATTGGATGCATTTACACGGTATCCCGGAGTACCTGGTCTAATCTAGAATAGACGACCGTGTTAGAGTTCAAGCGCTTTTTTCTTTAAGCGCCAACTCTTTTCCTTAACTTCTTTTTTCATGACGTAGATTAATAATTTAATGGACCCACAAAAGTCAAGAAAAAAGTATATTGGTACACTTACTCTTTTTTGCCGCTTTCTTGAATCTCCACGTTTAGGTCTGCATCAAACCTGTTGTATTCTTCTGCTGATTTTAATGGAACATTCTTGATAGCGATGCCCGCGAACAGTACCAACAACACGATAATGCCGCCGACAAAAAAGCCAAAGCACACACTATTGCCATAAGCGGTTATTATTGCGTCTTGATAGGGTACCAACAATGTTAAGCCACTTTTGAGGTAATCCAGGATACTTGTCGTGTGCGGGACAACACTGTATATCTCAGTTGGAAGATTTGCGGCTAATTCGGTTCCAATGCGGTTGTTTATTATGGTTGCTAAGATGCCGACGCCGATGGTGCTGCCGATGCTGCGGAATAGGTTTACTGATGAGGTTACGACGCCTAAGTCTTTTCTTTGGCTTACGTTCTGAGCTGCTACCATGAACATGGATGATAAGCATCCTAGACCCAAGCCGGTGAAGAACGTGTACGTGCTTGCTATTAATAGCGAGTCTCCGGCCTGTAGTGTCGAAAGCATGAACATTGCAGTTGCTGCGATTGGCGGGCCAACTATCAGCCATGGTTTATAACCAGTTCGTTTGGCTAAGACACCGCTGCTAATTGATGTAAGCATAAGGCCAGCAACCATGGGTATCATGACTTCACCGCTGTTAGTGGCTGATATTCCGATGACGTTCTGCATAAAAGACGGCATGTATGCCATTATCCCGAACATGCCTAATCCCATGACGAGTATTCCGATACAGCTAAGCGCTATAGGGTTTTCTTTGAATAGTCTCAGGGGCAATACGGGTTCTTTAACCTTGGACTCTATGAATATGAATAGGGCAAACAGGGCAAGGCATGCCAGTGCCATACTGACGATGATGCTACTGGTCCAAGCATAGGTTGTGCCGCCCCAAGTGAAAATTAGGAGCAGCACAAGTAGGAATGCTGATAATACTGCGATACCCAGAAAGTCAATATGGTGCTTTATCTCACTTTGTATTTTAGGGAACTTTAACATTGTAAATGCAATTGCAATTATACCAACAGGAACGTTTACGTAGAAAACCCAGTTCCAAGAAGCATAATCGACGATTAAGCCACCGAGGAATGGCCCTATGCAGCTTGTAACGGCAAATAATGCACCTAACAAACCCTGAATTTTTCCTCTGTCTCGAGGTGCATAGAGGTCAGCCACAGTTGCCGTGGCAACAGGCAGAAGGATACCACCACCCAAACCCTGTATTGCACGGAATACAATTAGCATAGTTATGTTAGTAGACAAGCCTGAAAGAATTGATCCAGCTAGGAAAACTATCATACCAATAAGGAATATTTTCTTTCTGCCATAAATGTCAGACATCTTCCCAGCAATGGGAATCATAATGGTTTCAGCTAGCAGATAGCTGGTTATTACCCAAGCAAAGTTCTCAGTGCCGCCTAAACTCGAGAGTATGGACGGTAAACTTGTTGCTATAATGGTTTGGTCAAGGCATGCCAGTAACATACCCAGACTCAAACCCACCATAATGGTTGTTCTGATCTTGTTCGGTATGTTTGAGTAATCGGTAATAGGTTTTGCTTTTTCGGATTCTGTCATGTAGTAACATCTTCAATTGTAGTGTCAGCGATCGGCGGGCTAGCTTTGGGGAAAAATAGTATACATCGATAAATCAGCTTCTAAAAGACGACCGATAATAGTCCAAACAGCGCTATACTCTGCCGGTAGGTTCTCTTTCTGGACGGAGTTCTCCACCATTCTTGTTGCCAGATCAACGAGTAGTATTACTAATGTGTGGGCGGTTTGTTGAGGATACTTTACGACCATGACCTTCTCTGATATACCCTGCGTGATTGCCTTTGCGAGTGCAGGTTCAAGAAGTAGGCTAGTTTTTTTAACTAATACGTTGTGGAAGCCCCGGTTTTTTTCCTCACGGAAAAGACCTATGAGTAGTTTGGATCGTTCTGTATTGGATGAGTTTGGCGTCATTAGGGCAATCAAGCGTTCTATTGCATTAGGGTAGTCGCTTGACATTATTTTCTCTATGTTTTTGCCGTAGCAGTTGACCATGTCGTCAACTAAGGCGTAGAGAACGTCGTCTTTGGTTTTGAAGTAGTAATAGAATAGGCCTTTAGCTACATCCATCCTTGCAACGATGTCTTCTATTGTTGTGTTTTCGTAGCCTTTTTTTGAGAATAATTTAACGGCTGTATCTATGAACTCTTTTTTCCTTTCTGCAGGGTCCTTGCTTCTTTCGCTCATTAGCCGCTGACTGACTGCTAGTCAGTATTTAACCATATCGCTGCCTCCAAAGCAAATTTATGGCCAAAGAGAAAAAGTGGACACTTACTTCATAGATTATGGTAATAACCAAAAAAATCTTGCTTAGTTTAATATCGCCGCACCATTGTAGTATACTTGACTTTTTCCGGGAGTTCCAGCCTTGAAGTACAGAATGCTTCATCATCAAGCCAAACATATTGATCGACTGATAGACGAAAACAGACACGCTGCAAAAGCCGCCTTCTTAACCTCTGACCAGCTTAAAACCATCGTCACAACCGTCTACCCCGACTTCTACATGGAAAGCTGCGGCTGGCACAAAATCGTTTTCCGCAACCGCCTAGCCAACCACAAAGTCGTGCTGAAAGTCGGACCCCAGAGGAGCATAGAAGCCGACCACAGCGCATACAAGCGCATCCCGCACAGCATCCGGCACAGGGTGTTCGCGAGACTGTTCTGGCATACCAAGTACTGTCTACTCCAGGAATACGGCGAAGCAGCTCAAGTAAACGCGCAGGAGCTCAACGAAATCAGGCGTGCAGTCTATAGGTACGGCGTTTTTGACATTAAAGCGGAGAACATTAAGCGGATTAATGGGATGCTGAAGATAATTGACGCTAACGTCGCCGCGGTCCCTGTTCCGACGCTGATGAGCTTGATGGACAGGTTGAAGGCGAAGCTGCCTGAAAAACTCGATGAACTGCTAAAGTTAGCTGGAAAACTCGGCGGAAACTAATCAGAACCCGTTCATGCGCTCATCAAAAACAGAAATCCCCCACCCAGGATTAGCGCTCTGCCAAGGGCATTTTTATGTAAAGGTGTGCAGAAAAGATATACACCTAAAACCCCAAACTACACTTTACCCATGACATTCACCCACACACCACAGCAGACGCAGAATCCCAACAACTGGCTACAAGACATCATCAAAAAAGTAGACACCCGCGCAGCCGAACAGCAAGTGGTCCGCGGCGCCAACAGCCTCTGCGTACTCTGCAAAGGTTCACGCATGCTCTGTGGCAAAACCCGCTGCCCAATCATGGTCAAAGTAAACTATTTCCTCAAAAGCGCACCGCTGATGGAGAGTCAAGACATCAACGGCGTTTCCCCGCCAAGCGTCTTTATCGGCAGAGTCGGCTACCCGCATGTTTATGTTGGTCCGCTTGTGCCGCCTGTGCATGAGGATACGGCGATTTATGATTTGCCTGAGCAGTGGTTTGGTAAGTCGATGGATGAAATAGTGGGTTTCCGCAGCCTGCTCATACGGGGCAAGCACCTGGTAAACGTAACCAAGATTAGCGAAGCAGGCAGGATTCTTGATAAAACCCGCGAGTTGGCATTCGCCGACACATGCGTCGACACAGAGCTTAACTTAACCAAGAAACCCCAGGGCCAAATCACGATGAGCGACGATGTGCAGCCGTTTGGGCCTTCCGCTCCGATCCGCGACCTGCATGTGGGTAATGCACGCTATAACGATAAAATTGAGAAAGCCTACTACGATACGGATTTACGTGCGACACCCGCAATAGTTGACCTCTACAACCGCGGTGTAAACATCACGAAAATCCAGAAGGCATTCAGCGTCGGCGCATTCGGCGTTGAAAAAAATCGCCGTCTTGTGCCCACGCGATGGAGCATAACAGCCGTGGACGACACTATTTCGAAGGCGCTGGTCACACAGGTTAAATCTTTTCAGGAGATCAGTGAATACAGAGTTTACGAATCAAATTATCTTGATAACGTTTTTGAAATCTTACTGTTGCCTCAACAGTGGAGTTACGAATCGATGGAAGCTTGGTATCCGGGGACAGTCTGGAACCCCAACGGCTCGTCGGTGGCGATTTACGGTGACCACGAAGGCAACAATGGACGGTCAACTTATGCATCGATAGGCGGCTGCTACTACAGCGGCAGACTGGCAATCTGCGAGCAGCTTATCCGTGAGCGGCGGCAGGCGACAGCGATCGTTCTGCGTGAAGCTCGTCCGGGATACATTATGCCGATCGGCGTCTGGCAGGTACGTGAAAATGTGCGGAACGCGATGCGCCAGAAGCCCATGAAGTTTAACACTTTGACGCAGGCGCTGCAGTTTGTAGCTGGCAAATTTGAGATTTCGCTTTCCCGCTGGATCGCTTTGAGTGCGCTTTTGCAGAAGGCGCTTTTTCAGCGTCGCATAAGCGACTACTTTGCAGCGGCGAAGCCTGCAAGTCCGTGTATGGAGGAATAAATGGTGACTTACGTGATCCGCTATGGTTTCAGCCAGCACTTCGAGGTTGCGGCTAAAGCGGCGTTTGATTGGTGTACCGATTACCAGTCGACTGATCACGGGTTAATCGGCTTAAATGGCGCCAAACGGGCGGTTACACTGGTTGCGGACGGAGTGTTAATCATAAAAGACACTTTTTCCGCAGCCGACGGCTCAGTTGAGAAAGAAAAACTCGTACACCTATACCCACAGCAGCTGAGGTGGACTTCAACCCACATTTATGGCCCAAACAGGCATTCACAGTTCATCTACCAAATCACCGCCGAAACAGACCACACATCAAAGCTGGACTTCACTGCACAGCACGTTGAGCACACAGAGAACCTGTCCAAAAAAGAGCAAAAGGCGTTAGCGGAGGAGTTATGCGTGGGCGACGCAGCAATCTGGCGGCTCTTCGCAGCGGCAATGAAAAAAGAACTAAAAGCCTAATCGCCGGTCAGCCGCAATTTTTTTCTAGACCTCCCTTATTTAACAGTAGATCAAAAATTTCTCTATGTAGCCTTTGTAATTTTGCACTATGGAAGAACAACAATAGAGTTTTCTCAGAGACTGTTGTTTTTCTTTCAATCTTTCAAACCAAAACTATTAAACCAGAACAAGGAAAAACCCACACGTAGAACCACAAGAAACAAACCCATATTTTGATCTACTGTTAAAGCAGGGAACGGAGGGTTCAACTTTTTGGCATATTTCAAATCCCGGAATATCCTTCTTAAGCATTACGACTCTATACTATTTTGAGGGAAAGGAGAGCTTCCTCACGGAAAAGGGCAAAAAACGTGGAAAACAAAATGTTTGACCAAAAAGAATTCAAATTCTTATTAAAAAGCCGAAACTTAGACTATGCTACACAAGCAAGAATACTCACATACATGCGACCGAAAGGCTGGTGAACATACCCAACTGCCTGCTAGGCTAAATTGCACCACGCTTTTGCGTTAGATATATTTCTATTTTCAAGAAGCTGCCCCAACTCCACTGGACACTTGGAGCCAAACACTCTTAGTGAAGCCCACAATGTCGCGGAGTTGCTGCTGATAAATGGTTTACAGAGCTTTTGTTCAAGCGCAGTAATGGCCTCAAAAGTTCTAAAGTTTGTACAGCTGACAAATACAGCATCTGCGTCAGGTGAAAAAGCACTTTCAGCTAAGGCACCGGCGACGGTCGGCGTTAGCTGCCCAATTTTCAGGTTCTCCTTTAGGCCCAGCGACACCCTTTTCAGCACTCTAAAGCCATTCTGTTCCAAAAAATCAACTTCTCTATCCGTTACTTCGTCGATGTACGGCGTAGCTAAACAAATCTTCTTAGCGCCTAAAGCGTGCAATGCGTCGATAACGGCGCCTGAAGTCGTTAACGCATGACAGCCAGCGGCGTCGCGGATGCGTTTTGCTAAGTTGGCGTCGTAGCCTCTTCCTTTAATTAAACTGCCAGAGGTACATGCGAACGCCACCACATCAACAGATGCATCCCTGAGAAGCCCTGCTGCGCCGTCAAGTTCACTCACCATGCACTCTAAGTCGTGTAAGGTAACGTCTCGTAGTGGCACACGGGCAAAATGGCAAGTGACATCTGAATCGACTAATGCTTTGGTGAATTCTGCTTCGACGGTTGTATTGGAGGAGGGTATGATTACACCTAGCCTGTGCATAGCATCAATTATTGTGCCGTCGATTATTTGTAATTTTGCCGCTGGACAGACCTCTGCTGTGTTGCGGCTGAACTGAAACGCTGCGTATAGATCCAATACAGCGTTTTCAAAGTCGCGACTGTAAATAGTGCAAGATAGACGAGGTGGGCAATTGCCAGTGTGGGTTCACGCAGTAATAGAGATTCGCTGAAAGGGTACCCGATTGTGCTTGGCAAAAGCACAGTTACAATTGGGATAATGAGTACAAGACTAGTTTTATCCGCCTTGAAGAAAACCTTCCAGTCCCCACTCTTATAGAGAACCATGATTGCAGCGACGAAAAGCAGCATTTCCGTGACCATATTAATTGAGCTTAATATACTGACGTAGTAGCCGCCTAGCTCGTGAAACCCAAACACGTTACCGCTCAGGGGCCAGAGTAATTGTAGGTCACCGCCGATGAAGAAATCCGCCAGCAAAGAATGCGAAATAAGCGCCAAAAAGTAAGGAATAGCCCTTTTTCCCAAGTAAATAAAGACCGGAATAAACACAAGAAATGCCACTATTATTGAGTGTGTTGGACCTCTGTGGATACTTGTTCCAGCTACCAAATCAAAAAGAATGTCGATATCGGGCAGAATAGATAGCACTAGAAGTACAGGGATGTTAATTTTTGTATGCAGTGCCTTCGATGAAACCTTACCAAGAAGGTACGCTATTGACATATGCCCGACGGCAAACAAACAGGTCTACACCTTAACTTCTCAAATTGTTCAGGTTACAGGGCTTTTAAGGCTTAGGGTAAACTTTAGGTGAACGTTAGCCGCCACCATTTTTGGATGACAGAAAAGCTAACAGACACACAAGAACTAGAAGCAACACAGCGCTGAAATGAAGCTATGCTCCACCTGCAAGGCGCAAAAGCACAGTGACCAAAAAACCAACCCCTGCAAAGATAGCAATCAGCCGCAACATACGCTTATCCAAGGCAATCCTGGCCGCGTACCCCGGTGAAGCATACAGTAGCTCGCTGGTAACAAGAAGAATAATAGCGACAACCCCTAGCAAAAGACCGATATCAGAAACCGTTAACGGGAAAATCATGCAGACACCTACACGAATCCGAAAGTTACACTAACACTATTTCCTGACAGAGGCAGCTGCTCCTTAATGATAACCGCCTTGCCTGACGACTTCGCCAATGCACAAGCAACCGCACTGACAACCGGGCAGCCGAGCATGTTAACGCTTTTTGGTCTAGTCTCAAAATTATAGAGGCTTTCGTAGAGTATTCCCACTGCTTTGAAAGTCGCTCCGTCAGGTAACAATTTTACTTCAGCGTTACGTGCCACATTCAAGTTCTCAGTTAAGCACTTGGGGAGCAACTCACATAGTTCACTTAAGCTAACCTTGCTCATATCCATGCTTAGTTGCTTTTCTATTTCAGAGATTATACCTGAACCGGGTGAAGATATGAAGAACCCGCGGTTCTGGCTAGAGATGAATTTACCAGCGGCTAACTCATCAATCGGAGGTTTGCCGTCGAAACTTTCCGAGACATAAACAACCGGATCTCTGAGGTTCTTCAGGTAATCTGGCAGAAACACATCTTTTGGATAAGCTGGAATGTAGTATCCTCGGCTGTTAGCTTTTAAGTCGTTAATCATGCGGTCAATAGTTACATATGAAGCATGAGCGCTGCTATCGAGCAGACTGCTCTCGACATATTTACCGCCTCTAGCCAACGCAAGTACTGCTCCCCAGAAAGTTAAGCCTAACCCGATGAAAGCCGGCACCTGTAATTCCATAAACATAGCGTAAACAAGCAACAGAACGCCTGTGGCTAGAAATAGGCCTGCAAGCGGCAGAGCGGTATTACTTTTCTTATGCATCTGTGACAAACAAAAGAACTCCTATTGAATCGACAAAAAACGTTGTTATCTAGTTGATAACTGAAAGTGGTCTATAAGTTTATCGAGCGGCGTCTACTCGCTTTTCAACGGAACCTCTACGACTGCTACAGTGGGCTTATCGCGGCATATCTTACCCATGAAACCCAATGGTAGTTCCAGCACTTTGGATACTATACCTAACCCGGAGAACATTGTTGCGAAGTTGGCGATGTCCATTCGGTTAACAGCTCCAAGAAGCGGTGCGGAGGCCAGGTACACCAGTATGAACACGGCGGCTCCGATGATTAATACTAATCCCTGCGGTATGGCTGCATTTAGGAAGACGAGAACGCCGTAAGTTACGCCTGAGGACAGCAGCGTAGCGATGAGGATTTTAAACGAGATACCGAAGTCGGCTTTTACACGGTAATGCTTCCAGCTCCATACCAGTCCCCAGACAACGTTGGGTATTGTTGCAATAAGGGCGCCGATGAGTCCACCGATGATCGCCAGTGTTGCACCGCCTATACTGTAGAAGTACCCTACCAAAGTAAGCGCGAGAGGTATACCGATCGCCAAAGAAAGAAGACTCTGGTACATAACTTGCCTCGTTTTTCCGATGCCCGTCTGAAAAGTGCCTAAGCTGATGTTGCCCACCAACACAAGCAAATAAACCAGACACGAGAACGCCAGGAACAGGGCGCCGTAGGGATACTTTGAACCGTCAAGAATCATGTAGAAGGATTGGAAAAGGTTACCTTCGGCCGGAAAAATCGTATTCACCAAGGGCGCAGCAAGAGTCATGATTGCAAAAGTAGCTGGAACCATGAGCAGCGAAGTATACTTCACTGAGGACGCAAAAACCGTTCGAAGCAGATGCATGTCTTTCTCGGGATTGAGTTTTGAAAACGTGGGGAACAGCGCCATCGAAATTGGCGTAGTTATGAATGAGAGAAGCACGATGAAGTATGAGGCAGCATAGTAGTTGCCTATCCACCAGCCGGCTCGGTACCCCGCCGCCAAGTCGCCCTGTGTTGCGTACGCAGCCATCATGAAAATGAAAATCTGCGGCATAACACCCACAACAAGGTTTGAGAAAGTAAGCGGGAAACCATAGGCAAGCATTGGCTTAAGCGTCCTCTTAATGTCACAGCGTCTTCCAGCTGGGCACTGCTGCTTGTTTCGGCGGTAAAAAGCAAAGTAGATGATTAAACCCGCTATTACTCCGCTTGCAACAATCGAAACCATGGCGGCCGTAACTGCCCCTAAAACGCCGTAGCCTAACACGATCAGAAGCGGTCCGAGCCCCGTCTTAACTACGGCTTGAAGGATCTGCAGGAAACTGTTGTACTTCATCTTTTCATAGCCGATGATTATTCCGCCAGCCGCAGCCGCCAGTGCCCCCACAAAAATCGACAGTGACATGATCTGAATGTAAATAGTTAGAGCCGCTACATCGCTTGGGCTCAGGATGTAGGCGATTGGCCAAGCTAAACCGAAACACACCAAAGCCAAGACTAAACCGCTGATTACCTCGAAAACGACGCCTGAGAGTACCACGTCGTTGATTTCTCTGGTTCTGTTATCAGCTCTTAAGCCGGCGATTTTCTGCGTTAACGCTGAGGAGATGCCCCAGTCTCGGAAGTACGTGATCATAGAGGCGGGAATCATAGCCATCCCGTACAAGCCAACCTCGTTAACCGGCAGCAGTATAGCCAGTATGATTGTGCCGACCGCCATAATTACGGTTGAGCCTGCTACTCCGATGAGCAGATGGAGGCTTCCAAGCGCAGATGTCTTACCCATTTCTAGTGCTTTATCCAAATCTTGTCCCGCCGCATTTAGTGTCTATATTTCGATAGTGTTTTTATAAGCTTGGATAATCGCTTCCACATCGCGCAGTCCATCGAGTCCCGTGGGCGAGGGAGCAATATCATTTCGCAGGCAATCGGCGAAGTATTTGAGTTCGTCAAAAAACGGTTTACTAAACGATGACACACCGCTAGTCAGCATCTGATACATCGCTGGTAAAGTAGGCGGAGGCACATGCGTAACCGACACAGAACTCACGGTACCCAGCATGTCCACTCGTAGCATGTAATCCTGAGAGTACCAGCCAACGTTAACTGCCGCCAGCGTTCCCGATGTAAACCGCATTAGACAAATGGCTGAATCCTCAAAATCCATTCGATACCGGTGCCCAAACTGGCCGCGGACATCGGTCACTTCCCCAAAGAGCATACGCAACAAATTAATCATGTGACAACCGAGATCCATTAAGACTCCTCCACCGGTAAGCTTAGTGTTAAACCACCAGTCCGGAACAGGCGCAGGCGAGTGGCCGTCAGCTCGGTGAACAAAGGGACCAGCACAAATGTAGGTGGCATGCGCGTTCTCCACCTCGCCGAGCAAACCGTTAACTAAGTCCTCTTTTAATTTCAAGAAGCCACGATTAAAGCGCATGGGGTACCCCATCATCAGCTTAACTGAGTTACGCTGAGCAGCCGCGATGACTTCTTTTGCCTCCTCAACAGTGACTGCTATTGGTTTCTCTAGAAGAACATGCTTTTTTGCTTCCGCCGCATCTCTGGCGACTTGCAGGTGTAGATGAGTCGGAACAGCAATCAACACGGCGTCAACATAGGGATTTTTCAGTAGTTCACTATAATCGCTGTAAGTGTTCTTGACACCTAGCTCCTTCGCCTGCGCCAAAGCATTCTTGTTAGTATCCGCCACCGCAACGACTTCAGCGTTATTCAGCATAAGCGCATGCTTAAGGTGCAGCCGACCGATGCCGCCGACGCCGATTAAACCCAGCTTAACAGACTGCAATTGCTTCATCTACTCCAGCCCCAGCCGCTTACCCAAACCCACTCCGCGTAGGGCTCGCTTAAGCTGCGCTTTCGTTTTCATCCTATTAGTGATCTTGGGGTAGAGCGCCCTGAAATACTCTAACTCAGCGCCTCTAGCCACGTAGCCGCGTGTGCCCACGCCTTCCGCCTCAGCTACTGCAAGGTAAGGTATCCTATCAGGATTCAACCCAGCGATCTTGGCAGCCACCGCATCAACCGCCACAGGATCCTGACCAGCCATAACCAGCCCCATCCGCCGCGGCTGCACCCCCGCCGCAATGCTATTGTCGATTAAGCAGAGGTTAAACTTCATCGCTTTGTTAAGCGCAACTATCACGTTGCCGAGGTCGCTGTGGTACCTAAACTTCTTAGGTGCAGGGTTACAGCCGAAGACGTTTTTGAGCGCACAGGTCAACTTAACCGGGTCCACGGTATACTTGATGTGTGCGACGTTGATTCGCAGGTCAGCGCCGCTTATAACATCCGGCACCATGAAGCTGTAGCTGCCACCGTTGCAGGAGACCTCCACATTTGAGGCTTCAGACTCGGAGAGATTAACAAGTCGCACGCCTTTCTCTTCGGCGAGTTTCTCGTAGCCCAGCATCCGATAAGCGTATTTTAGCCGCATAGCAGACGCATCCGACTCAACAATCGAAATATAGAGTTCCGGGCATATTTCTGCACGTAGCAAATCGATCAACGCCGAAACAAATCGGGGATCAGTGGTCTGCCCAGTGGTGCAGTCCCAGTAGTAGCAGAGGTTCGGCTTAATCACTATCCGACGGATGCCGCTACCAAAAGAGTAATTAATCAAACCCAATGACTGGGCGATTGCTTCCTGTAGCGGTTTATCTGCGTTTTGGGAGATTTTAACTAAACTAACAAGACTCATAAAAAAGCAACCTGGAAGTACTGTTCAAACGTTAGGATACAGAACAAGTTAGCTGTACATAGAGAAGCCGTAAAGCGAATATAAACCTTGCAGACGGCTTAGTATTCGGCGGCGGCTGGTCTTTTTAGGACTTAAGATAAGCGCTGGTATATCTTGAAGAGCA
>Ga0123335_1003876_pt1 | contig 20138 bp, 18 predicted proteins | sample BiotimSIPDNA_2_FD_89707 | JGI IMG/M metagenome (GOLD analysis project Ga0123335, IMG submission 89707) | Anaerobic biogas reactor microbial communites from Washington, USA - Biogas_R2 time_0 SIP DNA | ecosystem: Engineered > Bioreactor > Anaerobic > Unclassified | place: Washington, USA...
CGTTCCTGAAGCATCCAGGGGCATCTCTTCCCCGTAGCTGATCGTCTTCATCCTGGCCGTGTCGATTCCCAGTGCAGCAAGAAATTTCAGAGTTTCCGCGGCGCGCCGCTCGCCCAAAGCCAGATTGTATTCCGTCGTCCCGCGATCATCACAGTGGCCTTCTATCGTCAGATCGTGCCCGGGATGAGCCGAAAGCCACGCCGCATGCTTCCGCAGCAGTTCACGCGCCCCGGAGTTCAAGGTGAATTGATCGAATTCAAAATAGATATCCACAAGGGGGCCTTCACCCCTTGCCTGGGCCGTTCCTTCCGCTTCGGCTGCCGCCCGTTGTTTCTCAAGTCGCTCTCGTTCGGCCTTCTCTCTCTCCAAGCGCTCTTTCTCTGCCCGCTCCTTTGCCTGACGCTCCCTTTCCGCCTGCTCCCTGAGCGTCTGCTCCTTCAGAGCCCTCGCCTTATTCATGGCGGCCAATTCTTCAGGAGTGGGCGCCGCCATCCCCGTCGCGCCCTCAATCTGTCCGCCCGCCGGTTGTGCCCCCCCCGTCCCCTCCCCGAGAGTCGGTTTCTTTGCGCATCCCGCCGTAAAAACAAGGGTTAAAAAAAGCACGCAGATCAATATCCCCAGCACCCACCATGTCTTCATCATCGATCCTTCTCCTTTCTCTACCCCTTAAAAACATCCGAAGCGGGAAATATCCTCACCTTCAGAAACCAGGAAAAGGGCTTGCTTATGCGGTATCCGCCGTCCCGTTTCCCAAGAAAAAAAACAACGCTGAAATTTTAAATCACACTCTGTAAAAAAAGGTCAATCCTTAATTGTAAAATTTTTTATTTCTCAATAAATCAGGGAAATTGAAACTTTTTTACTTTAACCGGGGGGACCAGGCCGGACTCAGGATGCGGTCGGCGCTTTCGTAAATGGTCCGCGTGTCCAGGGTGTTCACATTGAGGATGTTGATCCTGCTGCGGCCGCCGCTGCGGATCGTAAATACGAGAAAACGGCCGTCGGGAGACCAGGAAGGCGATTCATGATCGCCCGCTCCGGAGGTCAACTGCCGGACATTGCCGCCATCCTCATCCACGGAAAAAATGTGATAGCCGCTTCCCGATCGCCCCTCGTAGGCGATTTTATCCCCCTTGGGGGACCAGGCCGGAGACGTATTGTAACTGCCCGAATAGGTGAGCCGGCGGGCGTCTCCACCATCGGCATTCATCACGTAAATCTGCGGCGACCCGGAAAGGCTCGAGACGAAGGCGATCTTCCGTCCATCAGGCGACCAGACGGGAGACACGTCAATTCCGAAATTGCTTGTCAGACGCTGCAACTGCCCGCTGCCAATTTCCATTGCATAGATTTCCTCGTTTCCATCCTTGCTCAGGGTCAGCAGCAGACGCCGGCCATCGGGAGACCACGCACCGGGAAGGTTAAGCCCCTTGAAACCGACGATCTTTTTCAGACCGAAACCGGAAGGGGATATCACAAAGACATCGGGCTGCCCGTCGCGATACGAGGCAAAGCACAGATAACGGCCATCGGGAGACCAGCGGGGAGAAAGAATCAGAGCGGGAGAATTCATCACTCTGGTCAGTTCCTGAGCGCCGAGGACTGCCCCGAATCCCGCCGTGTAGAGGGTTGAAGATTGACCCTGGCGGGCGACAAAGGCAACCCGCGTATCAAAGAAACCTTCCGCTCCAGTCAGCAACCGGAGTACTTCCCGGGTGAAAGAAAGAACCATCTCCCCGCGGTCTTCAAATCCGCCCGAATACTGTTTCCCGAGAACCTGACGCCCCTGCACGACATCGAAGAGCCGGAATTCCGCGGAGAGCTTCCCTCCGTGATGGGAAAATCCCCCCGATATCAGGTACTCCGCGCCCAGATTGCTCCAGCCCGCAAAGTCGACTCCACCCTCCTTCGAAGCGGGCGGATTCGCCTTGAGGGAACTGCCGTGCGCATCCAAAAGTGTAAAATACCCGGTCAGGTCAAGGGACTTGTTCAGGGCCCCGGGAAACCATGAAGAGAGCTCCTCATGACCCGAATTGCCTTGCATGGGGGCAAAGTCGGCAACGGCAACGGGTATTTTCTGAAATGCCGGCGAATCGATATCAATATAGACCCTTGCCCCGGCGTCCCGCAGCACCGGCGCTCCCCCCCACAGCGCAAGGGTGCAGCATACAAGTAGAATCGCCGCCCATGGTCTTCTTTTCCGTTTATTTTCCTTCTCCATGCCAGAACCTCCCGTGTACCGGCTCTCCGGCACCTTGATCCAATTCGAGGAGATCAAAGCCCCGGACATCGGACCCGCCCTGCTCCTCTACAGACTTCCCGCACCCCTTATTCACGCCTCCGCCACGGCCCCGATTCCGGGCCGGCAGCGAAAAAGTTCGGTTCCGGCTGACCCGGGTGCTCTTCTTATCTGAGCTCCGATGAGTGAAAGCGGATGCCGATTTCCACGTAATCTTCACTTCCGCCTGCCGGCAGGGGCGGGAAGGGGCTGGCTTTACGCACCGCCCTGAAGGCCGACTCGTCAAAATAGGCATTTCCTGAACGCTTTTCGAAGTTGATCCCCTCAACCGATCCGTTGCGAAGGACCCGGACGTGGATGACGGCGACAATATTCTGTTTGGGCAGCAGCCCCGGAGACATGGTCCAGTGCTTCTTGATTCTTGCCCAGACAGCGCGGTAGTAGGCATACATGCGGGCATTAACTTCCGCAGCGCTCCCCGCTCCGGAGAGGCTGTTTTCCGTTAAAATTCCCGAGGCGCCGTTGCCGGACGCGGCACCGGCCAGAGTCCCCGCAGCGGAGGAGGCACCTGCAACCTGCTGTTTCCGCTCGGCAAAATCCACCCGTTTGCGGATCTCATCCATGGCCTTTCCCAGGGATGCCTCTGCCCCCCCCTTATAAGCCGGCTTCGCCCCCCGTTCCGAATCCGTCCGCCTGAGAATTTCCTCAATGGCGTCCCCCCTTGCCGGCCTGGTGGCCTTGCTCTGTGCCGGCGTTGGCGCCTTCGGGCTGGACTCCGCCCTCTTGAGAATCTTCTCAATGGCGTCCCCCCTTGCCGGCTCGGCCCCCCGGCTTTTTTCCGCCTTGGCCGCCGGCTTCGACGGAATCACCGGGGCGGACGGCTCCCGCTTGACGCTCTTCTCAACAGCTTTTTCCATGGGCCTGGCCGGGGATTTTTCCGCTTCGGCCCTCTTTATCGGCCTGGAAAAAGGCAACTCCGCCCTGCCGGCTTCCGTTCTGGGCTCCGCAGCTGGAATGTCCGCGGGCTTCGGCACAGGCTTTTCCGAGCCGCCGCCGTGACGCCCCCTTGCGCCACCATCCACGGGATTGACCAGATCTACCGTATAGTTCGGGCTCATGATTTTTTTCGGCGGTGACGATGTCGAAAGCACAGAAGAAAGGAAAAGGGCTATAACATGCAGCAGGAGGGAGAAAACAATCATGCGCCGCAGGAAACCCCGGTTTCCCGGGGACTCCTCGAATGCGCTGTTGAAGGTCATTTGATGTCCTCTGGCGGTTCGGTGATCATGCCCAGTTTATCGATGCCCGCCTTTCGAATTTCCGCCATCACTTCCACAACGAAACCATAGGGAACGGCCCTGTCCGCCCGCAGGTAAAGCTCCCTCTCGCTCCGGTTGGCAAAGGCTCCTTCCAGGCGTGTGCCCAGTTCGGCCAGGGGGATCTGTGCCTTGTTCACGAAAATACCCCTGGCCTTGTCGATCGTCAGGACGACTTTTTCCTCTGTGACATGCACATTTTGAGACTTCGCCCTGGGAAGGTTCACGTCGATGCCCGTCTGAAGCATCGGAGCCGTCACCATAAAGATAATCAACAGAACCAGGACGACGTCCACCAGGGGGGTGACATTGATTTCAGCCATGGGCCGCTCTTCGGTCCGCTGCCTCTTTCGCGTATAGCGCATAACCGGCTTCACACCCTTCCGTCTTTACGCCTTGACATAGTAGCGTTCAATGATGTTCATCAACTCCGATGCGAAGGAATCCATTTCCAGGGACATGTTCTTGATGCGGTTCAGGTAGTAATTATAGAAGATAACGGCCGGGATTGCTGCGGCGAGACCCGCCGCCGTCGCAATGAGGGCCTCGGAAATACCCGGCGCCACGACGGCAAGAGTGGCCGAACCCCGGAATCCGATGCTGCGAAAGGTGTCCATGATTCCCCAGACGGTCCCGAACAGGCCGATAAAGGGGCTGGCGCTGCCGGTCGTTGCCAGAAAGCCCAGCGCAGCTTCCAGCTTGGTGGATTCGGCGCTGCAGGCCCGGTTCAAGGCTCGTTCGACATTGTCGAGGCCCTTCAGATCCGGACCGGAAACGAACGGGTCCTCCTGCCCCCGGGATGACGACGTTGTCCGCGCCGCCTTGGCCATGCTGATCAGCTCCGCATATCCGGCGCGAAAGACAGCGGCAAGGGTTGATGAGGTGTATCTTTTTGCCTCCGGGAAGACATCCGCCAGGTTGCTGCTCTTCATATAGGCTTGCAGAAAAAGGCTGTTCTCGGAATTGGCCTTGCGGAGACTTCGGTATTTTGTTGCAATGACGGCCCAGGAGACGACGGAAAATACGAGCAGGATGAGCAGCACGAGCTGAACGAGGATCCCTGCGTCCATAATCATGCTCAGTACGCTGCCATGGAATTGCCCTCCCAAATTCGCGGTGTTGACCGATGCCAGTTCGTTCACATTTCACTCCCTGATCACTTCTGGATTAACCTGCAGGTTTTCTTCTAATGAAAAAAAGAGCCCTTGTCAATAAACCTCTTCCCCAAGATCCGCTATCGTCCGGATTCCGATTAAAGATGGAAAACAGGGCAAAAAGGCCGGGAGGTTCCGAACAGCGCAGGCTGAAGGCCGAAAAGGCCGTTGAAAAGGCTCCCACCCAGGCATGGAATCCGGGATTCGATTCCTTATCCGCCTTTACAGTGTTTCCGGGGGAAAAGCGACGACGTCATCCACAGAGGCCTGGTTCGTCAGTAACATCACCAGACGATCCACGCCCAGGGCGATACCCGCCGAAGGGGGCATTGCAGAGAGGGCCTCGATAAAGCGTCCGGGCCAGGGATAGGGCCTCTTGCCGGAAGCGATCTGTTGCTGCTGTGCTTCTTCGAATCGCAGGGCCTGTTCACGGGGATCGATGAGTTCGGAAAAGGCATTGGCGAGTTCGATTCCCCCAAGGTACAACTCAAACCGTTCGGCGAGGCGGGGATCGGCCTCCTTGGTCCGGGCCAGGGAGGCCAGCTCAGCAGGGTAGTCGTACAGGAAGGTGGGGCGCTCCGTCCCCAGGTTCGGTTCGATGCGGCTCACAAGGACCTCGTCGAAACAGTCCTCCGCCAGGGCCTCCCGAACGGACAATCCCCCATACATCCGGAAGGCGTCCTCAACGGAAAGCCTCTCCCAGGGAGGAGAGAGGCGTATGGAGCGGCCCTGGTAGGCAAATTCCTCTTTCCCGTAGAGCGTTCCGCTCAGGAAACGAAGCAGCGCTTCGCACTCGTCCATGAGAAAGAGGTAATCCCTCTCCACCGCATACCACTCGAGCATCGTGAATTCCGGCAGATGGCGGCTTCCCCGCTCCGCCTCCCGGAAGCAGCGGCAGACCTGGAAAAGCCTTGGATATCCGGCGGCAAGAAGGCGCTTCATGCAGAGTTCCGGTGAGGTCTGCAGGTACCGGTCGCCGCAGGCGACGGCATCGATATGTGGTTCGGGTGCCGGCGCCGGGATCAGGACAGGCGTTTCCACCTCCAGATAGTGGCGCTCCCGGAAAAACAGGCGGATGAAATGGAGGAGTTCCCCCCGGATCCTCAAGATGTCCCGCTTCCCGGCCAGCTTCCAGGTTTCGGAAGGGTGCGGGTCCATCCCGCAATCTGAAAAATTTTTTTTAAAGCGCCCCACGGTGCCCGTGCCGGGATGTTCAGTCATTTCCGGCCATCATCCCTTGACCCGGGTCAGGTATTCGCCTGTGCGGGTGTCCACGCGGATCTTCTCGCCTTCCTCAACGAAGGGCGGAACCTGGATCTGATAACCTGTCTGAAGGATCACCGGTTTGCTGTTGCCGGAAACGGAATCCCCCTTCGCCCAGGGATCGGCACGGGTGACGGTCAGGTCGACGAAATTGGGCAGGCTGATTCCCAGGGGTTTGTCTTCGAACAGGAGGATCTCCACTTCAAGATTGTCGATCAGAAAATGGGCGGCGTCGCCCACCTGATCGGCGGAAAGGGCGATCTGCTCGTAGGAGGCGTTGTCCATGAAATGATACTGCCCCCCCTCCTCGTAAAGGTACTGCATTTTCTTCTCCTGGAGATCCGCCGGCTCGAAGACGTCCACCGAACGGAAGGTCCGCTCAAACTGATTTCCCGTGATCATGTTTTTCAGTTTGCAGCGGTAAAGGGCCTGCCCTTTGCCGGGCTTGACAAAATTGAATTCCGTAACGATGTATGGATCTCCTTCAAGCTTGATCCTTAAATTTTTTCTCAAATCACTGGCGCTGTACATCGGATGACACTCCTTTTTATTTTTTCGGCTTTTAAAGACTCCCCTCCGTCCCGGAGAGCCGGTCCTCTCCTCCTCTGGGCTTCAGGGGTGACGTTTCTTAATGCATTTTCAGCGACTTGTCAAAAAAAGATTCTTTCCCGGGACATTCAGGGCAAAAAGGAATCGTTCAGCAGGGAGAAGGTCTGGAGAGGCATTTTACCCTTGCCGCCCGGCACATCCATCACATAGCGGGGCACGCAGAGCCCGGAAGTCGAACGGGAGATCCGCTCCATCATCTCCATCCCCTTCCAGAGGTCCACTCGGAAATGATCCGCCCCCCGGACGGGGTCGCAGGCGAACAGGTAGTAGGGCCGTACGGAAATCCGCTGCAGCCCGTAGAGAAGCTCGCGCATCGTTTCGCAGGTGTCGTTGACGCCCCGCAGCAGAACCGACTGGTTGGACAGGGGAATCCCGGCATCGACAAGACGCCGGCAGGCCAGGGCGGCTTCCTTCGTAAGCTCCCGCGGAGAGTTGAACTGGGTATTGAACCACAGCGGACGGTGCTTTCTGAGCATCCGCACGAGTGACGGCGTAATCCGCATGGGAAGAACCACAGGCACCCGGCTTCCGAGCCTCAGGACCTCAACATGGGGAATGGCGCGCAGCGCCCCGAGGAACGAGTCCAGAACAGCCTCCGGCAGGGTCAGCGGATCGCCTCCCGAGACGATGACTTCGCGGATCCCCGGCGTCGCGGCGACATAATCGATCATGGCGCCAAGCCGGGCTTTCTCCGCCCTTCCCGCCTTCCAGAAGCGCTTGCGGTTGCAGTGGCGGCAGTACATCATGCAGGAGTGGGTCACCATGGCCAGGCAGCGATCGGCGTAACGGTGAATCAAACCCGGCAGAGGCATATCCCTGCCTTCCTCCAGGGGATCTTCCACTCCCCCCAGGGAAAAGGTGAGCTCGCGGGGGTCGGGGATGCACTGAAGGCGGATGGGGTCTCCGGCATCCCGGGGCTTCATCAGGGAGAAGTAATACGGGGTGACGGCGAAGGGATAGGTCCGGATTACGGTGCGCCTCAGCCTGGAAATCTCCGGCGCATCCTTCAATAATTCATCGAGGAGTTTCTCCGTCCGTACCCGGTTTCGTACCTGCCACCGCCAATCCTGCCAGTCCGCTTCATCCACGTCCTGCCAGGGGCCGCGATTGCTTTTTTCATCCGTGGTTGCGATTTTTCTTTCCCCCTTTATCCCCAACTCCATATCAGAGATGGCGTAACGGGGCAAGAGCCGTGGACAGAGGCGCAGGCCGCCTTGCGTCGAGGGGCCGGCAAGGCCTTCCGCGCAGCATCCGTTTTGACAGCGGATCGCGATTCAGGCGGCGCCATGCCACTTCTGCAGAAGGTTCTCCATGTCTCCGGGGGTCACGCTCTTCCGGAAAAGTCGTCCGGCCGTCTCCCGGGGGGACCGGCTCTCATCTTTCAGGAATACCCCGACGGGAATCCGGTCGCCCTGGATTTCAGCGATCTCCAGTGCCTCCCGGCGGTCTTTTCCGGAGGCGTCCAGCCGGTAAACCCGCTGCCGATAGTAGGCGTAGGTGTTGACCTTGTTGAAGGAAACACAGGGCTGAAGAATATCCACGACTGCCGTTCCGCGAAACTGGATGGCTTCCTTCAGAAGGCCCTTGAGGTGCTCCTTCTCCCCGGCAAATCCCCTGGCCACAAAGGGAGCCCCAAGCACGATGGCCAGGGCCAGCGGATTGAGGGGTTCGTTCTCATTGCCCCGTGGATCGAACATGTTCATCCGCCCGAGGTCGGTTGTGGGAGAGCTCTGCCCCTTGGTCAGTCCGTAGACCTGATTGTTGCAGGTCAGCACGGTGAGGTCCAGATTCCTGCGGAGGGAATGGAGGAAATGGTTTCCCCCTTCCCCGTAATTGCAGCCGTCGCCGGAAACAACGATGACCGTCAGTTCCGGCCTTGCCAGCTTGACGCCCACCGCAACGGGCAAAGCGCGGCCATGGAGCCCATTGAAATAATTTCCAGCCAGATACTGGGGCATCTTGGCCGCCTGGCCGATCCCCGAAGTCAGGACGATCTCCCGCGGCGGAATGGCCAGCTCGGCCAGGGCCCCTTCCAGGGCGTCGCGAATGGCAAAATTTCCACAGCCTGGGCACCAGGCTATTTCACCGTGGTCGTTCATTTCACACCTCCGGGAACAAAAAAGCGGGCCGCCACTTCGTCACAAAGTTCCCTGACGGAAAAGCACAGGCCGTTATACTTCAAAATCATGTCGTTGATCTCCAGGGAGAGTTCCCTCTTCAACAGTCCGGCAAACTGCCCTGTGGCATTGTTCTCGATGGCGATGAGGCGTTTTCCGGCCAGTGAAACTCCTTCCAGCATGGCCGGCACCAGGGGATAAACCTGGGAAAAGTGCAAAGCGGCCACAGGATGGCCTTCCGAAGTCAGCCGGTCGGCCGCCTCCTCCACAATCTCCCGGTTCGAACCCCAGCTGATCAGGCAAATGTCCGCATCCCGATCGCCGTACAGGGTCGGCAAAACGGCGTCTTTATCCATCCGGCTCGCCTTCCGCAGGCGTTTATCCACCATCCGGACCCGCAGATCCAGATCTTCCGTAATCTTCCCCGCCTCCGTGTGCTCATCGGAATCCACCCGGACCAGGGCCTCGCCAAGCCCCGGATAGGTCAGGGGAGACAGGCCGTCAGGCGTCAGGGCATAGCGGCGGTAAGAGGCATCAAAAATCTCATACTGCCGTAATGCAACGGAAAGCTCGGGAGAACCTTCCAGCAGCTGAATGGAATCCGCCAGATACTGATCCGTCAGGATAAAAACAGGAATCTGGTACCGGTCGGCCATTTCGAAGCTCCGCTTTGCCAGATCGACGGCCTCCTGAAGGGAACCGGGCGCGTAAACCAGGCGGGGGAACTCCCCATGCCCGGCGGAAAGCACAACATTCAAGTCCCCCTGCTCGGTGCGTGTCGGCAATCCCGTCGAGGGTCCGGGGCGCTGGGCGATGACGATCACGATGGGCGTTTCCGTCATTCCCGCGAGGGAAACGGCCTCCGTCATCAGGGCGAAACCGCCGCCGGATGTCGCCACCATGGACCGAAGCCCAGCATAAGAGGCCCCCAGTGCCATGTTGATCGCCGCGATCTCATCCTCGGCCTGCTCGAAATGCACCGGCAGCTCAAGGGCCGCCTTCGCAACATAGAGCATCAGGGAGGTGGCCGGCGTCATGGGATACGCCGCCATGAACTGGCACCCGCCCAGAAGCGAGCCGAATCCGATGGCGGAATTTCCGTCAAAGGTATAGGGGCTTTCCGCCCTAGGCTGAAGGACAAAGCGGTCGGCCATGTCCCACTCCTCCGCCAGGGCCATTCCCGCCAGCAGGGCCGCCGGCTGGTCCTCTTCCCTGGCTGCTGCTTCCAGCGCATCGGACCGGACCCCGATGATCCGCAGAAGCACCCCCACCAGGAGGGGATTGCTCATGACAACATTGGAAAACCCATCCTTCGCCCTCTTCTCGATCTCGGCGATTTCCGCGGGAGAGAGACAGAGCCCCCGGGCGCTCAGATCCGCCTTGCACCTCCGCTGTGTTTCCTCATCCAGGGAAGCCAGTACATCCCAGGATTCTCCGCTCAGGGCGTGAACAGGGCGTTCCGCGATTCGGAAAAGGTGATCGTTGTGCCCTCCGCGGATCCTGGACATATAAAACTTGGTCGCAAAAAAGAAGTAGCCGAGCCGGAAGAGGAGCGCCGCCAGTTCCCTTTCGATGGAAGCCAGCCCCTGTCCGGCCTGACCGCCGATTAAGATCGTGCATTCCATGACCGCCTCCTTAAAAACGTCGAAAAATTTCTTCCCTTCCTCATCCCCTACGAACATCGACCGGGAATTGAATGATGAGCGGTTTCCGCCCCCCTGGGAACCGTTGGAATCGGGCAACGTTGTCGAATTCAGTCTGGGGATAAAGAAGAACTATTCACCAAACAGAGGGTGTAAGACCTTAACATTTATGGCCGCACCTTGTACAGAAGCAACTTGTCCGAGAAATCAGAAATTTTTTGACAGCTTTGAAATTGCTTTTCCCCGCAGTTGGAATTATATTGCGCTCATCATCAACAGGCCGTTCAACGCAACCGACGAACAGGCGGACCGAAGAACGGAGGTAAGGAAATGAAGAAATATCCCGCCGTCTTTCTGGATCGAGACGGTACGCTGATTGAAGAGGTCGGATATCTCGACCGCCTGGACAGGCTCAAGCTTTTTCCGGACAGCGCCAGGGCGGTGCGCCTGATCAACATGAGCGGCATGAAGGCCGTCGTCGCCACCAACCAGTCCGGCATTGCGCGAGGTTATTTTACGGAAGCCGTTGTGGAGATGCTGCACGTCCACCTGCAGAAGCTGCTCTTGGCGCAGGGGGCGCAGATCGACCGCTTCTACTACTGCCCCCATCATCCCACCGAAGGGCTCGGCTTGTACCGGAAGGTCTGCCCCTGCCGCAAACCGGAACCCGGCATGCTGCGGCAGGCGGCGGAAGAGATGAATCTCGATCTTTCCCGGTCCTATCTGATCGGCGACATGCCCACCGACATCGAAGCGGCTTCAAGGGCGGGAATCAAATCGATCCTCGTTCGGGGCGGTTGCCTCCCCGGGCATACGCCGGATCTCCCGCATGAAGAATGGGAAGGCCGGGCCTGGCCGGACAGGATCGCCGCCAGTCTCCTCGACGCCGTTCGCTGGATTATTCAGGACCTCGAACCGTGAAGATCCTGATCGTCAAATTAAGCGCGGTGGGCGACGTCATCCACACCCTCCCTTCCCTGGCCGCCCTCCGGCGCCGCTTCCCCCGGGCCCACATATCCTGGGTCGTCGAAGAGGCCGCATCCGATCTGCTCAGAAATCATCCCTGCCTCGATGAACTCATCATCTCAGGCAGGAAGCGCTGGATCAAAGAGCTGAAGGAGGGGAAATATTCCAAAGTCCTGAAGGAGGCGGGGCGCTTTATTTCCGACCTTCGCAGCCGGCGGTACGATCTGGTCATTGATTTTCACGGCCTCTTCAAAAGCGCCGTTCTGGCATGGCTGAGCGGCGCTTCCCGAAGGCTCGGCTACGACAGCATGCAGGAGCTGAGTGGTCTTTTTTATACGGAAAAAATTCCCGAAGACCTGAGCCGCCATGCCGTAGACCGCTACCTGGATTTTCCGCGGCACCTGGGCGCCGATGTGAAGCAGCCGGAATTTTTCCTCGATATATCGGCCCCCCAGCATCGGCACATCGATCACCTCTTCGAGGAATTCCATCTCAGCGGCCAGGAAAATCTCGTCGCCATCAACACCGTGGCACTCTGGGACACCAAGCTCTGGGACGACGAAAAATTCGCCCGCCTGGGAGATCGGATTTCCCGGGAATTGAAGGCGGCGGTCGTCTTCACGGGCAGCGATCCGGCCCCCATGGAGAACATTCTTTCTCGGATGACCGCGCCTGCGTTCAATTTCGGCGGGCGAACGTCTCTGCGCGAATTGGCCCATCTTTACCAGCGCGCCCGGCTGCTGATCACCACGGATTCCGGCCCCATGCATCTGGCGGCGGCGGTGGGAACACCGGTTGTCGCCCTTTTCGGACCGACCGATCCCGCCCGGACGGGGCCCTATGGGAAAGGGCACCGGGTCCTGCGCAAAGGCCTGGAATGCAGCCCCTGCCTCCGGAAATCCTGCAAAACGCGGATCTGTATGCACAACATTTCCGTGGACGAGGTCTTCGACGCCGTGAAGGGCGTCCTGGAGTCTCCTGCGGCCCGGAGGTGCATTCCCCTGCCGGATCCCGACTCGCCATGAGCGGCAGGAAGCGGACCGGTCGAAATCACCCGCCTATAAAAGGCAATACAGAAAGAGGAAAAGGAGAAGAGCATGATCGGGAAAAAGCTGCGGGACATTCTGGTCTGCCCGCGATGCAGGGGGAAATTCGATCCGGAAGAGAATGAGGACGGGCTGACCTGCTCAGCCTGCGGGCTTCTTTATGAAATTCGGGACCAGATACCGATCCTGCTGATCAGCGAGGCGAGAAAACTGGACAGGAATGAACTTCGAGAAGCGGAACCGTCCCCTCCCCGATGACAGAAATTCATTGACAAAATTCCAGGAATCATTCAGTATTCCGCATATTAAATTCAAAAGAAGAGGCAGATGCCACCATCTCTGCCGAAGGAGAAAAGGATGTTTCAAGTTTCGGAAAAAGCTGGAGAGAAGATCCATGAGTTCTTAAAAACCCTGGAGGAGGTCCACCCGATCAGGCTGACGCTGACGGAGGGCGGCTGATCCGGTCCCTCACTGGGAATGGCTCTGGATGAGCCTCGAGACGGCGACGAACAATTTCAGGAAAGGGGAATCACGTTCCTGATTACCACGGACCTGTTTGAACAGATTAAACCCGTTTATGTCGATTTTATCGAAGATGAACGAGGATCCGGCTTTCAGGTGACCTCATCACTGGCACCCGGCGACTGCTGCGGATCCTGCAGTTGCTGAAATAGACGCGTAATCCCGGAAGGGGGCTGCACGGCGGTCGAGCGGTCCTCTTCCGGGGAAAAAGCGATGGCATCATGTTGAAGTATGTCCAGTAAACCCGATTCCGAAAAGGAAATCCTGTTAACATCGGCGGAACAGATGATGGAAGCCGGGCGGTATGCTGAAGCGGCCGTGCTCTACGGCCGGCTTGTCGAGCAGTATCCCGGCGAAGAATCCTTCCTCCTGGCTCAGGCATGGGCCTTTCACGACAGCGGCTCCCGCGAAGAGGCCATCTGCTGTTTTGAAACGCTTTTTGCCGCGGAATTGAAGCTCAAAGTCTTCACCGGATTCGCCTTTGACGAACTGGTTCGGCTCTACCGCGATGGGCGGCAGTATGACCGTCTTGTAGCGATCTGCCGCCAGGCGGTTGAAGCGCAGCCGGATGAATACCCCCTTCTCAGGGAGTTGGGCAATGCGTTTCTGGTGGCAGGGATGACTTCTGAAGCGGTGGAGGTCTTCGAAAAGATCACCCGTTTGGAGCCGGACGCCCCGGAACTTTTCTGTCTTTATGGCGACGCCCTTGTCGCCGATGGAAAATACGATGCCGCTGAAGCGGCCTATGGGGAGGCTGTCGCCCTGGATCCGGAAGCAGCGGCCCATTTCTATCAGCGCCTGGCCAATGCCCTTGCGGAATCCGGAGCCTTGGACCGGGCGGAAATCCTGCTGAGCCGAAGCCTGGCAACCTGCCCCGGCGATCCCCTCTGCCTGATCCGCCTGGCGGAAGTCCAGGTGAAGCAGCAGCACCTTTTCGAAGCCAGGCACAGCGTGGAAGCCGCCGTTGCCTGTAACCCCAGATTTGGTGCAAGCTATTACAACCGCCTGGCACGCGCCTTGGCCGACGCAGGCTGCCATTTTGACGCCGTGGAAATGTTCGACCGCGCCATCGCCCTGGAAGAGAACAATGCCTTTTTTTACCTTTACCAGGCCGAATCCTACGAAAAGCTCAATCTCCCCGAGCAGGCGGAAGAAGCCCGCCGCAAAGCCAAGGGTCTTTCAGCCGGCAACAGAGCCTGATCCTGCCCGCCTCAGATCCGCCCCATGTTCCTCAAGGTCTCCATGAAGGTGTGGTAAAAGACCTTGTTCTCCTGCACCCCGTGTTTGACGATGGCCGCAAGCTCATTGAGATCCCCGGTATGAACAACGAGATTCACACTCCTGTGGAAGGCCGCCATATTGTCCATGGTGCGGAAAGAGTCGCCAACGAGAACGACAAACATTTTCCTCCGAATGGACATGTCCAGCAATTCCAGGGCCTTCAGAAGGTTCTCGCCCCCCTTCTGCCCGTCAAAATCATCATGAAGAATCAGCACATCGAAAATGTGAAAGCGCATCTTCTGAAGAGCGTCCTCCGCGGACTCCGCCACGTTCACAGCATAGTCCAGGCGTTTAAGAGCCGTGCTGATGTTCTCTATCGCGCCGGAATCGCTCTCGCAAACCAGCGCCGTCTCCCCCTGCTCAACCAGAAAGTCAAAGAGCCGCTCCGAAGCGTCATACGAACCGGCTGCATTCTCAATCAAAGGATTTTTGCCTTCCTCCATAGGTTACCGCCTCCCTCTAAAATCTTCTCATCTTTCCATAGCCGGTATCGACCTCCAGCTTGCCAAGGCTTGTTGTCGCCTCACCCTTGGCGCTCTTGACCGAATCGATTCCCCGGCCCACGACTCCCCTGTTGGAGGCATAAATCTTCGCCGTTTCTTCACTGATGAGGCCTCGTGCATACAATTCCACGATATACTCATCAAAGGTGATCATCCCGAAGGCTTTGCCGGCGGTAATGATTTCGTAAAAGGTCTTGCCCTCCGATTCCCCGTTGAGGATCGTATCTTTCACGCGCAGGTTGCTGGCCATCACTTCAAAGGCCGCCACCCGCCCTCCCCCTTCCTTGGGGAGCAGCCGCTGACAGACGATCCAGCGGACCGTGTCGGCCAGACGGATGCGGATCTGGCGCTCCTCCTCGCGCGGGAACATTCCGAGAATGCGGTTGATGGTCTGCCCGGCATCGACCGTATGAAGGGTGCTCGCAACCAGATGCCCCGTTTCCGCCGCGGCCAGGGCGATTTCCACCGTCTCCCTGTCTCTCATTTCCCCGACCAGGATCACCTTGGGCGCCTGGCGCAGAGCGGCACGAAGCCCATTGGCAAAGGTGTCGAAATCGATCCCCATTTCCCGTTGATTGAAGGTCGACTTCTTGTGAGGATGGACGAATTCCACAGGATCCTCCAGGGTCACCACATGGACGGATTTCAACTCGTTGATCGCGTTGAGCATCGCGGCCAGGGAGGTGGATTTTCCGCTTCCCGTGGCTCCGGTGACGAGAATGATGCCGTTGATCTCCTGGGCCATTTTTTCGAAGGCCTCCGGCAGATTCATATCCACAATCGTCGGGATGGTGGTTTCCAGCTTTCGCAGGACAATGGAATAGTTTCCCCGCTGGGAGAAGATATTGACACGGAAACGGGCCTTTCCCTGCAGTTCATAGGAAGAGTCGCAGGACCCCGAGGCAATGAGGTTTTCCGTCAGGCGGCGGTCTCCGCCGATGAGATTCAGGGCGAGCATCTCCGTCTGAAAGGGCGTCAAGCGTTCAAAAGGAGGGTCAAAGTCCACGGAGGTCAGTTGCCCGGAACTTTCAACCTGAAAGGGCTTACCCACGGTAAAATTGAGATCGGACACATGGTCGAATTTATCGAGCATCTCCGTTAAAATATAATCGAGTTCCTGCCTTCGCATGTTCTGGCTCCTCAGAAATAGATCACTGGGGGCAGGCCTTTTCCCCCTCCACACTCTTCGCGACGATCCGCTGCCTGGTTGCAGCTGCCGGGATTACACTTCCGTGAAATCAGCCGGCGGGCTTTTCAACAGAGCCCGGAATTTTGCCTTGTCGTTGCACTTCATGTAGGCCTCGTCGGCGCTGATCCAGCCCTTATTGAACAGCTCCATGATGGCGTCATCCAGAAGCTGCATCCCGTACTTTTTTCCCGTCTGAATCATGGAGGGGATCTGGAACGTCTTGGACTCGCGGATCAGGTTGCGTACCGCCGCATTGGCAATAAGGATTTCCAGGGCGGCGCAGCGCCCTTTCTTGTCGATTCTTTTGAACAGAACCTGGGCAATGATGGCCCGCAGACCATCTGCCAGGGTGGAGCGGATCTGGGCCTGTTCGCTCGAGGGAAACACCTCGATGACCCGGTCAACCGTCTTGGCCGCGCTTGTGGTGTGGAGTGTCCCGAAGACGAGGTGGCCTGTGGAGGCGGCCTCCACGGCCAGCGAGATGGTTTCCAGATCCCGCATTTCGCCCACCAGGATGATGTCCGGGTCTTCACGGAGGGCGCCTCTGAGAGCCGCCGAAAAACTCTGCGTGTGGATGCCCACTTCCCGGTGATTGACGATGCAGCTCTGGCTCTGATGGACAAATTCGATAGGATCTTCGACCGTGATGATGTGATCCTTGCGGATGCGGTTTGCTTCATTGACGATGGCCGCCAGGGTCGTCGACTTTCCGCTGCCGGTGGGTCCGGTCACGAGGACCAGCCCCCGGGGGAGCGAGGCCAGCTTGGAAATGACAGGTGGAAGTCCCAGCTGCTCGCAGGTCAGGATCTCGCTGGGAATCTCCCGGAACACAGCCCCCACGCCGAACTTCTGCTCGAAAAAATTGGCACGGTAGCGGGCCAATCCAGGAATTTCATAGGCAAAATCCACATCGCCCGTTTCCTCGAACTGCTTGACCTTGTGTTCCGGGGTGATTTCATAGAGCATGGCCTTCAGTTCATCATTATCCAGGGTGTTATACTTGACCCGCTCCAGTTCGCCACGTAGCCGAATGGCAGGCTGCTGCCCGGAAATGAGGTGAAGGTCCGATGCGCCCTGTTCATGCATCAATTGAAAAAAAGCATCGATTTTTGCCATAAGTGTTCACCTTGCTGAGTTTGATGGATTCTGACCCGTGAAACGGTCATACGGAATGCACTTTATGCAAAAAAGGTGACACCCCTTTGCATGGATCGGAAGATCCCCCTGGTCCATAGCCTTCCGCCCGGAAAACCTGGAACAGGATCCTTCCCCTGTTCAGGAGATCCTGTTATATCCGCCGGTCGATGATCGAAACAAAAAGCCGGTCGGCAAGAACGCTCCGGCAAATTCAAAAAGATGGCCCGGATAGGCAGGATGCCGTCGTCGGTCGGGAATCTTTCACGGTGAACAATTACTTGACAGAGGAGGAATGTTCATATTATAAGGCATCGTTCTTTCGCTGGTAAGTATTCCGTTTCCGGATGGGGATGTAGCTCAGCTGGGAGAGCGCGGCGTTCGCAATGCCGAGGCCAGGGGTTCGATCCCCCTCATCTCCACCAAATCATCGTTTCAGGAAGTTCAAAGATGTGCAAAACCCGTTAGAAATAACGGGTTTTTTGTTGCCGTTTATTCAAGGAGGTGTTATAAAGTTTATCAAAATTCGGGAGGTTTGGGGGTATATCCGGGGGTATCCACTACCCCACAAGAAGCGAATACCCCCACAACAGGTGGGGTATCTTTATGGCACTGAATGATATGAAAATCCGAAAGGCCCAAGCCACGGAAAAGCCTCTTAAACTTTTCGATGGTGATGGGCTATTTCTTTTTGTGACACCCAAGGGCGGGAAACTTTGGCGGCTGAAGTACCGTTTTGACGGTAAGGAAAAACTTCTATCACTTGGCACCTATCCGGAAATAGGCCTCGCCGATGCCCGGGAACGAAAGGATGAAGCTCGAAAGTTACTTGCTCAAGGCCGGGACCCCGGAATTGTCCGTAAAGCACAAAAACAGGCTGAAACGTCAGAAACAGAAACATTCGAAGTCATCGCCCGTGAATGGCACGCAAAATTTACCCCTACATGGACACCAGGACATTCAACAAAAATTCTGAACGCCATAACACGCGATCTGTTCCCGTGGATCGGCGCACGACCGATTAAGGATTTGAAGGCCCCTGAACTCTTAACCACCCTGAGACGGATTGAAAGCCGTGGGACACTTGAAACAGCGCACAGGGTCCGGGGATTGATGGGTCAGATTTTCCGTTACGCGGTCGCTACGGGCAGAGCAGAGCGAGATCCTGCGGCAGATCTACGGGGTGCCTTACCTCAGCCCGGAGAAAAACATCATGCCGCGATCACAGACCCGAAAGAAGTAGCCCCCCTATTGAGAGCAATAGACGGCTACACAGGTCACTTTGTCGTCAAGTGCGCCCTTCGTATTGCGCCATTGGTTTTTGTTCGACCCGGAGAACTCCGTCACGCGGAATGGGCAGAAATCAACCTTGATGAAGCCACCTGGAATATACCGGGGGAAAAGATGAAGATGAAAGAGCCTCACCTTGTCCCTCTTTGCTGTCAGGCTGTTGAAATACTCAAAGACCTTCATCCTTTGACCGGATCAGGGCGTTATGTGTTCCCTTCCGCGCGGTCCCTCGCAAGGCCGATGTCAGAAAATGCCATACTCGCCGCGCTTCGGCGCATGGGATATTCCAAAAACGAAATGACAGGGCACGGCTTCCGAGCCATGGCGAGGACAATCCTTGATGAAGTCCTTCAGGTCAGGCCGGATTTCATCGAACACCAACTGGCTCATGCAGTCAGAGATCCAAATGGGAGGGCATACAACAGGACAGCGCACCTTTCCGAACGCAAAAAGATGATGCAGACATGGGCGGATTACCTTGACGGACTGAAAGCCGGTGCCAAGATCATACCGTTTCCCGTACAGGTTGACAGGTGATCCCTCCAGGTGTTATCTTTTAAACGTATTCTCGATTGGGGGGGATGACGGTGGATGCAACGGCCAGGAATCCATCCCCTATTAAGATTTTTGCCTTTGTCCGGAGGGTGCCCTATCCCACCCCATGACCGGACAAGGCGGAAGATGAGTCTGGTAGGGAGACTCTCTTCACATAGGTAAAAGAACTTGTCTGGTCCTCAAGACCCTCTAGCGGGGGGTTCGGCGAAACTAAAGTTTCATGCCCCTGAGCGGTTCGGGAGGACAAACAGGCCGATTGTTTGGTTGTGGCGGTTGATTCTTGAATCATGCGGGTTACGGGGTTGGATTCCGTAGCAGCGGTGCGACCACTCCAGACGAGTTTTCCTTTTGATGGAACAAACTTTAAAATTTCCCTCCACCATGGCGCTAACGTCTTACAAGTCATGTTATGTAAACCAACTGTTTTTTGCTTCCCTCCACTTTGGCCTTTAAAAAGGGGCTCTTCCTCCACCCGAGCATGAAACACTCTGCAAGTAATTGAATATACTTGATATATCAGAAATAATCATGCCCCACTATTTTACTGGAAAAGCGCCTCTGATGGAGCCTACAGTTGAGAACATTATACGACTTTTATCACCGCCTCACCCTGTCCAAGTGTTCAGAAATTACCAGCCTCATATACTCTGACAGGGTTACACCCTTTGCAGCGGCAAGGCCCTCAATCTGCTCACGGACCCCCAGGGGGACATTGACTCCGATGGTCGTAGAAAAAAATTCTGTTTCGCCTCGCTTTTCCTTGGTGGATTTGATCCGCCGCGCCGTCTTCAGTTCCTTCTTAATCCGGTCAATCTCTGCGTAATCTTCCGGACCGGGGACCTTTCCGGCCTTGAAGAGGTTCTGAATTTTGGCCTCTGCAGTGGAAAGCTGGCCTTCCAGGGCCTTGATTCGATCCATAATGCTCCCCTCATTGAATTGCATAGCCGCCCAGGGGCACCAAAGCCCCCGAACGGCTGAGGATTCACAATTTCGTGTTTATGAGGCTGGCTAGTTCCTTTCCCAGCTCTACCTCTTGCCGTGTAATTTCAATGGTTCTCCATAAATTTCGCGCGAAGAGTCGCAACAAGTTTTGCATTCTTACATCACCCGAACGGTAGATATCAAGGACCTCTGCGGGGATCTCGTTCAATATCCTGTAATTCATGACCTTTTTGACGGGAGGGTTATTTGGTTGTGCTAACCTAAAATTGATCAGGGAAAGGGCCTTGTGCTAACCGAAAATTGACCACCCCAGAGCACCAGAGACCTGCTAAGAAGATACTGTATTCCAGATCTTTCAAGCAGGAGGAA
>Ga0123335_1003879_pt1 | contig 20134 bp, 12 predicted proteins | sample BiotimSIPDNA_2_FD_89707 | JGI IMG/M metagenome (GOLD analysis project Ga0123335, IMG submission 89707) | Anaerobic biogas reactor microbial communites from Washington, USA - Biogas_R2 time_0 SIP DNA | ecosystem: Engineered > Bioreactor > Anaerobic > Unclassified | place: Washington, USA...
CCCCAGTCACATAGGTCTCATTCGTCTCATAGGTCTCATTTGTCCCAGTCCCAGTCCCATAGCCCAACTCCCAAATCCCCCACCCCCGCCAGAAAAAGGCATGTCACATGCCATTTGAGTACGAAACCGGTGATTTTTTGGTTTGGTTTCGGAGTGACCTTGTGCTGTTTCCATGAAAAAAAGAAATCTCATCCAAGTGCAATGTCTTCATTGACATCCTACCCAAACTGCCTATATTTTTACTTTCCTTATCCGCGAACACAAAACACGAGATTATCCTCCTTATGCCCTACGAAAAACTCATTCAACTTTTGGAAAGCGATGAGACTCCCGCTCCGCCCATAGCTTACTCGTTGGGAACGCCACTTGCATTTTTTGGCTATCTGGACGGTCGCGTCCCCGCTGAGCGCGGCGCCGCCAGCCTGAACATCGCAAATGGATACTTGATCGCAAATGGCGCATTCAGGGACTCGAACATCAAGAATAACGCAACAAAAGACAACCAGGAAACATGGACAACAGGCGATGTATTCGAATTCTTCTTCCAACCGCACGGACGGGAAGACTACTACGAAGCACACGGAACACCTGAAGGAATCAAGCTCCAACTGCATATCCAAGATTACAGAACATTCAGGCAAATCCCGTTCGAGCAGAAAATCTGCGACGTAGGCACAACGGTCGAAAACCAAATCTTCAGAGAGCAAAACCTCTGGCTCGTACAAATCAAGATCCCGCTGGTCAGGCTCGGATTGGGAATGCCCGGCGTACCTGGCTCGAGATTCGCATTCGTACGATGGAACTATCCCCACGACGAGGCAAACAAGCCCGTCACAACCGCAACGCAAATCTTCCCTAAAACCGCACATTTCCCGCCCAAATGGCATCGGATCACGTTCCCATAACACCCTAAACTCAAGAGGTCATTATGAAATTATTCGTCATCTCACTGGCACTCCTCGCCGCCTCCATGCAGGCGCAACAAGTCCTTACCTGCGACTTCTCAAAAGAATCCCTGGCCAACTGGTCGCTGCCAAAGGGCGCAACCGTCAAGAGCGACGACCGGGGATCCTACCTCGAGATTACCTTGGACAAGCCAACCGGAGGCGAAGGACGGGCAGTCCTCCCGTTTGACTTCACGAAGTACGTCGGAAAAGCCGTCAAGCTCCAAGCCGAATTCTCATACGACAATGTCTCGAAGCCAAGGGATTCCTGGAACGGCACAAAATTCATGTTGATTTTCCAGACCAAGGACGGGAAAACCCATTGGATGCATCCCTCAGGCTCATACGGCTCGTCGCCCTGGAAACCCATTTCATACTTCGCCAATATCCCCGACGATGTCCAACCAGGAACAATCGAACTTGGACTCCAGGACTCAAGCGGAACAGTCAGATTCAGAAACCTGATCGTCTCCGTTATCGACCCAGTCCACATCTTCCCAAAATTCACGGATGACGACTACATCTGCGAGTACACCGACCGCCTGAAGAACGAGCCTCGCAGACGCGGCGTCATGTCAACAGGAAGCTTCCACCCCGGAGTCATCACCAGCGACCTGCCAGACCTCCAAAAATGGGGAGCAAACCTCTATCGTTGGCAACTAATCAGAAACTGGGGTTCGCACAACGACTCACAGGACGTCGATGAATACCTCAATTGGGTCAAGGGAAAAATCCCCGGAACCAAGCAGGTCCTCGACAAGGCGCAGGAACTCGGCATCAAAGTCGTCCTCGACCTCCATGTCCCGCCAGGAGGAAGACGGAGTGACGGTTGCATGAACATGTTCGAAGACAAGAAATTCGCCGATGCCTTCAAGGAAGCCTGGCGAATCCTGGCAACCGCCGTCAAAGGGCACCCTGCCCTCTACGGATACGACCTGATCAACGAGCCAAACCAACCACGGGACATCGTACCCTTCGGATACCTCCAGCTCCAATTCGACACTGCGAAGATCGTCCGTGAAATCGATCCTGACACTCCGATCATCATCGAATCAAACGGCTGGGACGCACCAGGCGAATTCACACACCTCAGGCCAATCCCGCTCAAGGACGTAATCTACCAGGCGCACATGTACTTCCCATTCGAGTTCACGCATCAGGGAGTCCACAACAACCCTGTCGGAGGACACCGATTCTATCCCAACCCGGACAGGCCAAACGAATACAGCAAGGAAGCGCTCAAAAAACACCTCCAGCCAGTCAGGGACTTCCAGCTCAGGCACAATGCAAGAATCTACATCGGCGAATTCTCTGCAATCAGATGGGCGGAAGGGGCGCATAACTACCTCAAGGATTGCATCGACATCTTCGAAGAGTACGGATGGGACTGGTCATACCACGCCTTCAGGGAGTGGTCGGGATGGTCGGTCGAACACTCGGATGACAGGAACGACAATGGTCCCGCAAGATCCGATACGCTCAGGAAAAAGGCACTGCTCCAAGGCTTCCAAAACAACCTCAAGTGAATGCCATGAAACTTAAAAACGTCACCCTTGAACTCAGCTCGAAACCGTTTCGGGACGACTCGGACGAAACGATGAGGTCAGTCTGCACAAAGCTCTTCATGCAATGGCATGACTTGACCAAGAATGCAGATGTCATCTCGGTCATGCTATGGCTAGCGGACGGCTCCGAAATCCTAAACTATTCCGGAGACCTCAACCAAACCTTCGAATGGGCATACTGGTGCGGATGCGCCAACCCAGTCCCGATCGGCCCGGAAAAATGCACCGAAAGGCAAAAGCGGAATACACATCATTTCCCAAAGCCTTACATCGAAAACCCACAGCCGCGAACATACGCCTGGCTCAAAAAACTTGTAAGCACCATCAAGGAAATCGGCACGCAAATCACAGGAAAACCCATCAGGGTCGGGGAAACCTATGACAATGGACCGGAATTCGCCATCTCGGAATTCAAGTACAAAAAGCATCGGGAAATCTGCCAAGGACACACGATGTACCCAAACAGCGTCGTCACATGCACCGCAACATTGAACGCTGACCCAGAGCCGTACGCTGGATTCCCTAATGGCATCCCGCAAGGAACGTCTGTAGGAACATTCCTCGGAAAACAATACGCCGCACTGGCAAAGGATGTTGGATTCGACTACTTATGGCTCTCGAACGGAATGGGATTCGGAACCGAAACCTGGGGCATTACAGGAATGCTCTTCGACAAAAAGCAATTCTATCCGGAAAAGGCAGCCCAAGCCGCCGAGCTGATGCTCGGGTTCTGGCGGGATCTCTACAAGGCCGCCCCGGGAATCGTCATCGAAACAAGAGGATCCAACTTCTCCGCCGGCGTTGAGATATCCACTGACGCATGCCCCCTCAAGGAACTCTACGAGGACTTCAAGATCGCCCCGCCGGTCAACTCCCCCTGGGCTGCCTTAAACTTCAACACAGGCCTGGAAATCGCCGCCTGGATGTCGCATGTCGCAGAACTTCCGGACCATCGGTTTCCATTCAGGTTCTACATTCACGACCCCTGGTTCGCGAACAGTCCATGGCTTGACAGGTATGGACGCGAACCCTGGGACCTCTACCCGCTCCTGGCAGTGTCAAGGATCGACCAAGACGGAAACACACAAATCCCCAACAGCGTCGCATTCCTCTCGGCAGACGACACCTGGGGGCGACTCCCAGACCAAGTTCCCCGCGAAGTCATCCCCCATCTCTACGAGGCGTTTAACACTGCGCCCGACCAACCAGGACCACTCCTCTGGCTGTACCCATTTGACGAATACTCGCAAATCGTACGCGGCGACAATCCGCGACCTGACGTCGTCTTCTCCGAAGACATGTTCATCGGCGAATGCATCCAGGAAGGAACGCCACTGAATACGGTGATCAGCACAGGCAACTTCAGGAAGCTCATCTCTGAAAAGCCGCACGCTCTTGACGGCTCAATCCTTATCGTGCCCATCTCAGCCACGTTCAACCCGTCAAACAAGCAAGCGATCGAGACATTCATTGAAAACAAGACGAAGCTAATCTTCTACGGCAACCTGCAAGGTGCCCCCGATTGGCTGAAAAACCTGCTCCAACTCCAGGAAACAACGCCGATTACAGGCAAAATCGACCTCAAAACCAGCATCAACCTAGACAAAACCGGGGACGTTCCCCTCCCGACAACGGCTTTTGTCTTCCCGCAACACTCTTGCGGGGGAATCTGCGAAATCTTGGTTCCAAACGCAAAGGCAACACCACTGGCCTTTGCAACCCAAAACCAAGAAACCAGAATCGCAGCGTTAGCAAGAACGCTTGACAACGGCACCCAAATCGCCTTCGTAAAAGCATTGCTCCCCGCAGGCGATACAATCAGGCCAGGACGGGCTTTCGATTACGCAGACAAAAAAAATACATTCCCGACACCAAGGTTGCTCAGGCACGTCCTCGGACAATTCGGATGGAGCATCACGTGCAAGGCATACGAGGTCGATGACCTGCTGCCGAGAACGACAATCTCAAGGAATGACAATGCCTTCTTCTTCAACATCTACGCGCCAAACACAACGGTCGAAATGGCAGTCAATACCCCGTGGGGAGCGCCTATCCTAACGGAAATGAATACGAGGCTTGACAGTGACGGCAACGCCATCTGGCACCCAAACCGCGCCGAGCATGGGGAATGCAGGCTGTTCGTCAAGCAAAAAACTCCATCAACGATCACCGCGAAAATCGCCCACCAGGGCTTCCCGGAGTACCATGACTCCAAAAAGCGTTCGTACTATGGCTTCATCGACGCGGAAATCCGGTTCTTCGTACCCAAAGGCTACGAGAACAAGATCGAAATCGTCCCCCATTCCTCGTCCTGGGAAGGCTCGATTCTCAACAGCGACCCGCTGGTCCCTCGCTGGGAAGAAACGTCCTCGGGACTTTGCGCTGTTCTCGAAAACTTTACTGGCAGCGTTGCCTTCGGAATCCTAAAATAAATCGAACAAAGGACTGCTATGACTATGCTTTCAATCCATGATTTCCCGCTCGAAGAAGTCTATGACGGCACGATGCTCGGCAATGGTTCCCTCGGAGTCTTCGTCTGGGGACGCGACCAAACCCTGATCGTCACGATCGGTTCCGCGGAAACCTGGGACCATCGAGGAGGCATGTCATGGACCAAAAAGCAAAACTACAAGGACATCCGCCAGGCGCTCATAGATAACAACCCGCAAAAACTCAAGGAAATCTTTGCAACTGATACGGAAAACACGCCTGGAATGCCTTCCCGACCTTCGCTGATCCCAATCGGAAGAGTCGAAATCACCCTGCAACCTTCCTGCAAACTCCTCAGAACGGAACTCAATCTCGCCAACGCCGACCTCAAGGTGATCTACCAAAACGGCTACAATACCGAAGAGGCGCACGTCAGACTCGACATGACCCAAAAAGGAGAGGTCGTCGTCCTTTGCGACCATATCGAAGCCGTCAAGCCAATCCCGGCATTCGACCTCACCAATGGCGCACTCGAAAAGATCAGCTTCAAAAAACCGCAGATCGTCCAACGCAACCAATGGAATGGATTCATCCAGGAAATGCCCGCTGACGATCCATACGCACTATTCGCAAAACAGAAGCAAAACCAACTCAACATCACGTTCATCAGAGACAAATCCCCCGATGATATCATCAATGCCCTCGACAACAAAAAGCCGCTCTTCTACGACCAAATCAGAAAGGCCAACAACGCATGGTGGACCAGCCTCTGGAACAAAGTCCCTTCAGTAAAAATCGACAGCCCCGTGCTCGAACAAATCTACCACGAAGGCATTTTCAAATTCGCCTCGATGACCACCGCCGATGGATACCCGGCAGGACTGCAGGGACCCTGGATCGAAGACCACGCACTGCCGCCATGGTCAGGCGACTACCACTTCAACATCAATGTGCAAATGTGTTATTGGCCTGCCTATCGGTCAGGACTTTTTGACAATCTCATGCCACTCTTCAAAATGGTCCTCGGATGGAAACCACAACTGGCCAAAAACGCAAAGTATTTCATCGGAATCGATGACGGATACATGCTCCCCCATGCCGTTGACGACTGTTGCACGTGCATGGGCGCATTCTGGACAGGAACCATCGACCACGCCTGCACAGCCTGGATTGCACAAATGATGTTCGACTACGTCAGGCACACCGGCGATCTCGACTTCCTCAAGGACGAGGTATTCGACTTCATGAAAGGTGCGATGAAAGTCTTCCAGGCAATGCTGGAGGAAAAAGAAGACGGCACCCTCTCGCTCCCAGTCTCAGTCTCCCCAGAATACCGAGGAGCAGAGATGAACGCATGGGGCGCAAACGCATCCTTCCAACTCGCCGCAATACATCGACTCGCCATCAATCTCGTACAAGCGGCAGAAATGCTCCAACTCGAACCAGAGCAAGAATGGATAGAGATTCAAAAAAAGCTCCCCGTCGCTTCCCTCGAACCAAAGCAAGGCGCCTCGGAAATCGCGCTCTGGGATGGACTCCTGCTCGAGCACAGCCATCGACACCACTCGCACCTGGCAGGAATCTGCCCCTTTGACGTCATCGATCCAGAAGATCCAAAGTGGCGGCAAATCGTCAACCTTACAATCAGAAGATGGATCGCAAGGGGAATGGGAGAATGGTCGGGATGGTGCATGCCATGGGCGGCGATGATTCACAATCGACTCAACAACGGGCAAATGGCGGAAGTGATCCTCGAAATCTGGAGACGATGCTTCACCAATCCAGGCGGAGGAACGCGGCATGACACCGCATTCCCAGGACTCTCGCTCATCGGATTCGGTGGCGGAAGAAACCTAATCCAACTCGATGCGATGATGGGCGCTGTCACCGCCGTACAAGATATGCTCCTGCACGAACGGCAAGGCACGATCCATGTCCTGCCAGGCGCCTCGAAACTCTGGAGATTCGTCTCCTTCAACAACATGCCCGCACCAGGTGGATTCCTAATCTCCGCTAAAAAGCATATCAATCAACCAACGGAAATCACAGTCAAGGCTACGAGAACTAACAAAATCACACTCGCGCTGCATGGAATCAATCAATATCAGGCGACCGTTGATGGACAACCAATCCAACTCGATAATCAGGCGACATTCACAACAGAACTCCAAGAAGGACAAACACTCCGAATTCAACAGTGCAATTCTTGAAAATAAATATTACACATTCATATTGTTTATTTTACCTAGTTCGGTATTCGTTAATGTCCCCTAAATAATCGTCGAATCTTTTTGCATCACGGAGAAACAATGAGCACACTCGCAATCTATGGCGGCGAACCCACCATCAAACCCGGCGAAATCAAAAATTGGCCCCCGGTTGACAAGACTGATGAAGACCTCATCCTCGCTGCTCTCCACGAACCCAACCAAGCCAGAGGCAAGTATACTGCCCTTCTGGAAAAGGAATTCAACGCTTTTGCCAAGACCAAGTACGCCTACTTCACCAACTGTGGCGGAAGCGCCCTGCATATGTGCGTCGCCGGCTGCGGAATCGGCGCGGGCGATCAAGTGATTACCACGGCCTACACATGGCCCAGCTCCGCAAGCTGCATCCTCCACAACATGGCAGTCCCGGTTTTCGTTGACATCATCCCAGATACCTTCCTGATGGATCCCTCGAAAATCGAGGCGGCAATCACGCCCAGGACCAAGGCGATCCTCTGCGTCCACCTCCATGGACTCTGCTGCGACATGGATCCCATCCGAGAAATCGCCAAAAAGCACAACCTGAAAATCATCGAAGACGCCTGCCAGGCACACAACGCGCTCTACAAGGGACAACCTGCCGGCACCCTCGGCGATTGCGCAGGCTTCTCCTTCAACCAAAACAAGTGCATGACCTCGGGCGAAGGCGGAATCTTCGTTACAAACGACGAGGAAATCTACCGAAAAGGACTGACGCTGACAGGGTTCGGAGATATGCAGCCGACTAAGGATACGGACGAATATCCAGCATACGCCTTCGGATACAAATTCGCAAACAATGAAATCACAGCCGCTTACGCACTCGCGCAACTTAGGAAATTCCCCTGGTACTACAAGCAGCTGATCGATAACGCAAGAACCCTCCATGCAGAACTGACCGCCGCTAACCTCAAGGGACTCAAACTCCCAGTCGAACCGGAAAATTGCACACACAACTGGTACAACTACAATATCAGGGTCGATTTCGACGCACTTGGAATGGCGAACAAGACGACCGCCGAAAAATCACGCTTCAGGCACGCAGTCTGCAAAGCGCTCCAGGCGGAAGGACTCCCCTGCGGAGTCTGGCAACACTGCATCCTCCCGCAAATGACGATCTTCAGAGCCAAGAATGCCTATGGAAAGGGATATCCCTGGACAGTCCCGGGTGCAGACGCAAAGACCAACTACGATGTCGAAAACTTCCCAAATGCAGACAAGTACTGCTACTCGCACATCGCACTCGTCATGGTCCTAAGGGCGCCCAACGACACCGTAATGGCATCCAGGGTCGCACAGGCCATCAAGAAGGTCTTCTCAAATATCGACAAGATCGATCCTGACAAAATCATGAAGTGAGGACTGGCTAACACAAAGCATCGGGGCGCGTCGTCAACTGACAACGCGCCCCGTTTTTTATCCCCCAATATAGTCCGCTCTATTCCCCAGGCGTCAAGAAACGAATGCTCTTGATCGTAACCCGCTTGCCAGGCAATGCGACGGGATCGATGCGGAACCGGGTGACGCGACCTGCCCAATGCGGGTGCTCGGACAGGGGCAGCACATACGTGTGCATCTCGCTATCGCCTTCAATCAGGCAATGCATGCTTGCCTTGGCGTTGATCGGGAAAAAGCTGGTCGCCCAAAACACTTCCAAATGAGTTTCGCCAGGCTTGATTACCGGGGAGACCGACATGGCGATTTCCACCCGGTCGTACTTCGCGCAAGGCAATGACAAGGTTGGCGAGTAGACAATCGGATCGTTTCCTACGGTAACGAACGTCAAGCCGTCCTTTGTTACGTTTGGCGCATCATCCTTTCCCGGACCCCAGGATGCCGGTCTCCAGCCTTGCTTGTCCTCAGCTCCCGCGAAAATCCATGACATTTGTGTCGAGTATGGCTTCAGCGAATTCATCGGCGGTCTTTCGCCGTATGGTCCAAGTCCCAAGTCAGGCGGGCAGGTATCGTCTGACGGTCCTGTTTCCTGGCAGAACACATCCCGTATTGCCCGGAGCATATCGAAGCCGAAATCCGAACACGGCTCGATGTAGCTTCCTTCGGTCCATTCGTTCCAAGGCGCCAACAAGAGCATGTTCTGCCCCCGCTGATCAAGCCACTTCTTGGCTTCAACCAGCTTCTTCTTGAAGGTTTCTCCCGTACGATTGTAGATGATTATGGTATTGAGCGCATGCCTTGGGCGACCATCCCAACCCGTATCGACGACAGGCAGGTACTTCATCCCTGCGTCCAGGCACAGTTTTTCGCGCGCGGTCCAGGTTTTGGCGGCACGATCCGCGATGGCGTCAAACGAGAAAAAGCTTTGGTCTCTCGACGTCAAGGCGGCATCGGACCACCAGTGGTAGCTCGTATGCCCCACATAGCCTTCCGATTTCAAGGTATCGACGTTTGTCGCATTCATCGCCCAGAACGTCACGCCTTTCAATCCTGCCTCGCGAACCATCTTGTCGGCAAGCGCCAGCATCTCCGCAGCCGCCTCGCTTCCGCCCAGATCGCGCCTAAGGTTGGCAGTATCCCAAATGAACACGACCGGCTTTCCATCCATTTGCAGGTACTCATCGGTATTGAAATACTTTCCAATCCAACGATTGACGACGGCGATCCAATCCTCCTTGGTATGCGAGCCAGGCCGATTGTGGTTTGCCCACATCACCGCCCACTTGAAACCACTCCGGTATTTCGCCTGCTGGAAAGCATCGATCCAGTGCTCCAGATAGTTTTCCCCAGCATCCCAGTACCAATCGACCAGGAAGAAGTTCACTCCATGCTCGAGTGCCCACTTGATTTGCCAGTCCACGACTTCGGGTCTCGATTCGTCATAGTATCCCAATGCAGGCTTTGTCCAGGGGTTGCTGTTGACGAGCATCGGCCATTCTTGAAGCACCGAGCCGTGGTATGAACACCCCTTGCCATATCCGGGGAAGTAATAGCTTCCGATCAAATAGTCGGTCTTGGCGGGCTTTGGTTCGGGAACGTATGTTGCCCCTGCGTGCAACGTCGGTACGGGCGTCATCACGATTGGCAGGCTATCGACCGAATAGAAGACTTTTTCCCCCTGGATGAAATCCGCCGTCAGGACTACAGTTTGCGCCTGCTTGGAGACCACATCGAAAAACACGGATCGTGTATCGTAACCACCAGCAAGCACAGATTCGCCCGAATACGGCTTCCCGTCGCGAACCAACTCGACTCCTTCGCCTGACTTCACACGTACTTTCACGTCGCACGACAGGGTATCGTCAGCATTATTCCTGAAATGCAGAAGCACGCTATTCGGCTTGCCTACGCGAACAGGATAGTCCTGGGCACCAAATGAACACAAAAGAACATCAGGTCCCGAAGGACATTCCGGCAACATCTCAATCGACGCCAATTCATAAGGAGTATCGTCCTCCGAAACAATCCGCAGCGAAATCTGCGACAATTCACCTTTCCACTCTTCTAAAATCGCAGTCGCCAAAAACGTGTACTTATGCCATTTGCCATCGCCGGGCATGATGCAACGCTCCCTTAAAGCGCCAGTTGACATCTCCGATTTCCAATGGTATTGGGCCCTGGCTCGGCGATGGCAGCGAACCGTCGCAACCACAAATGGAGTCTTGCCGGGGTCGATCTTCAGGACAGGTGACAGATGCGCTCCATCGTCATCGGTACTCCAAGCGGGATGCTTATTGTCCTTGAATGCCCACGATGTCTCCGTGCTAAGCACGCCTTGATCTTCCTCGAATACCTCGATCCAGTCGATTTCGAACTTCTGTTGATTCGCCAAATCCAGCCTCAGCTTGATGATTTGCGGAAAGAAGCACCAATTGGGTTTCACGGTGATGACTTCCCATTGATTGCCACCGCTCATTCTGAAACGGATGGATTTTTCCTCGGAATACCCTTCGTATCGCCCCTCGTTGGTTTCGGTAAAGAACACTTGCCCGCCACCAGGATTGTCTGTCTTGATCCGAAATCTCACTCCGCTCAACAGGGACGGCTTGAAGTTCAATCCAAGTTGCTGCAGGGATGGATCGATGCCGCGGGTATATCCCTTCAACGATCCGCCTTCAGCCCTCAATTCCTTCACGTCGCCATTGCCGAGCCACTCCTCCATGCCTGTGTCGAAATCCCAACGCAGCACCTGCCCCAGGCAAATTTGAGTCGCAAGTATCACCACGGCGAATGCAATTGATCGTCTCATTGTCAATACCTCCTAACGTTAAACCGACTTGCCAGTCACAAAATAATAGATGGCGCCCACCACCATCGGCACGAATTGGCCCGCAACCATCCCGGCAATCAAGCCGATGAACAATGGCTTGCATTTCTGGTACAATCGCCCGCCTCCGTACTTCGTGATCAAGGTCTTTAGAATAAAGCCCAAGCCAAAGGAAAAGGACATCTTGACCGATTGGTCGCCACCGAAAAAGATGAAGATCACTGGATGCAACGGCCACCAGGTGAAATGCAATCGACCATAGGCGACGAAGATCGCCAAGGCAAACGTCACCACAGATACCATCACGTAGTTCCAATGCGGGGACAAATGGGCCAAATAATCCATCCCTTTACGCCCCAACGCCTCGGCCTCCAACCCTTGGGCACGCAACTTCAGCAACATCTCAACGCCATTGTTGAACGGAAACGCGGAGGAAATCCGCCCCCACGTATTGTGGGAACCAGAATTGTACTGCCAGTACAGGGTGCAAGGAACCATCACGACTATCCCCAACAACATCGTCACCAAACCCCAACGGGAAAAACGACTCAACGGAACGTGACGACCCTCGCTCAACTTCAAAGCCTGATTCAAAAACGGCATCACACACCAGCCGGGTCCGGACAGCAAGACAACGGACAACATGAACATCGATATCAACACCGCAGGACCAACAGCCACCTCCCCGAAAAATCCCCATGCCGCAATCCCAGGATATACCACGGTGCCAATCTCAAATGCACCCGTCTCAGCCAAGACACGACTGACGACAGAATAGGTCGTCACCGCTATCGCCGCATAGAACACACCCAATGTCCAATGTATGTCGGTCCGAAGGTGGAGATAGATAACGAAAAAGATGATTCCGCCCAAAAACAAACGCATCCCCCAGATCGCATACTCGGGTATCGATTCCTCGCTTCGTATCCATAACGCCCGCTTCAACGTATTCCAGTAGTATTGACGACCTGAGTACAAAATCACGAACATCAACCCGGAATACGCGCCAATGTAGATGAATGGTTCGGGAGCCAAGGCCATCATCATGCTGCTGCGCAACTGAACGCCATATGTCGCGCATATCCCGGAAAACAGGCAGAACAACCATGGTCCGATCCACATCGACAAGGATGCCTCGGAAGGCAGAAAATACGCCAGGCCAATCACAGTCAAGATAATCTGGGGACCAAACAACCCCCAACCCTTCCCGCGAACGATGATCGGCAATACCTTAGTAAATGGATAGAAATTCAGCCATAGCTTGACAGGTATGCATACCTGAGGAAACCAACGAACACAATAGTTGTTCACGTAAATCAAAAACGCAAACAAAAAGCCGATGATGAATAGACGGTTGCGTATCGTCGGAGACAAACTGCCGTCCTTGCCAGGCAAAAGAGAAGACGCAAATTGCACAATCGGATACGCAAGCTGCTCGTGCGAACTCCATTGCCGATGAAAGACAACAGCCAAGCCAAAGACGGCAATCAAAAACGAAAATACCAACGGCCCCCAAAACAACGCGGGACGACGCCATACGCCCCAAGGAAGCTCGCTGATTTCAAGACGTTCGTCCCCCGTCGCCAAACCCGTCACAAAACCCTCAAGACCAGCATCGCCGTCAGGACCGATCAAGTCGCAAAACATCGCATCGGGAACCATTTCCAATATCGAAACCTGATTCCAGCTCGGCGTAATCCGGTTCAAGTGCAAAGGCCACATCGCCGCGTTCGACAACGATTTCCCCAAGCTGATGTCAGGCAAGCCGCACGCAATCAAAAACATCGACAGGATGATCGCAACCTCGCGACCCGTCAAGGCAAAACGGACTCCGAACAAGCGAAGCAAGGGATTCAAAAACAAAACCAAAAAAACAAAACCGCCATAGGCTGCGGCAGGAAGCAAATGCGTGACCATTGCGCCAGGGCGTATGTAGTAGTCGCTGAAATAGCAAAACGCACACAACGCCATGGAGCAGAGCAAACCAATGATGATTCCTCGCTTTGACAAAACCGGATCCTCAATTGATGCCGTGATGGAAAGTGAAAATCATACTATATGCGTAAAGAAAGATTTTTCACACTTCCACCACGCGAAAATCATCGTGTTTCAATCTTTCACGAGATGGAATCCTTCCTTGTCGATCTTCAGGATCATGGCCAAAATCAATTGCGTGCTAAGCTTGAGGTTTTCGATATCAACCCGTTCCGGGATATCTCCCGGCAGGTGGTATTGTGAATCCTTGTAGGGAAAGGATCCCAGGTTCATGACGGTCGTCAGGAAGCCTGCCTTGATAAAGCTTCCGTCGTCGTCATTGACCTTGCCCTTGTCCGCGACGATGATGTCCAATGGCAGCGTCAGCTCCTTGGCAAGCGCCGCAATCGACATCGCAAGCTGCTTGCCTTCAGGCGTGCTGTAAACGCAGGCAAATGTCTTCTTCCCCGCAGCGGCATCCTCGTCGGACTTGCCGCACAAGGAATCCTGGTTCAAAACCGCAATAATCTTGTGATCCTTCGACTTGGCAAGCTTCGCCATGTCAAGGCTATGCCAGGGACTATGCTCCTCGTTGCAGAACAAAACCCGAACCGTGCGATTCAATTTGATCTTCGACAGAATACGCACCAACTCCATGTTCGCAACAGTCCCGACCGCATTGTCATGCGCCCCGGGAGAGTTGATCCAACTCATCGAATCCTTGTGCGAAACCAACTGGATGATCTCATCCGACTGAGGACCGCTGCCAGGCAACGTCACAAGAATGCTATTGGCATCGTACCAGGGATCGTCTTCCCGAGGCGAGGAGTACCAATGGTGCAAAGGCTTGCTCGCATCGCAACGGAACGGACGGACCTTGTATGGATACTTCACAACGTCGCCAGCAAATTGCTTCAACTCCTCCACCAGGAAATCATCGAATTCGTCAAGGGAATTGCGGTCATGCCAAGGAATCGTGTACATGACCGTGCGAAAACTAAATGGATCGCGGCACAAACGAAACAGATCGCGACGCAAACGCCCAGAAGAAACTTCAGATAGATAATCCATTATATTATCCGCTCCTCTTGCAAGAGATGGTTACTTGTTAAACGGGCACACCTGCATGCAACGCTCGATTTGCGTATCGGCCTGATTGGGGTTCTGATAGCACCGGACCTGGATCGGATCCTTTTGCGCCAGCGCCGCCTTACGCGCCTCATCATCGAGTTTATCCGGTACAGGAAGCGAAGGCACCCTCCAGCCTGTAGTCGTAGAACCTGCGCCTTCCGTCATTCCCAAAACGCGCACCCACTCGCAACGATCGTCATTCCTGGCATACTGACCACAATCGGTGCAAGACAATGCGCCTGACGGACAGGCATCGACGCACAAACGGCAACCTTCAGGACAAGAACCTTCGATTCGCCTTGATTCCGGCAACTCAGCCGAGGTCAACACGAACGAAAACCGCAAACGCTGACCATAATCCTTGGAAGTCAGGAACCCATTCTTCGCAACAAAGCCCAAACCCGCCGCCGCCGCAAAGGGAGCCTGAGCCTGCAAGTCAGCCATCTTCCCAATATGGTTCATCGGACGCCCCTTCGACAGCGAGTCAACCTCAATGGCACCCTCGGCAGCATAGCCCAGCTTGCGCAACGCCGACGCCATGTCCAGCGCTCCCCAAGTCGTCTCGCGCAAAGCCTGCATGTTCGCCTGGATGTACGAAACAAGGCAATCCGTCGTGTTCCGACCAGCAAGCTCAACAACGCGCTTCGACATCCCCTGCCCCAAAACAATCAGCGACTTCGCTTCGGGAACCAGCTCCCGCAATTCGGCAGCGGCCTTGCCGCCCAAGCTCGCCAATGACGCAACCCCGCATACATCCACTTGAGGAAGCAAGCCTTGCTTAAGGCCGATGACTTCGGCGGCTGACTTCAAGCTATCCAGAGGACGATCAACCTCGAACACGCATTCTTCCATCGGCGCATCCGTGGTCAAGGATGCCACGACCTTGTTTTCCCAACCTGCCAAAGCCGCCGCCTTCTTCTCGAATTGCACGAGATACCAAGGCGTAAATGCCTCGTAGCCGCCATCGTCAAGATACCTTCCGAAATCGTAGATTCCTGGCTGGAGCCGCCCCGTGATATGAGTTGCCATGTTGACGTTTTTCGCGACCATTGCACCCGGTTGTCCCAGGTACTTGGGTTTCCTTGCCCCAAAAGCCACGACCCACTTGAAAGCCTTGTAGAAATCATCGGTCCTGAATTCCTTTTCGAAAAGCGTCTTGTTCTCCTGGAATTTTTCCATCGGGAACACGGCCACCGAATCCGCTCCTGCCTTTATGGCATACTCCTTCAGCTTGGTCTTGATCTCGTCCCACTGCGCTGTCGGCGCGGGCTTGATGCGCCTTGGCGACTTGGTTCGCGATCTGTCCCAGGTTCTCAAAGGCTTCGCCATGCAGTACTTGAAGGACGAGCACATATACCCTGCATTGCCGCGAAGAACGCGAACGACTCCCGAGTCCATCGCATCGTAGATCCCCTGCTCGTCCATCTCGTCGCGCTCGGCCAAGTGCGTCATGTCCAGATGGCACTGCTCGCCCCAGAAGCAACGCCAGCGGTTGATGTGCGCATATTCCAGCTTCTTGCCTTCGATTTCAAACGAAATCGTCTTGGCTCCCAGCAGTTTCTCAGGCTTGTAGTTTTCGCCCCAGCACGCCTTTTCGCAAAGCTTGCAGCGATCGCACAACGGCTCGCCAGTGTACATCGGGTCGGCGACCAACGGAGCAGACGTGATCACAGAAACAATGCGCTGACGTGGTCCGTACTTGTACGACATCGACATCCCGTGCCAACCATACTCGCCTAAACCTGCCGCAACCAAGGCGTTGATATGGCTGAACGAGGCATGATGGTCAAATGGAACCCCATCCTGGTGACGATGGTGCCAGTAAGTCGTGCACATGATCGGAATTGTCGGATATCCCAAATCCTCCAAGTACCTTCCAACGCGTACGGCCATCGTATCCAGCTTCGGAATCATTCCAATCTGAAAGCCGCCGGGGTAATTGCTGTTGGGTTCTGCGCCGAAATCAACCGTCGCATCAAGATGGTGAACCGCCATCACGATAACAGCCTTGGCCTCCGGCAAATGAGACTGGGGACGAACCGGCTCAGGGGCACCTGCGTACCTCGACACCGATGCGATTCCGACCAGATCCGCGCCTTCAAACCGAGCCTTCTCCTTCACAAGTTTCGTCAATTCTTCTGGACTCATCCTTTTCTCCTGCTTGATGTCATTTGGTTTATTTGGAAATTGGTTGTTTGGAATCGCTCGCAAATTAGTATATAGTAGTTTTGTTAGTTGTAAACAGGACTTTTGTTAAAAGGAAGGGTAATTTTGTGCAACAAAAATCTGAGACCGTAATTTACCGTGCCGATCTGCGAAACAGCAGTGTCCCATTGGGCTTGCGTTCAGTTGGACAGGCGAATCTGCCCGTTGGCTTCGGTACCTATCCACGCAAGGTTCACTTTGTGCATGTGATCTGGACCATATCGGGGCAAGGCGAATTGACTTGTTCCGGAATGAGTTGGACGATCAAGCCCGACCAGGTCTTGATCTGCCGCCCGGGAGAAGGCCATGCGATCAAGGCGACAGGGCGCGAACCATGGAACTATCGTTGGTTCACCCTGGATGGTCCGCTCGCAACCCTCCTCGTCAACGATTTCAACTTCCCCACCGCCCCGTTCAATGCGGGACCTTGCGACCTGAACCTCTTCAACGAACTGGAAAACAACATCCAAATCAAAGGACTTGACGGAGAGAGGATCGCGGGAGCAAGCGCATACACCGCAATCTCCAAACTGGCTTCCAGAATCGCAAGCGACTCAGGCGACCCCGTAACCAAGGCAGCCATTCAACTGGCGCACGCAAACATCGGAATCAATGTCCAGGAACTCGCCGACGCTTGCAACCAATCGCGATTCGCAATCCATAGAAGCTTCGTCGAAACCTACGGAACAACTCCAAAAAACTACCTGGATTCAATGCGACTACAAAAAGCACTCGCACTCCTCAAGGACTCCAATTATCCCATCGCCAAAATCGCAAAGAATACAGGATTCACAAACGCCAACTACTTCGCTAAATTCTTCCGAAAAAAGACAGGGATGACACCAACGCAATTCAGAAACCAACGATTCATTCTCTGACAATCATCCCACAAAACAGGCTGCCATGCAACGTAAAAACTAATGGCAACCTGGAAAACTGCGGGCTGCGATGGCAGCGACCGTCACTTTGCACGATTTGCCTGGATGAAGGCGGCAATCGGCAAGCCCATGTTCGGATAGTTGGGATAGGGATGGGGATTGCCGGACTGGACACGCAAGCGACTTTCACCCTTATAGCCAAAGTGCGGCAGTGTCACGTCTCCCTGCGCATAGACGTACCCATCAATGTTGTCAGTGCCGATTCCCGTGTCCACAAGATGGAAGCCATCCTGCTCTCTACGGTCGAACGTCTTGATCAGCCAGTCGCGAAAACGCCACATCGCAGCATTCTGAAGAGTCGTGAAATCGCCGGCGACATTGTCGTCAATCCCGCATGACGTACAGGGAATGCAGATGACGAACTTCCCATTGGGATTGCTTGCCAAATAGGAGTCCTTCATCGCAGTAATACGCTTCCCCCACTCCGTGAAATCGACATCAAGGCGATTGCGGAAATCGTTCAGCCCAAGCAACACGAACAGAAAATCTGGCTTGTCGACATTCCACATGGCAAGATACTTGCCGTAGTCGAATGTCCATGTGAACTCGTCCTTTTTCACCGGTTTCCATGCATTTCCATCGTACATCACAAAGGTATCATTCCCGTTATCGTACTGAATGTCTCCCTTGACGGGGTTGAGCAGCACGCCTGTCGACTCTTCGAATCGCGGCAGGCAATCATCATATCGGCTACAGGAATATGTAGGTTCAAATCCCTCCGGCGCCGTCTTCCTGAAGCATTTCCATGCATTCACCCAGAAAGCACGCGCACCCCAGTACCGTGCCTCGCCAGAGGGCTGCATGAAGCCGTGGTACGACTGCGCAGGTTGCGTCGGAACATTGAAATGCCCCGCAAGACTCCATCCGCCACGCCCCTCGTTATAACGACCTTCACCACCCTTCAACAACCCGACAAGTTTCAAATTCGGGACATTCTTTGGGGCCAATGCACCTTGGTAAAACTCCCCTCGCGTATAGCTGTCGCCGACGATCTGCGCCGTCACAACGCCGGAGCCTGCCCCGGCCACCCCAACACGAATGGTCGATTTCAAGGTCTTCACAGTCTCAAATTCGTCGCCATTGACCAAATCAATTCGCAAGACGCTCCCGTCAATCGGCTCGCGAATCGTCGCAACATGGCTAAGCCGACGCTGGAACGTTCCTCCGCCTTCCAGACTGAATCGTACAAAGTCATTATATGGACGCCAGCGTTTCAGGAACGGCTGTACGAACAGGTCATTGCCGTTATCGGTCAGCAGCCACAGCTTCGCGGGAACGCAGATATCGTTTACAAATCGCTCTTGCGCATGTCCTGCCACGCAAAGACACAAAGCCAACGGAAGCATATGGAAGCTTTTCATTATTCACTCCAATTATCAAGTATGGATTCTTTCCCCGTCCAATTCAAGTAATCTATCATGCCCCATGCAATCAGCAAGTTAAAACAAACAAAGGGTTTTCCTCAGAGTTGCTTAAGGTGAAGCCATCAATACAAAAAAGTTGACGAACAATTTTTTCTCTGAGAAATTTTGCACTCCCAAACATTTGCGAACTTTTGCCCCCAATCCCTCCGGATCAAAACCTTTCGCCTTGAAATGGTGGAAAAACCACTTTTCGCCTTTCTAAAAACCAGCTCCGTCAAATCAGCCACCAGAAGGCATGTAACATTCATTTTGAGTACGAAAACGGTGAATTATAAATGCAGAATTATGAATGCAGAATGACCGTCCGACACCGTCCGACCTGCCCAACCTGGCCCAGTCCAATAATCCCTCAATGTCGATTTCAGTAGGCATGTCACATGGCTTTTGAGTACGAAACTGATGAATTTGGGTTTGGCACAGCTTGCTTTTTTCATGCAAGAATATTAAAATGTTATAAACAGTTTGTGCTTGAAGCGGATGTACTATTTTTTTTGGAGGGGGAATGGTCTAGGCTAATCTCTGCAAAGGCTATATTATGTCGGCTATGTTCCGAAAAAATGCCGCGTTTGCAGCAAATTGAAACCAGGAAAGCAAAGCAACGGGAAGTTTCCGACGCTTACGCCACAAAATAAACGGCGACTACCAATTGCTATATAAAGTGTAGCAAGCTCAATGATGAATTGGCAATGGTCATGAAAATGGCTAAGGATTAAATGCTCCAGGTAATCAGTGATATGGCCTCAAGGATAATTATGCAAAAGAAATGGTTCAGAATTCTCTGTAGCAAGAAACTGTAATGAAACAAGGAAATGAAATGGAAAGAAGATCTAACTTTGACAATTTGACAATAAAGACAAATAATGTTTCACTTGTATGGAAGAATGTCCATGGTCTTGCACCGGAAAACGCCGCGCAAAAGCTAGATGCTGCAATGCTAGTACTTAATTGATTTAATTCGTATACATTTTTTGAAGATGTTTGGGTTTCACGCAAGTTTTCTTCCACTCGAACGGAACCGCCCTTTCGTTGTAGGCGGCGATGAACCTGTTGATGGC
>Ga0123335_1003882_pt1 | contig 20120 bp, 23 predicted proteins | sample BiotimSIPDNA_2_FD_89707 | JGI IMG/M metagenome (GOLD analysis project Ga0123335, IMG submission 89707) | Anaerobic biogas reactor microbial communites from Washington, USA - Biogas_R2 time_0 SIP DNA | ecosystem: Engineered > Bioreactor > Anaerobic > Unclassified | place: Washington, USA...
CACCAGCGCGCTCATTCTCATCATCGTGGGATATGAACTGAGCTTTGAAAAATCGCTGCTGTTGCCGGTGCTCAAAACCGTCGGTTTGCGTCTTGCCGTGATGGTCTCCCTTCTGGTGGCAAGTGCGTTCATTGTTTTTCATTTCATTCCCTTTGACAAGCCGCTCTTTGTTGCGATGCTGCTGGCATACAGCATGCCCGCGCCCTTCATTATCCCTCTGTATGCGGACGTGACAGGCCATGGAGAGTACATCTCCACCACACTTTCTGTTCAAACGCTGCTGTCCCTGGCTCTCTTCATCGGGATCGCCGCCTACTCTCTGTCATAGAAGAATATACAGATGAGCCCATCCCTGTATTTGTGCAAATATTCTTCCGCAAGCACAAACAGCCCGCCTCCTTCCTAGGGGCGGGCTGCTTTGGGGCTTCCTGGACCCAGAGAGGTCGCCCTCACCGGCCCAGGCTGATATGGTGTTTTACTTGAGGTACTCGTCCACGTTCTCAGAAGTTACCAGCACGAAGGGCACGGTGACGTTCTTCTCAACGGTCTTGCCTTCCTTGATGTCCTTGATCAGGCCGATCGCGGTGGTCACCTGGCCAGCGCCATCCTGGAACACGGTCGCCTTCAGTTCGCCGGCTTTTACCATGGCCAGGGGGCCCGCATTGCCGTCCACACCGATGCAGACGATGTCGCTGCGGCCGGCGGCGTTCATGGCAGCCTGCACAGCGGAGCTCATGTCGTCGTTATCGCAGATGATGGCGTTGAGCTGGTCGCCGTACTTGGCAAGCCAGTCCTCGGCAAACTTCACGGCTTTTTCGGCCTGCCATTCGGCAGTCTGCTCACAGCCATCCAGCAGCTTCCAGCTGGGGTTGACATCCAGTACCTTGTGGAGGCCTTCGCCGCGCTGAATCTGCGCGCTGTTGCCGATAATGCCCTGCAGATGGCCGTAGCCGCCGCCATTGGGCAGTTGCTCCACAACGAAGTCCGCCATCATTTCACCGGCCTGCACGTCGTTGCTGCCCACATAGCTGGTGGCCAGCTCGGCGGTGTTGTCGGTCATGGAGTTGACAACGATGATCGGCACATTCTCTTCCTTGCAGCGCTCCAGGATCGGTGCGCAGCCGGCCGCCTCGGCAGGCAGGAGGATGATCAGGTCAGCGCCCATGTTCAGGGCATCTTCCAACAGGTTGTTCTGCGTTACGGGATCGGTCAGGCCGTCGTACAGGTTCCACTTGTCGATGGTGCCGTCCGCCACCAGCGCATCCAGCGCAACCTTGGCAGCATTGTTGATGGTCGCATGGAAAGCGTCGACCGTGTTCTTTGCGATGTAGCCAACGATGAACTCGTCATCTTCGGCAGCCGCAAAGCTTGCCATTCCCAGCAGCATACACAGGACCATCAGCAGGGTAAACAGTTTCTTCATACTTGGATACCTCCTGTTTTTTATTCTAACTGCCAGTCGGCAGTCGAATTCAACCTTACTTGCGCTTGTTGATAAACATATCCAGCATCACCGCGCCAATGATCAGCAAGCCCTTGGTGATGGTCTGCATATAGGAGTTGATGCCCACCAGGTTCATGCCGTTGTAGATCAGGCCGATGATCACAATGCCAATCACGGTTCCCGGGATGGTGGCGATCCCGCCTGCAAAGGAGGTGCCGCCAATCACGCAGGCAGCGATGGCATCCGTCTCATACCCCACGCCGATGTTGGGCTGGGCGGCGGAGATGCGGCTGGTCATAATCACGCCCGCAACACCCGCGCAAAAGCCCATAATCACAAAGGAGAACACCCGCGTCCAGAATACATTTACACCGGATGCGATGGCGGAGTTGATGTTGCCGCCCACCGCGTAGGTATATCGGCCAAACAGTGTCCAGTGCATGAGCACATAGGCCAGCAGCGCAATCACGAACAGGATGACAACGGGAATGGGGATCGTGGAGAATACCTTGCCGTTGCCGATGTTCTTGAAGTCCGCATTGGCAAGCGACTGGGAATACCCGCCCGATATGATGTACGCTACGCCGCGTATCACCAGCTGCGTCGCCAGCGTAACCACAAAGGGGAACATCTGAAACTTGGCAATCAGCAGACCGTTGATCAGTCCAAAGAGGGTGGTGGCACTGATCGCCAGGATGCAGGCCAGCGCGATATTGCCCGTGCTGTTGAGCACCACGCCTACGATCACGCTGGTGAGCGCCAGCATCGAGCCGATGGACAGATCAATGCCGCCCGCGGTGATGACAAATACCATGCCCAGCGCCAGAATGCCGTTAATGGATATCTGCAACAGGATGCTGATCACATTGCTGGGTTTGCGAAAGGTGGGTGAAATCACCGACAGCAGCACAATCATGCCCAGCATGACGATACCGATGCCGTACCTGCGCATGAAGAGGGCCAGCCCCGTCTGGTCCACCCGTAAAAGTTTCCTGCTGGGTCGATCCGCATTGATCATTTGCATTCTCCTCACAGTCAAAACTCGCGCGCAAGGACCGTTTCCTGGTTCTCCTTGCCGCTCAGGATATCCTGGCGCATCACTTCACCGTTCAGCCTGCCTTCGCGGTAGATCAGGATGCGGTCGCTGATGCCCATGATCTCAGGCAATTCGGATGATATCATCACAATGGCCATGCCCTCGCTGGCAAAGCGCCCCATCAGGCTGTGGATTTCGCTTTTGGCTCCCACATCAACACCGCGGGTGGGCTCATCCAGGATCAGGACCTTTGGCTTGGACATCAGCCACTTGGCCAATACAACCTTTTGCTGGTTGCCGCCAGACAGGGAGTACGCATCCAGTTCCAGGCTAGCGGCTTTCACCGTCAGCGTCTGTGCCGCTTCGGCGGTCTCCCGCACCTCACGCCGCTTGTTGATCAACCCCTTGCGATGCCTTTCCCGCAGATTGGGCAGTGAGATGTTTTCACGGATGGAGCGGTGCAGCACCAGCCCGAAATTCTTGCGGTCCTCATTGACCATGCAGATGCCCAGGCGAAGCGCATGCCGTACGGAACGGATGCGCACCTCCTTGCCGCTCAGGTATACCTTGCCTGACGTAAGCGGATCCAGCCCGATGAGCGCGCGCATGGTTTCGCTGCGGCCGCTGCCCACCAGTCCCGATATGCCCACAATCTCGCCCGCGCGCACCTCAAAGGAAATGTCGCTGAAACCCTTTCCCGTCAGGTTCTCCACCTTAAGCACGGTCTCGCCGATCGCACACTCGGTCTTGGGAAAGATGTTCTTGACGGTGCGGCCCACCATCATGGAAATCAGCTTTTCCCGGTCTACGTTTCCGATCTCCTCCGAGCCCACGTACCGTCCATCACGCAGCACCGTCACACGGTCGCAGATCTGGAAGATCTCATCCATCCGATGGGAGATATACACAATGGAAACACCCTGGCTTTTCAGGCGGCGGATCATGTTGAACAACGCCTCCGTCTCCTCACTGTCCAGGGAGGAGGTGGGCTCATCCATGATGATCAGTTTCGCGTCAAAGGACACAGCCTTGATGATTTCAATCATCTGGCATTGCGCCAGCGTCAGTCCTTCGATCATCCGTTTGGCGTTGAGCTTCACGCCCAGTTCATCCAGAATTTGCTGCGCCTTGAGGTTGGTTGATTTTTTGTCCAAAAACACCTTGCCGCGCACATCCTCGCGTTTGAGGAAGATGTTTTCGGCGATGGTCAGGTGATACTCAGGGTTTAGCTCCTGATGGATCATGGAGATCCCCTTGCGGATAGCGTCGGCCGGATCCTTGGCCAGATAGGGTTCGCCGTCAAAAGTAATAGAACCCTTGTCCGCCTTGAACAGACCGATGATGATTTTCATCAGGGTGGATTTCCCCGCGCCGTTTTCGCCAAGCAGCGCATGCACCTCGCCGCGAGCGATGTCAAACTGCACATCATCCAAAGCCTGCGTACCGCCAAACGCCTTGGATATATGCCGGCAGGACAGGATGATGTCCCTATTGTTGCCCTGTTCCAATCCGTCACCCCCTGGAGTGTTTGGTCGTATCTCTACTCCTGCCCAGCGCCGTGAGCTCTTCCAGCACCTGCCGGCCATCCTGGTAAGCTCGGCGGTACAGCCGGTAATAGCGTTCATACAGCGCATGGTTTTCTTCATTGGGCAGGTAGCGTTGATCCTGATAGCGAACCACGCGGCGGCAGCCTTCCGCGATATCACGGTACAGCCCGATGCCCGAGCCGGCAGCGATTGCCGCGCCAACGCCCGCATGCTGCCTGATATTGGCCACCATGAGCGGCACGCCATATACGTCCGCCTGGATTTGTAGCCACAAGGAACTTTGTGCGCCGCCGCCCGAGGCCACATACACATCCGTGTCACAGCCCAACGATCGGCAAAGCTCCATACACTCGCGCAGCGAGTAGGCCACACCCTCCATCACGGCCCGCGCCAGCCGGGACCGGTCGGTGTTCACGCTCAGGCCCCAGAACATCCCACTGATGTCCGGGTTCAGATGCGGGGTGCGCTCGCCGGATAGGTAGGGCATATACAGCAGCCCGCCCGCACCGGGAGGTACCGTGCGCGCCTGCGCTTCCATCTGGGGAAAGCTCATGCCCAGCACCTTGCCCAGCCAACTCATGGACAGGCCGGCGCTCATGGTCGCGCCCATGGTGTACCAGCGCCCCCTGCCGTAGCCGCAAAACGTATTGGTATTGAGCGCCGGGTTCTCGATGGCGCGGCTGGACTGAAAGCTGACTTGTGCGCTGGTGCCGATGTTCACCGTGGCCTGCCCCGGCAATATCACACCGTTGCCGATGGACTGCATTACCTGATCGCCGCCGCCTGCCACCATGGGCGTCCCTTCCAGAAGGCCGGTTTCCCTGGCCGCCTGCTCCGTAACCCGTCCGGCAATCGCATCCGTAGCCAGGCAATCGGGGAAGAACACGCGGGGGATCTCCAGCGCAGCCAACACATCGTCGGCCCAGACCATGCGGCGGATGTCAAAGGCCAGCGTGGCCGAAGCATCGGAATAATCGGAGTACAGTTCGCCGCTGAGACGGTAGCGCAGATAATCCTTGGGCATCATCACATGGCGGATGCGGCGGTATTGCTCCGGCTCGTTCTCCTTGACCCACAGCAGCGAGGGGACGAGAAAGCCGGAATATGGCGGGTTCATCAGCACGCTGAGGATGGTTTCAGGCGCCAAGCGCGTGCTCATCTCCTGCAACTGCGCCCCGCTGCGCGCGTCCAGATGCAGGATCGCCGGTCTCACCTGCCGGCAGTGCTCATCCAGGAATACCGCGCCATGCATCTGGCCGGAAAACCCGATGCCGGCAATCGTGCTTGCGTCCACCTGGCGCACCACGCTTTGGAAGCATGTGACGCAGGCCTGCCACCATACGTCCACATTCTGCTCACCATAGCCGTTAACGGGCGAATCATAGTCATACTGCGCGGACGCTTCGGCCAGCACTGTCCCGCCCTCGTCCATCACAATCACCTTGAGGCTGGATGTGCCCAGATCCACACCGGCAATACAGGCCATGCACCCTCCTCCTCACTACGGCGCCGCGCGAATGGAAACGGCTGTTCCTAGATAAACGCAATCTGCATGCCGGCCGCAAAGGTATCGCCAAGGCCGATGGTGGTCATTGGCTTTTCCAGATAGCGGCTGGGCACGATGTTCACGGTGCGCCCGCTGTGGCGGGCAGGCATCTGCTCCGCCAGTGCCAGCCCTGCGGGGCTTAACGGCAGCGCCAGCGTGCCTTGGCAATCCTCAAGGGAAGCATAATGACCGATTCGTGCCCGGGTGCCTGCCAGAAGGTTGCCATAACAAAGCGCCTGGGCCATATCGACCCCTTCCCTTGGCCATCCGTAATAGATCGAATAATCCTTGGCGTGTACCACCAGCCCCCTGGCCGGGTAGGCCTGATGCACCTTTTCCAGCGTATCCAGCAAGGAATCAAGGTTTTGCAGGATCAGCGTCTGGCCATGGGCCTGCGCCAGGTCTGCAAGCTCCTCCTCGTTCATGCCCAAGATATCCAGCGTCGGGGCAAAACCGCTATACACCATGTGGCGGCTTTCCGGGTTCAGGTAATGCGCGCTTTCCAGATACAATATGCATTCGGGATTGCGTTCCTTGATGCGGCGGTAGTGCTCCGCCATCCGTGCGACCGTCTGCTCCAGTACAGGGAGAGACACAATCGCGTTGAAGCCGGAAATATTGTAGGAGGAAATCTCTGCCGCGTGCGCCTCCAGGTATTCCAGAAAGTACGGGTCCACCGGCAAGGTTTTGTGCAGATCGTCAAAATCCATGATCAGCCGGTTGGAGGTGGGGATGATGTGCTCGGTCTGCCCGATGCGCACCACATCCCCGTGGTCATACTGCAAGATGAAGTGCTCCACTGGCGGGCGATCGCTCACCATCTTCATCACGGGTACAGGCTTGCCTTCCGGCGAGATCATCGAAATCGTGGGATAGTCCAGTAGGCGGCAAACCTGCGGGCTGCGGTCGGATATCTGCATCACCACCGGCATCCCCACGCTGGCCAGCGCTGCGCTACCCTGGGCGCTGGTGCCGCCCAGCGCATAACGGCACTCAAAGGTGTGTTTGAGCAGCTCGCACAACTCGCGGCTGACGATTTCGATCTCGCCGCCCAGCCCGTTGAGAACAATGTAACAAACCACGCGAACAAAATCGCTTGCGCTGGCTAATACATCTCCGGTGCGAAAAGAGGGTTTTTCGCTCAAGTGGCTGTCTGTCATGGCATTAAACAGCGCAGCATCCCATGTAACCAGCACATCCAGGTTGCTGGTATAGCCCAAAACCGGATACTTTCCGCTTTGAACACATTTGCGTATCTGGCCGGGAATCCTGTCAAGGCATTGTTGGTACAGGTCTTGGTAAGGCATCGCAGCCTCCACGTTACAGCTTATATTCCGAGAGGATGTACTCGACATGGTCGATTTCCTTCTCCTTGGACTTGTCATCCACAACCCGCACAATCCGGTCCCAGCTTTCCAGCATGTGGATCAGCAGGTCATTGACCACCATCTCACAAAGGTGCGAAGCCGGGCTGTAGTTCTCGCCAAAGAGTCCGTTCTCACTCATCGTGAGGATACGCCGGTCACCATATTTGGAAAGGGGTGAGTTTTCCCGCGCGGTAATCACCACGATTTTCAGCCCGTTTTCCTGCGCGAGCTCTGCGGCCTGCAATACCTGCCTTGAGCTGCCGGAGCGGGAAATGGCGATGAGAAGTTCACCCTCCCGCGCATTGTTCAGCCCGGCCAGGAAATGCTCAGGGATTTGGGAATACATGGTGGATTTACCCATGCGTGAAATGCGAAATCCCAGATCCATGGCCACCGGCGTGGTATGACCAACGGCCACCACATGTACCACGGTGCTCTGCTGGATCATCTCCGCGATGTCCAGCAGGGTTTTCAGGTCCAGGGACTTGGCCAATTCCAGCAGGCCTGCCGCCTGTATCTCCAGCATCTCCTTCACGGTGGCGGGCTGGCGGCTGCGCTGCTTCTCCTGCAATATGTTGCGGCCCAGTTCATGGGAGAGGTGGATCTTCATCTGATAATATCCGCTGTAGCCTACATGCTTGCACATTCTGACCACAGTGGCATCGCTCACGTCGCTGGCATTGGCCAGCTCGGATACGTTCATCAGCACCGCCTTTTCCGGTTCGTCCAGGATGTACTGCGCCACCTTGCGTTCCGCAGCAAACATCTGCTCGAAGCTGTCGCGGATAGCGCCCAGCACGGACGTGTTATCGATCATCTGCCGCGTCCACCTCCTCCTGTCGGCTTTCGGCTCAGCGGATTACAGACGGTAGTACTGTGCCTGATCCGCATCCTGGAACAGGTCGATCTTCTGGTTGATGACCTTCTTCATCGCCTCGATGCTGCCAAGATACAGCTCGAAGGGCTCGCGCACCTTGGGATCGGCGGCCAGGTCGAGGCGCAGCTGCTGGTAGAACGCGTCCTTGATATCCGAAGAAATGTTGATCTTGTTGATGCCCAGGCGAACACTTTCGGCGATTTCCGAATCCGGATTGGCCGAGCCGCCGTGCAGTACCAGCGGCACATGCACCTTGCTCTTGATTTCCTTGAGCAGGTCCAGCTTCAGCTCCGGTTTGAAGCCCTTGGGGTAGATGCCGTGCGCGGTTCCGATGGCGATGGCCAACGTGTCCACGCCTGTCTCCTGCACAAAACGTACCGCGTCTTCGGGCTTGGTATAGATGATTTCGCCGGTGCCGCCCTCGGTGTCATTGCCTACGGTGCCGATGGTGCCCAGCTCACCCTCCACCGAAATACCCAGCGGATGAGCAATCTCCACCACCTTTTTGCAGATGGCAATGTTGTCTTCCATGCTGGCATGAGATGCGTCAATCATTACAGAGGTGAATCCATCCCGGATAGCGCGGTAGATCTGGCCGATTTCGGATCCATGATCCAGGTGGATGGTCACAGGCACGCTTGCTTTTTGCGCTGCAGCGATGCAATGGGCCAAAAAGTCGTCCCCCTGAAATTGAAGCTCAAAGGGGTGAATGGCCAGAATCACAGGGGCTTTTTTTTCTTCGCAGCATTCCAGCACGGTTTTAAGGATTACATTGGTACCGATGTTGAAAGCCGGTACGGCAAAATACCTTTCATTCGCAACCGCGAGGAGATCCTTCATGTTGAGCAGCATCTATGCGCTTCCTCCTGTATGTTAATTTCTTTACAATCCTCGCGGAGGCTCATTTCGGTGTCGGTCTATTTCATATAGAACGCAATCTATCCATGAAACTCACGCCTGATTTGTAAAATCAGTATAGCATGGGTAAAATAATCCGTCAAGCGCTTCATGAAATAAAAATTAATTACAATATTGCATTCCGCTCCATTTTCCGATAAAATAAGGAGGATAAGTGACAATCTGGCCAACTTATTTCCAAATTATAACGTCCGGGTGGCGCCCGGCGCTCCGGTCAAGAAATGATATTTCACATAAAACCCGGCAATGTGCCCATATCCCCTGTATTATGGAAAGGAGCGAGTCACATGGATCAACACACACGCATCACACAGGTACTGAACGAAGGCGGCGGAGTATTGCAGCTAACGCCCACCTGGGTACCCCGCAGCTTTAACGAGCCCGGAAAACGCCTGCGGCTGCACCCGGACGATCTGTACGCCTTCGGCATGGATCGGGGCGGCATCTGCGAGCGTTGGCTTGGGTCGATCACCGTAGCGCTGAACGGGCCGAAAACCGGTCCCACCGAGGGTATGAGCCGGGTGTTGGCAGACCGGAAAACCGGCGAAACCATTCTCTTTGCAGACGTGGTGCGCGAGTTGGGAGCAGCGCTTATCGGTGAAACATTGATGGAGCGCTATGGCACCTGGCCCACTTTCGCAAAGCTCTATGATTACGACAAGCCTCTCTTCCATCACCTGCACCTCACCGAGGAACTGGCCGAGCGCATCGGCCGCCATGGCAAACCCGAAGCCTATTACTTCCCTGTTCAGTACAATACCTATCTGGGCCGCTTTCCCCTTACCTATTTTGGCTTTGATCCCGCCACCACTAGGGAGCAGGTCAAGGAAGCCATCCGCAACTATGGCAAGCGTGACACGCGCATTACCGAGATGTCGCGAGCCTACCGCGTGCAGCTGGGCACGGGCTGGTATACCCCCGCAGGCGTGATCCATGCGCCGGCATCCGTAGTTACCTTTGAGCCGCAGTGGAACAGCGATGTGAATACCATCATGGAGAACGTGACTATGGGCGAAGTAAACCCCGAAGGACTGCTGACAGCCTGCCAGCCTGAAGAAGAGAAGGGCGATGTGGATGCGCTGTTTGACATGATCGACTGGGAGGAGAGCACCCGGCCTGATTACCGGCAAACCTACTTCCGCGCTCCCAAACCGATTGAGCAAACGCAGGACGGCATGACGGAGAAATGGGTCGCTTACGCAAACGACTGGGTCGCCGCCAAAGAGGTGACCCTCCAGCCCGGTGCGAAGGCATTACTGAAAGACGCCGCATGCTACACGGCTCTGGTGGTACAGGGTCATGGCCGCTTTGGAGCCTTCGCCTGCGAAACGCCAACGTTGCTGCGCTTTACGGATTTCAGCGCCGATGAGTACTTCGTGGCCGAAAGCACCGCCAAGGCCGGTATCCTGGTGGAAAACCACAGCCTGTGCGAGCCGCTGGTGATTTTGCAAAACTTTGCCAACAATAACCCCCAGGTGCCGCAGACCGTTTGAGCCGGCGGCATAGCCGAATCCCTTCATATCCCCTTCTCTTCCAGCGCCTTCTCCCCCGCCTGCAGCATCCGGTATACATGAGCGCGGCTGTAGTGCAGCTGCCGGGCGATCTGCTCGCAGCTCATACCCTCCAGGTAGCGGTAGCGCAAGGCGGAACGCTCCAGGGTGGGGGGAAGGGCCTGGAGATGGGGAGTCAGTTCTTCCCGCAGCTTTTTGAGTTCCGACAGAATTTCCCTCTCCTCAAAGGCAGAGGCATCACTTTCCAGCAAGGCCCGTTCATGGCGGCAATCGCTGCTAAGGCGCGCCTGGCGAAGAGAAAACGATAATCCCGAAGAGACCCGGTATGCGCCGGCCCTCCAGCGCCGGCTTTCTTCCTGCGCCCGCAGGAGCTCCCGATTCAGGCGCAGGATTGCCGACAGTAACTTTCGCATTTCCATGGGGTTCACCCGCTTTCTCGGCGCATTCCGTCATGTTTGAGCTAAAAAGCGAACATATGTTCCTATTCCCTTTCCACAGAATACCATATTTTCACATCCAGCGGAAGACCTCTCCCCAAAGATGAGACAGTATGAGACAAAATTGCATAATGGCAAATCAAACAAAATGTAAAGCGTGCTTGACATCCGTTTTCGTTCATGTTATTCTATGGATGTAAAGCATGCTTTCCATTACAAATCGTTCCCAGCACCCATTCCCGAAAGGAAACCGATATGAACAATCGCCTGGAGGAATTGCGCACCCAGCGCGGCATCAAGCAAGAGGAGTTGGCGTCCCTCCTGCGGGTGTCGCGCCAGACCATCAGTTCCCTGGAAAACGGACGCTACAACCCTTCCATATTGCTGGCGCTGAAAATCGGAAGATTTTTCGGTTGCACCGTGGAGGAAATATTCATCCTGGACGAGGAGGATCAAAACCATGCTCTGTAAACTCAAACCTGGCACCAAAACCTGGCTGTTCATTCTGGGGGTCGGCGTGGTCAGCCTGGCCTTCGGCGTGGTTGCCCACCTTACCGCCACCCCCGAAGAGGGTCATATCGCCATGCTCTTTGGCATGTTCACCGGCTTCGGAGCCGGGCTCATGGCTGTGGCCGTCTTTGGGCTTATCCGAAGCAGGCTTATTTCTCCCCGGAAGCGGGAGGAGGAGGAAATTGCCAAACAGGACGAGCGCACCCTTGCCGTTACCCGGGCCGCCTATTCCGTGGGCTTCTTTGCCGGGGCCGCCGTGCTTGTAGTCCTGATCTTCCTGTTTACCTATCTGGATCTGAGGCTCGCATCCTATCTTTGCCTGGGCGCACTGTATGTGCAGATGGCCGCCCTTTTGATCGCCTATCGGGTGTATAACAGAAAAATGTAATTGGAATGAATATCGATTCACAACAGGGGCCGCATGCAGCGCGGTCCTTTTTGATGCTCCATCCCATGTTGCCGGGCTGTCTACCAAAAACCCTTGACAGCTCCGCCATCCCATGCTACAATCCCTCCCGAAGCCTATCAAGAGAAACCGCTTGACAGCGTTTGTGAAAGGAGCCTGCCTGTGATCTCCCCCCAAGCAGCAGCCTCCCCGGAGCATCGACTCCGGCAGAACGTGGAAATTGGCACCCTTTGCGCCTTTTACGGCGGCCTGCTTACGGAAAAGCAGCGAACCGCCCTGCTGCTTCATTATGACGAGGACTGGTCTCTGGGAGAGGTAGCCCGGCAGTACGGGGTCAGCAGGCAGAACATCCACGACCTCATCACCCGCTCCGCCCAAAAGCTCCAGCGGATGGAGGAAAAGGTGGGGGCCATCGCGGCGGCCCGGCGAGCCTCCGCGAAGCTGGAGGAAGCGTTGGCCCTCCTGCAGCAGGTGCAGCAGGATCCAAAAACCCAGGGCGATCCCCAGCCACTTGCAGACGCCATCCGATTGATTACCGAAACCATCACCCAAATCCAGGGAGAGGAGTGACCTGCCATGGCCTTTGAAGGCTTGAGCCAAAAGCTGTCCGCCGCTCTATCCAAGCTTACCAGCCGGGGAAAGCTCACCGAACAGGCTGTCCGGGAGGGGATGCGGGAAGTCCGCGTGGCCCTGCTGGAGGCGGACGTCAACTACCTGGTGGTGAAGGATTTTTGCAAGAAGGTCACCGAGCGCTGCGTAGGCCAGGCTGTGCTGGAAAGCCTGTCCCCCTCCCAGCAGGTGCTGAAAATTGTCAATGAAGAAATGACCGCCCTCATGGGCGAGCAGAACGCCCGGCTCACCTGGTCCTCCAGCCTGCCCAGCATCTACCTGCTGTGCGGCCTCCAGGGCGCGGGCAAGACCACCATGGCCGCCAAGCTGGCAGGCTATCTCCAAAAGACAGGGAAGAAACCCCTGCTGGCTGCCTGCGATATCTACCGCCCCGCCGCCATCAAGCAGCTTCAGGTTGTGGGCGAGCAGGTTCATGTGCCGGTCTTTGAGCGGGGCACCCAGGACCCGGTGAAGACCGCCCAGGAGGCTGTTGCCTATGCCCGTGACTACAACCGGGACACGCTGATCATCGACACGGCAGGCCGTCTGCACATTGATGACCAACTGATGGAGGAGCTTCGGCGAATCAAGGCCGCCGTCAAACCCCAGGAAATCCTCTTTGTGGTGGATGCCATGACCGGCCAGGATGCGGTGAACGTGGCCCAGACCTTTGATAACCAGCTGGGCATTGACGGCGTGATTCTCACCAAGCTGGACGGCGACACCCGGGGCGGTGCGGCCCTGTCCATCAAGGCCGTGGTGGGCAAGCCCATCAAATTCTCCGGCACGGGAGAAAAGCTTTCCGACATTGAACCCTTCCACCCGGACCGTATGGCCAGCCGCATTTTGGGCATGGGCGATATGATGACCCTCATCGAAAAGGCCCAGGAGGCCTTCGACACCGCCGAGGTGGAGAAGATTGCCAAGCGCAGCCCCAAAGAGCTCACATTGGATGACTTCCTGGCCCAGATGCAGCAGATGAAAAAGATGGGCGGTATCCAAAGCATGCTCTCCATGCTGCCGGGCGTAGGCCAGAAGCTGGCGGGAGCCGAAATCGACGAAAACGCCATGAAGAAGCCTGAGGCCATCATCCGCAGCATGACCCTTCGGGAGCGCAAAAACCCAGGCATCCTCAACGCCAGCCGGCGCAAGCGCATCGCCGCGGGCAGCGGCACCACCGTCCAGGACGTCAATGCCCTCATCCGCCAGTTTGACCAGGCAAAGTCCATGATGAAACAGATGATGGGCGGGCGCATGGGCAAAATGAAGCGGGGCAGGATGCCCTTCTAACCCGGATGTCCCGGGCATGTCCCGGCTTTTCCACAGCCTGTATTCACAATCGTGATGCAGATAGATTCCAGGAACCCCTCACCAAACATTATAGTAGGAGGAAACAACCATGTCCGTCAAAATTCGCCTCAAGAGAATGGGAATGAAGAAAAAGCCTTTCTACCGCGTAGTGGTGGCCGATATCCGCAGCCCCCGCGACGGCCGCTTCATCGAGGAGATCGGGTACTATGATCCCATGACCGAGCCGGCCACCATCAAAATTGACGCCGAGGCCGCCAAAAAGTGGCTGGGCAACGGTGCGCAGCCCACCGACACCGCCCGGGTGCTGCTGAAGAAGTCCGGCATCATTGAGGGTTGAGCCAGATGAAAGAGCTTGTGCTGTTTATCGCCCAGTCATTGGTGGACAACAAGGACGCCGTGAGGGTGGATGAAACCGTAGGCCCGGAAGCCACCATCCTGGAGTTGCACGTTGCCCCCGAGGACATGGGCAAGGTGATTGGCAAGCAGGGCCGCATCGCCAAGGCGCTCCGCGCCGTGGTGCGGGCCGCCACCGCCAAGGATCAGAAGCCCGTTTTTGTGGAGATTCAGTAATGGCTCCGGTCTTGCCAATGGCCCGCCTCAGGCGGGGCCGTTGGCAAGCTGTTTTTTCACCCTCTTCCCCCCATTCACGGCCCGCAAAGGAGTTTTGTCATGCTCGCCCCCTATCTGCTCATCGGTGAAATCACCCGCCCCCAGGGCATCCGGGGGGAGGTCAAACTGCGCCACTATACCGACGACCCCAGCCGCTTTGAAACGCTCGAACAAGTCTTTGTGGAAAAGGACGGGGGCTACGCTCCCCTTGTCATCACCGGATGCCGGGTCCACAAGGACGACGTTTTTTTATCCCTGCAAGGGGTGGCCGACCGGGATGGGGCCGAAAAGCTGCGGGGGCTGAAGCTGTATGTGGATCGGGCCAACGCCAGAGAACTGACCGAGGATGAGGTGTTCATCGCAGACATCCTGGGAGCGAAAGCCTTTGATACCCAGGGAAACCCCATCGGTACCCTTCGGGAGGTGCTCACCCCGGGCAGCGTGGACGTGTTCGTGCTGGATACGCCCCGTGGCACCCTGATGGTCCCCGCCCTCAAGACCGTGCTGCTGGACATCGACCCGGCCCAGGGCAAAATTGTAATGGACGAGACCCGGCTGGAAGAAGTAGGTTTGTATGAAGATCGCAATTCTGACGCTGTTTCCCCAGATGTTTGAAAGCGTCTTCACCGCAAGCATCCTGGGCCGCGCCAGAGCCCAGGGATTGCTTGATGTGGAGACGGTAGACATCCGCCCCTTCAGCGACAAGAAGCACAAGAACACCGACGACTATCCCTTTGGGGGCGGCGCGGGCATGGTGATGACGGCGCAGCCCATTGGTGACGCACTCAGGCATGTCCGCTCCAGGGGGGTCGCCGGCCCCTGTGTCTATCTGAGCCCCAAGGGCCGTCCTCTGACCCAGGATATCGTGCGGGAACTGGCCGGGGAGGAAAGCCTGGTGCTGCTATGCGGCCATTACGAAGGAGTGGACCAGCGGGTCATAGACCTGATGGTGGACCGGGAGATCTCCCTGGGGGACTTTGTCCTCACCGGGGGCGAACTGGCCGCCATGGTGCTCACCGATGCGGTGGCCCGCTACATTCCCGGTGTCCTGGGCAGCGGCGAAAGTGCCCAGGAAGAAAGCTTTTCCGAGGGGTTGCTGGAATACCCTCACTACACCCGGCCCAGGGTCTATGAGGGCCTGGAGGTGCCCGACGTATTGCTGAGCGGGGATCATGCGAAGATCAGCGCCTGGCGGCGGGAACAGTCCCTGCTGATGACCGCGAGGCTTCGCCCGGATCTGCTCCACAACGCGGAGCTCACAGAAAAGGAACGCCGCTTCCTGGGTGAAATGGAACAGCCCCGGCATGCGGAGCCGGCGGATCCGGAGCAGCCCCCCGCCTGTGAATAAGGAGGATCGCCCATGCTGCTGAGAAAACTGGTGGCCGCCCTCTGCCCCTTGATCCTGTGCCTGCTCACCTGCATCCTGTTCCGGTGGCTGGATGGACTGATGAAAGAGGGCAACTTTTTGCTCTTTCTTCTCAAAGGGCTGCTGTTGGGCCTGTGCGTGGCCCTGCTGCTGCCTGTGGCGGGGATTACCACCCACAGCAACGGCCTGATGCCATGGCTCTTCGTGGCTGCCGGGCTCCTGGCTCTGCTGCTTTGCTACCAATACCTGGAGACCCTTGGGGTACTGAGCTGGCCTGTCCTGAAGGCGCTGATCTCCATCAACGGCCAGGTGGTGCTGGCGGAGGGGGCCGTAACAGGGTTTTTGCTGCTTACCGGCTTTCTGGGCCGAAGGCGGTAACCTCACACCCCTTAATGCAGCCGATGCTCCATCTCCTCCTCCCGGCTCAGCAACCGCTCCATATATTCCCCGCTGCTCAGACCCAGCCGCTGGGCCTGGGCAATCATCCGCTCATACGCCTGCTTGTTGAGCCTCAGGCAAATACTCATTTTGTCGGGAGCGCAGGCGTCAAAGGCCGACTCCAGTTCATGGGTATCCTTGAAGAACTTGCTTTTCATGTCGCTCCCTCCTCACCATCTTATGTGAGGCGACCCATGGAGTTCATTCTTTCAGGCGGATGGCGTCCCTTTCATCCTGCCCCCGGCCCCCATGGGTGATACACAAATCCGCCTTTCATGCTATAATGTTCCCAATGCCTCCAAAGTCATGAAAGGGGGGAAGGGAATGGGAGGAGCCATTCTTCGCTTTTTGGTTACGGTAGCCGCCATTCCCCTGTGCGGGGAGTACATGGAGGGCGTGCACGTATCAGATCTGGGCCAGGGCCTGCTCATGGGCGCGGCCCTGGGGGTCCTGTACCTGCTGTTGCGGCCTCTGGCCAAGCTGGTGCTGGCGGTGTTCAGCTTCTGCACCCTTGGGCTTATGAACATCGCGCTGGACGCCTTTCTCGTTTGGACCGCCGCCGGATTTTTCCAGCCCGGCGTCAAACTGGACAACTTTTGGTGGGCTCTGGCCGTAGCTGCGGCCATCAACCTGCTGCGCTTTGTGATCGACCTGCTGACAGGCAAGCTGAAACATTAAGAATCGGAGGTCATTCCATGCATATCTTTCTGGTCAACGACGACGGGATCCAGGCCAAGGGCATCCAGGCCCTTGTTCGCGCTGCTACTGCAAAAGGGCATCGGGTCACCATGTGCGCTCCCGCCACCCAGCAGAGCGCGGCCAGCCAGCGGATTACCCTGGCGGAGCCCATCTATGTGGCCCCTTACCCTGCGGACAGTCCCCTGGTCACCGCCTACGCCATCACCGGCACTCCTACGGACTGCGTGCGCCTGGGCCTCCAGGACCTGGTCAAGGATCCTGTGGACGTGCTGATCAGCGGCATCAACAACGGCTACAACAGCGGCATGGCCGTCCATTACAGCGGAACCGTGGCCGCTGCCCAGGAGGGCGCGCTTAATGGCCTCCATGCCATCGCCTGCTCCATTCACTACCAGGCATCCCAGGAACTCATCGACCGCTTTGCCGCCTTTGTGGTGGATACTGCGGAGAGCTTTGTCTCTCTCTCCCTGCCCCGCGGCGTGATTCTCAACATCAATGCCCCGGATGACTCACAGGGCCCCTGGAAGGAGCCCGTCCTGGCTCCCCTGTGCACCTCCAACTTCACCGATGGCTATCTGCGCCGCAAAAGCCCCAGAGCCGGTGTTTACTACTGGCTGGACGGCTCTTCCTCCACCGAGCCCCCCACTCCCGGAGCGGATCAGGATCTGCTGTCCAAGGGGCACATCACCATGACCTTCATGGGCAATCCTTCCGATCATGGGGCGGCCTTCTGCGACTTCGTGACCGCCTGCCAAAACCCCCTCAAGCCGCGATAACTGCAGGAAACGCAACCACCCAAGGAGGAGTATTGTGAAGGAATCATCAGAGCTCATCCAGCGGCTGAATCTGCGGGGCGAAAGCCTGTCCAAGGGTCACCGCCGCATCGCGGAATACATCGCCGGGCATTATGACAAGGCCATCTTCATGACCGCCGTCACCCTTGGCAAGCAGTGCGGGGTCAGCGAGTCCACGGTGGTGCGCTTTGCCGCCGCCCTGGGGTATGAGGGATACCCCCAGCTGCAAACAGCCCTGCGGGAGCTGGTCCGCCAGCGCCTTACGGCGGAGCAGCGCTTTGCCATCGCTTCGGAAATCCACGAGGATGACATCCTGCGCACCGTGCTGAAAAACGACGCCCAGAACATCCGCGACACCATCGAAGCCCTCTCCCAGGAGGACTTTAACGACGTGACCAACCGCATGCTGACAGCCAAGCGCATCTACGTCATGGGCCTGCGCTCGGCAGCCCCTTTGGCTCTGTTTTTGTACCACTACCTCCACCTGATCTTTGATGAGGTGGTGCTGGTGCAAAACTCCATCGGGGATGTCTTTGAGGAAATCGCCCGCATCAGCTCCGGGGACCTGCTGGTGGGGATCAGCTTTCCCCGCTATTCCACCCGGACGCTGGAGTGCATGCGCTTTGCCAGGGAGCACGACGCCCAGGTGGTGGGCATCACCGACGGCCTCATGTCGCCCCTGTGCAAGGTGGCCCATGTGAGCCTGTGCGCCCGCACCGACATGGCCTCCTTTGTGGATTCCCTGGCTGCGCCCCTGTCCCTCATCAATGCCCTCATCGTCAGCCTGGGCCTCCGCCGGCGGGAGGAACTCAGCCGTCATTTCAGCCGCCTGGAGGGGATATGGAACGCCCAGCGCGTCTATATCGACAAGGAAAATGAATAAAGTCGTGGTCATTGGCGGCGGAGCCGCCGGAATGATGGCCGCCGTGGCGGCAGCCCAGGCCGGAGCCCGGGTTATCCTGCTGGAACGGAACGAAAAGCTGGGCAAAAAGCTCTACATCACAGGCAAGGGCCGCTGCAACGTAACCAACGCCGTCCCCCCGGAGGACTTCCAAAAGCAGGTGCCCCATAATCCCCGGTTCCTATTCAGCGCGCTCAGTGCCCTCTCCCCGGCTGATCTGATGGCGCTGCTGACCTCCTGGGGCTGCCCGGTGATGGTGGAGCGGGGAGAGCGGGTTTTTCCCCAAAGCGAGAAGGCCAGCGATGTGACCAGGGCCTTTGAGCGGCAGATGGAGAATCTGGGGGTTGACGTGCGGCTGAACCAAAGGGTTCGCAGCATCCTGACGGCCGACGAGGAAGGCAGCGTCTCCCTTCAGGCCGTGCTTACCGAAAATGGGGAGCGCATCCCCGCCGACGCAGTGATCCTGTGCACCGGGGGCAAGAGCTATGCTTCCACCGGTTCCACCGGAGACGGGCATGCCCTTCTGAGCAGGCTGGGCCACCGCCTGCTCCCCACCCTGCCTGCCCTGGTACCCCTTGCCTGCGCGGAGCCCTGGGTAAGCGCCCTGCAGGGGCTGTCCCTGAAAAATGTGCGGCTCACCCTGACCCGGGGCAAAAAGATCCTGTTTACGGATCTGGGGGAGATGCTGTTTACCCACTTTGGCATCTCCGGGCCCCTGGTGCTCTCCGCTTCCAGCTACATGGCCGGGGAGGACCTGAGGGATCTGGAACTGACCCTGGACCTGAAGCCCGGCCTCACCCAGGCCCAACTGGAGGACCGGCTGCTGCGTGACATCGGCGCTGCCGGGAAAAAGCAGCTCCAGACCCTGCTGTGCGGCCTGTATCCCATCCGTCTGGCGGAAACCGTTCCGGCCCTGTGCGGGCTGGACGGCCGCAAGCCCGCCTGTGAGATCTCCCGGGAGGAACGTCTTGCCCTGGTCCGCATCACCAAAGCCCTTCCCCTGCCTGTCACAGGCACCCGTCCCCTGGGCGAGGCCATCATCACCAGGGGCGGCCTGGATGTACGGGAGGTGAACCCCGCCACCATGGAAAGCAAGCGCATACCGGGCCTGTACATTGCCGGGGAGCTGCTGGATGTGGATGCCCTCACGGGGGGCTTCAACCTGCACATCGCCTTTTCCACCGGCTATGTGGCTGGAAGAAGCGCGGCGGGGGCAAACTAGGAATCTACCGATGAAAATCCCGGCTGGGTGAAGTCCCTTCCCCGGCTTTTGTTTGGAGCTAAGCAGCATGCAGTTTATTGTATTGGATTTGGAGTGGAACCAGCCCACCAGCTATCACAGCGCAGTGTACCGCAGGATCGGAGACAGCCTTCTCTTTGAGGTCATTCAGATCGGGGCCGTGAAGCTGAACGACCGCTTTGACATCCTGGACGCCATCAGCATCCCCGTGCGCCCCACCCATTATCTTACCATCCATCCCCGGGTACGGCGCATGACCCGCCTGGGACAGGAGGAGCTCTGCGATGCCCCGGAGTTTCTGGAGGCCATGGACCGTTTCACGGACTGGTGCGGAGAGGATTACGTCTTTCTCACCTGGGGCTGCGACGATGTGAGCGTGCTTCAGCAGAACGTCGATTTCTTTCAATTTCAGCGCCCCCTGCCCAAGATGTACGACATTCAGCGGCTCTATGCCCAGGTGCAGGGGCTGAAGGCCAACCAGCAGAAGGGCCTGAAAAGCGCCATGGAACAGCTGGAAATCCAGGAGGACGAGGACCGCAGCTTTCACAACGCCA
>Ga0123335_1003883_pt1 | contig 20115 bp, 14 predicted proteins | sample BiotimSIPDNA_2_FD_89707 | JGI IMG/M metagenome (GOLD analysis project Ga0123335, IMG submission 89707) | Anaerobic biogas reactor microbial communites from Washington, USA - Biogas_R2 time_0 SIP DNA | ecosystem: Engineered > Bioreactor > Anaerobic > Unclassified | place: Washington, USA...
TCATACTTTTGTCGTTATACGTCTTGCGCCGATAGATATGGTTTTCAGCCTGTCTGACAAGCTCGTCGAGACTGTTTACCTGTTCACTCTGTATTCCGTAGCCAAATGTCACCGATAAATAGACTTCCTTTTTGTTTGGCATCGGTAATTCTGTGTACAGTTCCAATTCTTCTTCCAGTTGATTTGTCAATTGGTTAACAGCGGATTCTGACGACTGGGGCAGTAATATCGCGAATTCGTCACCACCTGTACGCGCCAATATATACTGGTCTTGAATGACCGTCCTTATGTTATTGACCGCAGCTTTTATCAGCTCATCACCGGCTGCATGGCCAAAGTTGTCATTGATCAGTTTAAGGCCATTTATGTCACCGACAATCACAGCGAGCGGCCGGTTTCCCTCATGATTCATTGCTGCGAATGACTCGTCAAAAAACCGGCGGTTATAGATACCAGTCAGGTAATCGTGGTAGGCCAGATGCTTGATTTCGCTCATTGCCTCTTCTTTTTCTGTCACATCAACCCCGACTGAATAATAAGAGACCGCCTTATCCTGATTGTTGAAAGCAGCAAAATAACGCCACTCGATCCACCGCCGATCCTTTTTTCTCTCAATCTGCTGCATGTGGTGACTGATTGGATGATTGACACTCAATTTCTTGAAGCGTTCAATGCCAAGGTTTATATTTTTTTGGTCAACTATCTCACAATAGTGCTTGCCGATCGACTGCTGTCTGTCCAATTCATAAAACTTACAAAAAGCGTCATTGATGTATGTCAGTCTAAAGGAATCATCCAACTCGCAGAGCATTAAGGGCAGCCGGCTTAGCATCTGATCATACTTGTGCCGCTCCATGTTAACCCTGGCAATCTGTTGTTTGGCTTCCATGATCAGCCAGGCGCTCTGCATCAGCATAGTCAGCTGATTGATGTCAAACGCTGTATAATCAGACGACTTGTTTGCTACACCGACTGCCGCCACGATTTTGCCGCCGAGTAAAACAGGTACAGACGCGAAATTTCTGATCGGCACATGCCCGGTGGGATATCCTTTTTTATAAGAATTCGGTGCAGAAAAATCATTGAGTATGATTGGTTTTCTTTGCCTGACAACTTCACCCCAGATGCCTGTCTGGTCTAGATAGTACATATTCTCTTGATCTTTAATCTGACAATCCGGCATCACATCATCTGACCATGTGTTGATTGTGAACGTTTTATTTGATTCATCGTAGAGAAATATATAGCCATGCTTGCTATCCAGCATCTTCAATGCGCTTTGCAGAATGTATTGCAGAAAGCTCTGCTGGTCAAGATGATCTAACTGATAGATACTGATGATGATTTCTTGTCTTTCCAGTATCTGTTGCATTTCATTGAACTGTTGAGCTTTTTCTTTCTCTTCCGTAATATCTTCAATCAGCGTAACAAAATAGCCTGCCAGCGGCGAATAGGCGTCTACACGAAACCATTTTTTCAGCGGAAGCGAATACTGTTCCAGCTTTTGTCGAACATCCTCGAAGGCGGTCTTTGCGTACGTTCCGATCCAATCAAATTCATCCATCAGGATTTCCGGCAAAACTTCTGTGATCCGTTTCCCTATAACCGTTGTAGCAGAAAGCCCTGTCAAGCGTTCAAATTCCGGATTGATATCAATAAACCGGTAATCGCAGGGTTGTTCGTCCTGATCCAGCACAAACTGATGCAGCGCATACCCGACGGGCATATCCTGCAGGATTCCATCCGTCAACATCTTGTCATCCATCATCGTATCCTTTACCGAATCAAATTCAAGCAGTCTACATCAAGCTGATAAGTCACATCTTTTCGTTCAACAACAATTGTGATTTTCCGGCGCAGCGATTCGCTGTCCAGAATCTTGCGAATCAGTTCCATGGTTGGGTTGGTCGCGAATGGATGACCGACCAGATCCAGCATCGCGGCATCACCATTGGTATCACCGTAGGCATAACAACAGTCCAGATCCAGATGATACAGTTCACTCAGCTCGAGAACGGCTTTCCGCTTGCTGGCTGCATCCCACATCGGATGGACAACTCCGTTATAGGTTCCGTCCGGCCCAACCTCGTAGACGGTACCGCGGTAATCATCCATTTCATACTTGCGTGACAACTCGCGAACCAGTTCGATCGGTGATCCGGAAATCGCGATGACCCGATGTCCTTGTTTCTGATGCCAGCGCAGACGGTCACGCGTATAGGTGTAGACGCGTTCATAATTCTGTTCGATCACCTTGCGTGCGACATGGGCGATCATGTTGGGGCTGGTGTTCGTCACCGCATCGCGATAAATATCGACCATCTTCTGCAAATAATGATCGTAGTCACCGACCCGTCGATTCCACAAGGTAAAGGCCGGTTTGACCTCTTCATGCCACTTGGTTCCATCGATCAGCTCAAAGCGGATCATTTTGCGAAAGAGCTCACTGATCAGACCTTCACGGGTAATCGTTCCATCAATATCAAAAAAAGCTGCGCATTCGGGCATCTGATCACCTCTAGTTCTTCTGATCGTTATCCTGATTCTATCAACAAACCGCTATCGGGGCAAATGTGACGGCTGCGCATCCATGATCTTTGGTCCTGAAGCGCACGATTGATTCAGCATGACGGCGGGCGAAGCCATTTAGCATCGATCAAGACATCGATATGCTTCACATAGGGTACGCATACGTACTAGCTTTCTGGTCTTTCAATTCAGCTGATGATATAATCCGTTGTGGCCGGTCTTGTGTCGAAGGCCAGGAGAAAGGAATCATGATGTCTGTTATCCGTCGGTTCATCCGCTATTATCGACCCTATCGGAAAACATTATTTTTCGATTTATTTTGTGCCAGCGCAGCGTCAGGTGTCGATCTGATTATCCCACTGCTGATCAATTATCTGCTTAAGAAGGTGTTCCCGCTGCTGAACGCGCAAACGATCTTTCAGGAGATCATTCGTGTAGCCGTTCTCATGCTTGTCTTGTACACCATCCGTCTTTTCGCCCAGTACTACATCTCCTCCTGGGGACACATCATGGGGGCGCGCATGGAGGCGGATATGCGACGGGAGCTGTTTAATCATTTCGAAAAGCTTTCCTTCTCTTACTATGACCGCAACAACACCGGACACATGATGTCGCGGATGATCGCCGATTTGTTTGATATATCAGAACTGGCTCACCATGGTCCTGAAGACCTTTTTATCTCACTGATCAAACTGACAGGCTCTTTTATCATACTGGCGAATATCAATCTGCCGGTCACAGGACTGTTATTGCTGGTGACACTGTTAATGCTGGCTTTCTCCATCTATTACAACCGCAGGATGCGCCGCACATTCATGGAAAATCGAAGAAAAATAGCCGATATCAACGCCGTCATTCAGGATAGTCTGACCGGAATCAGAACCGTCCAGTCTTTCTCAAATGAAGATCTGGAACAAAATAAATTTGATCAGGGGAACCAGCGCTTTTTGGAATCCAAGAAAGATAACTACCTCGTGATGGGACGATTTTTCTCAACCAACGGCTTTATGCAGGGTATGATGTATCTCTCTGTCATCCTAAGTGCCGGTTTCCTTATTTCACGGGGGACGATGCAGCCAACTGATATCGTCATTTATATGCTTTATATCGGTATGTTTCTCGACCCGATCAATCGTCTGGTCAATTTCACCGAGCAGTTCCAGAAAGGATATACCGGGTTTCAGCGGATGCTGGAAGTACTGGATACAGCTCCGGACATAAAGGATCGTCAGGATGCTGCCGATGCAGGTGTCATTGAGGGATCCATATCATTTGATCGGGTCAGTTTTGCCTATGAAGAAGACAAGCCGGTCCTGCAGAACATCGATCTGGTCATTGAAGCGGGAAAAACGGTTGCCCTGATCGGTCCCTCCGGCGCCGGAAAGACGACATTCTGCTCGCTGATACCGCGCTTTTACGATGTTACCAGTGGATCCGTCAAGGTTGATGGACGTGATGTCAGGCAATACACACTTGCTTCTCTTAGGATGAACATTGGCGTCGTTCAGCAGGACGTGTATATTTTCAACAGTACCATACGCGACAATATCGCGTATGGTCGCCCCGACGCCACGGATGAAGAGATCATAGAAGCAGCCAAAAATGCGAACATTCACGATTTCATCATCAGTCTGGAAGATGGTTATCGCACAGAAGTCGGTGAGCGCGGAGTCCGATTCTCCGGCGGACAGAAGCAGCGCATATCGATCGCCCGCGTCTTTCTGAAAAATCCGCCTATTCTCATCCTGGACGAAGCAACATCTGCTTTGGATACGGAAAGCGAGCGACTGATTCAGACCGCACTGCAGGAACTGGCAAAAAACCGGACTACGTTGATCATCGCACATCGTCTGAGCACTGTTAAACATGCCGATGAGATTATTGTTCTGACAGAAGACGGCCTGGCTGAGCGGGGCGACCACCACACACTGCTTAAACAGGCAGGATTATATGCTCATTTGTATCAGCTTCAATTTGAAGAGAACTGATCCGATTGAAGCGATCCTGAGCTGAAAAAGATTCCGACCTATCATTGGTCGGAATCTTTTTTCACACGTATGGCCGTTTGTCCAGTAACCCTTAAATGATGTGACTTAAGAATGACTGAGTTCGCTCATTCTGAGGTGCATCGAAAATGTGTGATGGTTGGCCTTCTTCAACAATCTTTCCTTCGTCCATATAGACAACACGATCAGCCACTTCACGGGCAAAACCCATTTCATGGGTGACGACCATCATCGTCATTCCCTCGTTGGCCAGATCTTTCATGACGTAAAGAACCTCACCCACCAGCTCCGGATCCAGGGCCGACGTCGGTTCGTCAAACAACATGATTTTCGGATTCATCGCCAGTGCCCGGGCGATGGCAACACGCTGTTTCTGCCCGCCGGATATCATCGATGGATAAGCATCAGCTTTATCGCTCATGCCCACTTTTTCCAGTAACTCTTCACCGATTTTCAGCGCCTCTGCTTTTGGTAATTTTTTCACCTGTAAAAGTCCTTCTATCACGTTGCTCATGACATTCATGTGTGGGAAGAGATTGAAATGCTGAAACACCATGCCGACTTCCTGACGAATGAGATGAAGCTTCTTCGTCCTGGTTGTGATTTCTGCACTATCAATGCTGATGGTCCCCTTCTGCGCGCGTTCTAAGAAATTGACGCAACGCAGTAAGGTACTTTTCCCGGAACCACTGGCTCCGATAATTACGACAACCTCACTGGGTGCGACATCCAGATTGATGTTGTCAAGCACTTTCAGTTTCCCATACCATTTACTCAGAGATCTAATTTTGATCATTGTTTTTGTTCCTTTCACATTGGCAACCATGGTTAGCAAAGCCGGTCAGGCTCGATGATCGCTGACACCGAGACGTTTTTCGGTCGCATTTGCCAACAACGTCAGAAGTGACGTCATAATGAGGTAGAAAACGGACGCGATCGCCAGCATTTCCATGGTCATTGCCGTCGCGGAAGCCAGCTGACGGGCGTGCAGCAGCAGTTCCTGCACGGCAATCGCACTGGCCAGAGAAGAGTCTTTTAAGGCTATGATGAATTGATTGCCCAAGGGCGGTACCGCGCGCTTAAATGCCTGTGGCAGAATGATCCGGCGCATGATCTGCATATTGGTCATGCCGATTGATTTGCCGGCTTCACGCTGGCCACGGTCAACCCCCTGGATCGCACCTCTGAAAATCTCTGCAATATAGGCTCCATTATGAATACCGAGTGCGATTACCGCTGATGTCATTCGATTCAGCGAGACCAGATGAACCAGCCCAAAATAGATGAACAGCAGCTGCAGTAGCAGCGGTGTTCCCCGAATCAGAAAAATATAGATTTTAGCCGGTGCATTGATCACCGGATTCTTCGATATTCGCAGTAAAGCGAAAATGATGCCCAGTCCGACACCCACAAGGATACCGAGAAAGGTAACCTGCAGTGTCATCAATGCCGCCGGGAAAAATCCTTTTAGAACTTCCCAGAAATAGTCGAAAGTCCAATTCATATTCTGTTCGTCTCCTTATCTTTCAAAAAGAAAGGGCTGCTTTTAACAGCCCTTTTCTCAATATGTCTTTTCGGCTGATCGTTCAGCTGATTCAGTCATTATTTGACCGTGATGTCCATACCGTCATGCCATTTCTCGCTGATTTCCCGCAGGGTCCCGTCTTCGTGCATTTCCTGCAGAATTTCGTCAACTTTCTCTAAAAGCGTAACGTCTTTCTTGTTAAACGCGATACCCATTTCCTCCAGACGCAGCAGTTCACCGCACAATTCGATTTCATCACCGCCACTGATCTTGGACATGGTTTCCAGAGCAACCAGTCGATCTGTGATGACGCCATCCACGCGGCCGGCAATCAATTCCATGATGGTCGCATTATCATCCTGATACAAAGCAGATTCAGCTTGTAGATTGGCAACATCCTCGACGAAGTTTGTACCTGTCGCAACGGCAATGGTTTTACCTTCCATCTGTGATGGATCGGTGATTCCTGAGTCCTTGCGAACAATCAACTGAGCACCTGAATAATAGTACGGGCTTGAAAAATTCAGCACTTTCTGGCGATCATAGGTAATAGCCATACTCCCGAGAATAGCGTCGTACCGGGAATTGCGGAGACCTTCCGTCAATCCGTCCCAGTCTGATGTCACATAATCAAGTTCAACGCCCAAACGCTTGGCAATTTCTGCTCCTGTATCGACATCAAATCCAATAACGGATCCATCTTCACTGATGTAATTAAACGGTCTGTACCCACCGCTGCCGACCACTGTAAATGTTTTTGAGTCAAGCACACGCTGAAGACTATCGGTTTGTTCATCCTTCCCGTTGCAGCCGCTCATAACAAGCACTGCGGCCATGGCGATTACGATTCCTAATGCGATAATCTTTCTTAATTTCATAATACTCTCCATTTCTTTTTTATGTTGCTTTGTTTAATAACTTAGCATACATGGTTATATACTATAACGTGTTTTCTTTGCTTTGTCTATTTATTATTGTTACATACGCTTATTGATTAATTACTTTCTTTTTAATTTATTTATATATTCTACATGCTGAAATAATTTCGATATCGCTCTATCGACTATTATGAGGATCTATCGGCATATATTAACACTATTTATGGCAAACTCTCTTACGCTTATAAATATATAATATTTTATTTACTGTTTTCTTTGTAATTTTATTATTTTAGTCGATTATTCGATTCCGACCATTATCTTTCACTGACACCATCAGGCATATTTCTATTTAATAGTTAATTATATGATATACAATATTTCATTAAACTAAACAGAACGACTGGCCGATCGCCTCGTCATCATGGTAGAATAGTAGAAACGAAAAAATCAATCAAAAGATTGATCCAGGAGGTCACATGAAATCATTCATTCTCGTCCTGAATTCTGGCAGTTCTTCCGTCAAATTCAATTTATTTCAATTAACAGCACAAAACACACTTCAGAGTCTGCTCGAAGGCATTGCCGAGGAGATAGGTAATGTCGAGAAGAGTCGCATTAAATACGACTGGCAAGGTACTAGAAAACAAACATCCACTGCGTTAGCAAACCATCAGGCAGCGCTGCTGCAAATCTTCGAAATACTACGGGAACTGGGTATTGATCGTCAATCAATCGCTGCCGTCGGGCATCGTGTCGTTCACGGCGGTGAGTTGTACAGCAGCAGCGTTCGCATTGACGATTCCGTTATCGATACCATCCGCAATCTGATTCCAATCGCACCGCTGCACAATCCGCCTAATTTAACCGGTATTGAGGAAAGCATCAAGCTTCTTCCGGATGTCCCGCAAGTCGCAGTCTTCGACACGGCTTTCCACGAGAGCATGCCCGAGTATGCTTTTCGCTATGCGATACCTGAAAAATGGCTTCAGGAGTATGGCGTCCGAAAATATGGTTTCCACGGTACATCACACATGTACGTGGCACGACGTGCTGCCAGATTTCTTGGCATACCGTTCTCCCAGTTTAACGGGATCACAGCACATCTGGGCAACGGCTGCAGTCTGACGAAAATTCAGAAGGGTCGTTCAATGGATACGAGTATGGGCTTTACCCCATTAGAAGGTGTTGTGATGGGAACCCGCTCGGGTGATATTGATCCGGCCTTGATTGAACACGTTGCAGCGAAAATGGCACAGGAAGAAAACCTGCCGCTGGCAGATGCTTATCAGAATGTATTTCGTATCCTCAACAAAGAAAGTGGACTCAAAGCGCTTGCCCAAACAAATATGATGCAGGATATCCGCAGCAGAGCCGGCCAGGGGGACCTGCAGGCAAAGCTGGCGATCGAGATTTACGCCTATCGTGTCGCCAAATACATTGGGCAGTACTGGGCTACCTTGCCCTGGACCGATGCCATTGTCTTTACAGCAGGTCTGGGAGAGAACGAATCGCTGATCAGGGAGAAGATTATTTCGTATCTCCAACCGCTGGCGATTACCATCGATACTGACAAAAATCAAATCCGCAAACAGGAAGTGGTGATCGGCACCAGCCGGATCCTGACCGACCATCCACTTTCGGTTATGGTCATCCCGACAAATGAGGAAATCGTCATAGGGTATGACACCCTCTTTTTGGGTTATTATGAACAGCCGATCCCGGATGTCTATCCGTTTGAACAGTAATTTATTTCTTCAGACAAGCGTCATTCAAAAGGATGCCAAACCGGCATCCTTTTTTACTCGAGTCTATTTTGTATCGTTGATCCAGATTAAAAACCTGATTTTCCACCCCGGGTTTTCCACATAACCCATAGAGGGCCAGCCAGGAAGATGGTCGAGTAGGTGCCGCTGATCAATCCCACCATCATTGGCAGGGCAAATTCCTTGATGCTGTCAATGTTGTAGATGTATGCGAAAATGTACGCAACAGCCACAGCGCCAAATGCACAGAGGCTTGTATTGATCGACCGCGTCAGTGACTGATTGATCGAAAGATCAACCAGATCGGGCAGCGGCATCTTCGATTTATATATCTTCTCGTTCTCACGAATTCGGTCATAAATGACGATGGTGTCGTTGATCGAGAACCCGAGAATTGACAAAACAACAGCAATCAGTGATTCATTTAACGGAATCCTTAAAACAACAAAGACAAAGAAAACCAGCAATACATCATGGAACAGCGCGACCAGCGCCATCACACCGGCTGACGGTCCGGACATGCTCCTGAAGCGAATCCAGACGTAAGCGACGATCAGCACAGATGCTACGACTATCGCCCAGATGCCTTTGATCAATAATTCGCGTCCAATAAACGGATCAACCAGGTTGGCCGACTGCAACGCGAATTCCTGATCAGGAAACGCTTCAATGATTGCCTCCTCAAGCTTGACCTGTTCATCAGGCGTCAATGCTTCGTTACCACTGAAATTGACAACCAGACTGAGGGAATCACTGCCGAAGCTCGTCACCTCCTGGCAGGACACATTGGTACCGATCGCCTCGCTGATGACATCTTCAGCCTTACTCAGATCAATCGAATTCTGATGAGCGTATTTCAGAATACTGCCGCCTTTGAATTCAATATCCATTTCGATGCCGGCGAAAACTGATGTCAGAATACCAATCAGTATCAAAAAAATTGAAAGGGCAAAAAACAAACGGCGCTTTTTATAGAACTGGAACATTCTGTTGCCCCCCCTTTCGTCCGTATAGCCATGGATTCTCCAGCTTTTTGTACTGGCTGAGTGAGCCGATCATCAGACGCGAAGCAGTTACGCCGGTCAGACCATTCAAAATGACACCGGCCAGCAGTGAATATCCGAATGAAAGCATCGAACCTGAACCAAAAATCATCAGCGCAATGGCAGCAATGGCAACGGTGACATTCCCGTCAAGAACAGACGAGAAAGCACGGGTGAACCCGTTGCTCAACGCAGTCTGCAGTGAGCAGCCGGTTTTTAATTCTTCTTTGATCCGTTCAGAGATGATGACATTGGCATCAACGCCCATCCCGATCGATAGGATAATGCCAGCGATCCCTTGCAGCGTCAGAGTTTGCTGGGGAATTGATATGGCCAGAAGAATACCCACCACCTGCCCCGTTAGCGAGAAACAGGCTACCAATCCCGGCAAGCGATAATAAACCAGCATAAAGACACAGATAAGCAGGAATGCGATCAAACCAGCCTGAAGCATCACAGCCAGCGCATCCTGACCCATTGTCGGGCTGATCGAACTGCTGCTGATTGCCTGCAAAGCAAACGGCAATGCACCTGCATTGATTTTTTCTGCTAGATCAACGGCTTCCTGTACGTCTGCCATCCCATCGATAAAAGCACGATTACCGGTAATTTGTGTTTTGACCCTCGGCTCAGATAGAACCGTGTCATCCATGTAAATGGAAATGATTTCACCAACCAGTTTACCGGTCGCTTCAGTAAATTTCTCTGCGCCTTCAGCGCTTAATTCCAGCTCGACAACGGGTTGATTCGTCTCAGGATTGACCCCGGCATAGCTTCTGGCGACGTCATTTCCTTCAAGGATGATGTTTCCGTCCGGATCCTTGAAGGTCAGCCTGGCCATCTCGCCGAGTTCTTTTAAAGCGGCTTCCGGATTGAAGTCAGCTTCATCCGAGCGCCATGGGAAGCGCACGAGTATGCGTCCGCTGTTTTTATCGACTGTTATCTCCCGATCGAGAATCTGAAGGTTGTCCATACGAAGTGCAATAACACTTCGTGCGGACGCAATATCTTCAGACGAGGGCGTTCCTTCATAATCTCGAGCCTCAAAAACGGCTTCAACACCCCCTCGAATATCGATACCAAATCGGATGTCTTTTGCGCCATAAACATGGAGCAGCTCCTGCTGTCCGGGGATCGGAATTTTCGCACCGGTCACACTGAGCACAAGACCGATCAGAATGATGCCGATCACGACAAAGACTGTCACCGGCTTGGCTTTGACACCTGTCCGGGCAAATGATCGCTTGGCCATATTCCAAATGCACGTCCTTTCTTTCTACACCGATTGCTTCTCGTCGTAATGATAGAGATTCAATCAGCAAACTAAGTAATCATTATAGGCATTCATGTCCTTTAGCTCAATAGGATACGCAATCTTATTTTCACCATGCTATATTTTCAACATCCAGGCTTTCTTATGTCGCCAGTACAATCTGTCAAGCATAGAAATACCCGCCGCTGATCCCATTAATGCAGTTACCAGCAGCGGGATTTAACCGTTGATCACCAACTGTTTAACATTGTCCGCTTCGTCTGATCAGCCACTGATAAAGCGGCGAATTGTGACCAGCTTAGCTCCCCATGAACGGTACTGGCTGACACTCTGTGTGACAACTCTGCCTTTGCTGGTTGAAGCATGAATCATCATGCCGTTGCCAACATAAATACCCACGTGATTGACGCCGCCTCTTGACCAGACGTCCCAGCCGATAACATCGCCCGGGCGCATATTATCGTACGAAACACCAACGCCGGCGCTGGCATAGCTGCGGCTGGAACGGGGAACGGAAACACCGATCTGACGGTATGCCCAATATGTCAGACCGCTGCAGTCAAAGCCGACTGATGGGCTGTGAGCGCCATATACATAGCGTGAACCCAGCACTGAGTAAGCCAGTTCAACAATTTTCCCGGCATTGCCGCTTACTGTTACACCGCTGCCTGATGGCCGGTTTGTACCAGCAGATGGTGTTGATACCCGGACAACGGGTGCTGTTTTTGTTAAATACTCAGTAGATACGTAGCCTGTTTTACCGGATGATGTCTTAACCTGCGACCAATCATTACCGATACCGGTGCGTGTCAGTTTGTCATTCTTGCTCAGTTTTACAACGATCTCATCATCTACTGAAGGACCTGAACGGAGATTGAGTGTGTTGGCTGACACATAAACCGTCTCCTGCACTGATTCGAAAACCATGGTCTTACTCGTAAATTCCGTTTTGACAAAACACAATTGTTCATTATAGCGGATCTTTGTCCACTCTTCGTTCTCACCTTCACAGGTAACCGTGTCGCCAAAGCCAAGTGTAGCCACAACGGTCGAGTCCGTCGTTGGTGCCGCGCGCAGATTGAGTGTATTTGCATTGATATAGAGAACATAATCAGCTTCAGTGAAGGTAAAATCACTCTTTTTCTGAATGGGTTCAAGAACAACCGGCACGTCAGGCTCATCAGCCGGCTCAGGTTCAGTCGATACCCCGGTGACCCCCGGATCCGTCTCTGGTACAGCCAGAGTCGTTTCATCTGTTATGGCGTCCTCCGGATCTTCATACTCAGAACGCGACCGGTTGAAGAGTTCCGGGTCATTGACATAAAATACGTCCGGATCCTCTATTGTCGTCGTTATCAAAACGTCTGGCTCAGCAGATGTTTCAGGCTCAGTGCCATTTGCTGTTTGCTCAGACAGATGTGTCGATGATAATCCTAACGGTTGAATGATTATGGCAGAAGATAAAATAAACGTCGCCATTATTATAAAGATGGCACCGCGGAAACGGTGCGGATGCTTCTTGAAATCCAGCATGGTTCCTCCACAAATCATATGTGATCAACGCCAAGCTGATCCACCGTCATTATATCCATCCCAATGGATAGCGTCAAATATAACGTGGGCTAACAATTCTTTTTCAGTTATTCTGCTTGCTATTTTTTGATGTTTTTGTGAAAAATAACGATTATCCACTACGAGATCATGACATGCTCACAGGTGCAGTCGACGCTTGATTTCATCATGAATTGATTGTTTGCGGGCTATCACCAGCAGGACCATGGCAATCGCCAAACATGGAATCAGCGCATATAGGGACCAGTCCAACCGCATATTGCCACCGTGCGCTTTTAAGATCAATTCTATGGCTGTCACAAGAATACCAGCCGATATGAGAACGGACGCCGGAATTACGAATCCTCTGATCACGCGGTGAATCGTCAGATAGATATTCAGATAAACCAACGCTGACGGAATCAGAATCAACGGGACGGCAACAGGCCAGTACCAGGATCGATCTTGCTGCAGAGCCGCAATGAGAAACAGGAAAAGCAGTAAAGCCAGAACATCCGGTATAAACAATCGGTTCAAAGTCCGCTTTCTCAACCAGTAGTACGGCACTGTTATAACCCAGACTGTAAACAAGGCACCCATGACATACAAGCTCCAGGTCAGCCGATTATCAAGGCTGTAGTTGATCGTTGCACACAGCAATGCCGGAAAAACGAGCGCTATCGTAATCATCGCACCGACGAAACGACGGTTGATCCGTTCGGTTATCGGATCCAGCCTGCGCGGATACGGACGTGGCGCTTTTTCATCGAAAGGCTGGGCAGGATTGATGACATCCACACCACACAGCGGACATTTTTTCTCACTTTTTTCAAGTTCAACACCACAATTAACACAGTATGACATAATCAGCCCTCCCCTGAATGATCCCAGATTTGGTTGCTCTCAACTTTGACAGGGATACCCAGTTGAACAAGATGTTTAAAGAAAGCGCGCTGTGGATCCGTTTCCTGCATGGTTGCTGAAAACTGAATCACGACCTGTTCACCCGTACTGATCACAGAGCAGCTGACGGGATTGAATTTAGATGGCCCGAGCAAAAATTCCATGCGCTCAACTTCCTGAGCCATTTCCGGCGGCAGTCTGATGATGCCAAGATTCGACACAGTGCTGGTAAATCGGCTGTCACCAGCCATGCTGTAGCCGATACGCATCGCAATGTTCTTGATCGGCAGCGGTGAGATTTTTAGAAAAATACTTTTTTCAGGTGCCACATTCGCGCACATCAGCGCATTGAGATATTTTTCATTTATCGTATACCGCATGAAATGATGGACCAGCTTAAGTACTTCTTCGAAGGTATACGTACCGTAAGCTGGTTCAATGCCAGGATTGGCATACAAAGCAAAGTTACGCAGTGTTTCAGTGGGATAATAGCGTCGAACATTGATCGGCACCGAAACCCGAACCGGTTTGTCGGTGTGATAACCGCCCTGCTGCTGAATCCGGTACAACTGATACAAGTACACACCTACCAGCAGCTCGGTGACGCTGACCCGAAAGCGGGCTGCAGCCGCTGAGAGCTGACTGACCGGAACTATACCACAGATGATGTTCAGATGATGTCCCGGCAGAATAGTTCCCTGCAGTCGAAAAGCCTTTGTTTCACGCGGCCGGTGAATAACCTTGAATGTTGAGAAACGGTTGTAGGCATCTTCCATTTCCGTTTCAGCAGGTTTGTCGTGAATATCCAGTATTCCATCACCCGTCGGGCAGTCAATCCCCTGTAAAGACAGGTAGACAGCAATCAGGGTGCGCAGAAAAACCGAAGCACCGTACCCATCTGTCAAGGCATGAAAAAATTCCACAGACACACGTCTGTCATGGTAGCGAACACGAAACAGATGTGATTTGGCGTCTTTACGTGTCCAGGGTCGCATGGGATTGACAACATCCGGTTCGATCCTGACAGATTCGTTGTAGTGCTCAAGATAATACCAGAATATTCCTTTTCTCAGGCGGACCATAAACTGGGGAAATCGCGGCAGCGTCTGATTCAAAGCTTTCTGGAGCAAATCCGGATCAACCGGGCGGCGCATCAGCATGGCCAACCTGAAAAGAGAGCTGTGACGGGTATGCATCAATATCGGGTAGATTTTGGCAGCATTATCCAGACGGTACCAGCCCGGCCCGCCCTGCTTTGATTGTATTTTCTCCTGATAGTGCAGTGTTTTCATAGGCTGTCCACTTATACCGGCTGGTAGCGCGGTGTGTACAGAGCAGCGAGGCGAATGGCCTCAATCATACTGACCGCACTGGCAATACCTTGTCCGGCGATGTCCAGTGCTGTACCATGATCGACCGATGTTCTCAGAAACGGCAAACCGAGGGTCAGAGAAATCGTCCGCTCGAAATCAAGTGTTTTTGTTGCGATGTGCCCCTGGTCATGATACAACGATAAAACCGCTGAGTATCGTCCGGTCCGCGCCTGATGGAAAACAGAATCAGCACCGATCGGCCCGACAATCGGCAGTCCTTCAGCCTGACATCTTTCAACAGCCGGTCCGATTGCCGTCATTTCTTCGCTGCCAAACAATCCGTGTTCACCACTGTGCGGGTTCAATCCGGCAACTGCCAGCGGTTGTTCCAGCACATCAAGCTGCTTAAGCGCCTGGTAGCAGCGCTTGGCTGTCGTATAAACACGATCGAATGTCACCAGGTCGCAGGCTTCCCGTAAACTGACATGGCGGCTGAGAAAAAATACGCGTAATCCACTGGTCTCAAACAAAGTCAGCGGATTGTCTGTGTCTGTCAAACCGGCCAGTATTTCTGTGTGGCCAATAAAGGGTATATCGGCAGCCCGCAGTGACTCTTTATTGATCGGTGTCGTGGCGATCGCTCCCGCACCATAGGCAGTAATAAGCGCAACACTCCGTTGTATGTAGTCGAAGGCACAACGCCCGGCCAATGCCTGAACGTGTCCTTGTTTAAGGGTTTCCAGACCATCGTGCGATAAATCCACCAAATCAATGAACCCAAAATGGAAGTGGGCGTCCTCGATCGAATCAATTGTATGCAGATGCACCTTCTGATCCAGAATCGATAATGTCTGGGCCAGGCAGAACGCGTCACCCACCACCAGAGGCCGACACCAGTCATAAACGTGCGGATCCAGAAGCGCCTTCAGGACAATTTCCGGTCCGATACCATTGGGATCACCCATCGGAATGATGATGAGGGGGCGTCCGTCAATTTGATTCATAGGCGTCACCTTTCCTGATACAATTTATCGCTGTAGAACAATAGTCTGAGCAGGTTCAGCATACATCAATATGAAGCTCCGCTCAAGTCCGACAACTGACAACAGGCGTCCCATCCCATCGATTGCCAGTGGCTTCTAAAACTGCTATACTATCAAAGCTAAAAACAAGGAGGCGTGATCCATGCCCGAAGACATCGGCAATGAAGTTGCCAGACGGCGCACATTTGCCATCATTTCACATCCGGACGCTGGTAAAACCACCATGACTGAGAAATTGCTTCTCTATGGTGGTGCGATTCACCTTGCCGGAACGGTCAAGTCGCGTAAATCAAATCGACATGCGACTTCTGACTGGATGGAGATTGAGAAAAAGCGGGGCATTTCCGTCACATCTTCTGTGATGCAGTTTGAGTATAACGGATTCTGTATTAATATTCTTGATACACCGGGACATCAGGACTTTTCCGAGGACACCTATCGTACGCTTTGTGCTGCCGATGCCGCTGTCATGCTGATCGACGGAGCAAAAGGTGTCGAGGCGCAGACTATCAAGCTTTTTACCGTCTGCCGTCAGCGGGGTCTGCCGATTTTCACCTTTATCAATAAGATGGATCGGGCTGCGAAAGATCCGTTTGAGTTGATGGATGAGCTGGAGAAAGTGCTGGGCATCCAATCGGTTCCCATCAACTGGCCGATTGGAACGAGCGGGGACTTTACCGGTGTTTACAACCGGAAACTCAACCGGGTTGAATTATTTGACAATGAAAAGAAAGACCATGGTGCCAGCATGGTCAAGGTCAATGTTACGAGTGCTGAAGATCCGAAACTAACAGATCTGATCGGAACACACAGGCGCGAACAGCTGATTTCCGATATCGAACTGCTCGATATTGCAGGCGATGAACTTGACCTCGATCGGGTGCTGACCGGCGAACTAACCCCGATATTTTTTGGCAGCGCCCTGTCAAATTTTGGTGTTGAGTTTTTCCTGAACGAGTTTCTTTCGATGGCACCGCCGCCGCTTGCCCGGATGAGCAACGAAGGGCTGGTTCCACCTGACGCCCCATTCTTCAGCGGATTTGTTTTTAAGATCCAGGCGAACATGAATCCTGACCATCGGGATCGAATGGCTTTTATTCGTGTTTGTTCCGGTCGCTTTGAAAAGGGGTTGGAGGTCCAGAACACACGTCTGAAAAGACCGGTTCGATTGACCCAGCCTCAGCAGTTCATGGCGCAGGATCGCAATTTGATCGAAGAGGCGTATCCGGGTGATATCATCGGCGTTTTTGATCCTGGGCTTCTCCAGATCAGCGATACACTCACGGTCGATCATCCAACACTGGATTTTGAACCGATACCGGTCTTCCCGCCTGAGCATTTTGCCCGGGTGGCTCCAGCCAATTCAATGAAACGTAAACAATTCATGAAAGGGCTCGAACAATTGGCTGAGGAAGGTGCCGTCCAGCTGTATAAAGAGCCGGATATAGGAACAGAAACGTATATTGTCGGCGTTGTCGGCGTCTTACAGCTTGACGTTCTTGACTACCGTCTGACTGCCGAATACGGTGTATCCATTCGCCAGACAGGACTGAATTACCGGTTAGCACGCTGGATCCATCCTTCTGAATCCGGATTGTTCGCTGACCCCGGTTCATTACAGCTGACCAGCACAACTTTGGTTGTGCTCGATACTGAAGAAAGACCGGTTCTATTGTTTGAATCCGAGTGGGCAATCCAATGGGCACTCGAGCGAAATCCCGGTTTAAAACTCGTTAGCATTCACGAAAAACGGTCATTCTGATCACTCATTAATCAGAATATTACGGACCGTTTCGCGAATCTGTTCACTCGGAATGATTAAATGATGATTGACCTGTTTCGAGCTTAACTGCTGCAGCGATACCGGCAGTGTCAGACCACTTTCAGCTGCCAGTTCATCCAGAAGCGTATCGAGACTCCTGCCATTTGCATACCCTTTGCCAAACAACGCATCACTGACAGCTTCAGGGAATTTAAACGGACTGGCTGTCGAGACAAAAACTGTTTTTGCCTCATCGTTTGAGCGCAGCCGATAACGTCCGTACACATTAAAGCCGACAGCGGTATGTGTGTCGATGACATGATCACAGCGATCATAGACTTCACGGATCATTCTCAGTGTTCCTTTGTCATCAGCAAAGCCTCCGACGAAAAGCGATTGCAGACGTTTCAGCATAGGTGCATCAATTTGGTAATGACCTTGCTCCGCCAAATCGCGCATGTGTTCGCGGACTATTTCACCTGAGCGGTCTGTCAATTCAAACAGCAGCCTTTCCAGATTGCTGGAGATCAGAATATCCATTGACGGTGCGTTGGTTTTATAAAACGGCCTGCGCTTATCATAATGCCCGTTGCGTATAAAATCCGAGAGAATATTATTCCGGTTTGACGCACAAATCAGCTTGTTGATCGGCAACCCCATCCGGAAGGCATACCAGCCGGCCAAAATGTTGCCAAAATTACCGGTTGGAACAACAAAATTGATATTTTCACCAGGTTCAATCCGGTTCAGACGCAGTAAATCAGCATACGCAGAGAAATAATAGACGATCTGCGGAACCAGCCGGCCCCAATTGATCGAGTTTGCTGATGTCAAATAGAAATTCTCTTTTTTCAGTTGTTCGGATAATTCCTCATCCATGAACAACTGCTTCACCGCTCGCTGCGCGTCATCAAAAGTACCTTCAATTGCGACCACGTGGCAATTGTCGCCTTCTTGTGTGATCATCTGCAATTTCTGCATGTCGCTGATGCCGTCATTCGGGTAAAACACAATGGCCTGTGTCCCCGGAATATCACGAAACCCTTCAAGTGTTGCTTTGCCTGTATCGCCTGAGGTTGCCGTCAGGACACACAGCCGCCGGGTGTGGTCACTTATATTATTTGCTGTTGTCATCAGGTATGGCAACAGCTGCAGCGCGAGATCCTTGAAGGCGGCAGACGGTCCATGCCAAAGTTCGAGGATGTATTCCTGCTCGTTGTATTGATTCAGCTGAACCAGCGGTGCCGGCTCAGGCTGAAAACGACTCTCTTCTTCATGATCCCCGTAAATGGTATCAATCGCCTCTGACAGCTCCCGCACATCGTAATCAGTCAAGTACAAAGATAGTATTGACAAAGCACGTTCAGCGTAGGTTTTCTGACTCATGGCGACAATGTCATCCAGACTGACCTGAGGTATTTGATCCGGGACGTAAAGACCGCCGTCAGGCGCCAGTCCGGTCCGGATGGCTTCGGCTGAGTGGACGGGTTCACAAAGTCCTCTTGTGCTGATATATTGCATGGTGCTTGGTGCCTCCTGTTTGGGATAAATTAAATTAATAACCCATTTCCTGTAAACGAAAAGCGGCGCTTTGTGCGATATCGCGTCCTGCAAAGCGGCGGACGACATATTCAAAATAGGGTCTGGCTGCCTCTTTGTCATTCAGGAGCTGGTAGCAGCGCCCGGTATAGTAGGCAACGCCTCCGCCATATGAATCAGGATTGAGTTCATAGGCCTTTAAATAGTATACCAGAGCATCTTCATATTGTTCTTTCTGAAACAGCGGTTCTGCCTGGCGTCGGAACTGGTTTGCCGCAGTCACAGCAATCTGGGCGATTTTCGCTTCCACCTGGTCCCTCAGCCCACCGGCAGTTTCCGGAATAGCATCAATCGACAGCTGGTCGGGCAGATCGACCAGTAAGGATCGCGCTTCGAGTAATCTGCCTGCCGCACCCATTACATCGCCTGACAGAAGCTGCAGTGCTTCATCGTAGGCTTCGACTGCCTTCTGCATCGAGAGAACCGCCGGATCTGCAGTCGGAGTTGGTTGTCGCGTCGGTGTCGGGGTGGCAGTCGTGGTCGGGAGTGGACTGGGCGTCGGTTCCGGTGTTGGCTGTGGTGTTGGTTCCGGTGGTTTCACCGTTATTGTCTGATCGCCTGTCGGAGTGGGGACGGCAACCTGCTCAAACGTCTGTTGATAGGATTCCAATAAGCCAGACAACCGCTCATCTTGTTCCGAAAGCGACTCAATACGATTCAGAAGCCAAGCTAGTTTTTCGGAATCGCTCGCCTTGATTTCCCGCTCCTTGTTTCGGTTTGGTATCCAGACCGTAAAAGTCAGAACCAAAAGAACGACAATCAAAACCGCTGCTGCAGGAATCACCCACTGCAGCAGATCCGCCGGCTGAAACGATTCCCGAACAAAGGTCTCCTGATCATCTCCCAGGTCACCCTGGCGGATCAGGCGCTTTCTTTCACGCTCGCTTGCCATGCGAACACTGCGGTGCCGACGTGTTTTCTCGA
>Ga0123335_1003887_pt1 | contig 20096 bp, 15 predicted proteins | sample BiotimSIPDNA_2_FD_89707 | JGI IMG/M metagenome (GOLD analysis project Ga0123335, IMG submission 89707) | Anaerobic biogas reactor microbial communites from Washington, USA - Biogas_R2 time_0 SIP DNA | ecosystem: Engineered > Bioreactor > Anaerobic > Unclassified | place: Washington, USA...
TAATCATCCGGCACGGTAGACATAATGTGCTGACGCATCAAAAAGATCCCGAAGCTCATGATTGAAAATGGAGCGATAATACCTTGGTAAGTATTTACCCATCCTAGATCGATCATCTGCAAATAAAAAGGTACAATATAGCTCTCAAGAGGGACAATAGCTGTTGCCAGGATAATCAGGAATACAAAATTGCGACCAGGGAAACGAAATTTAGCAAAAATGTATCCTGCTACCAAAGATGTTATCAATACAGAAATGGTCGAGACACTAGCAATCAAAAGACTGTTTAATAGATATCGAAAAATCGGGATCGTAGAAAATACAGTAAAGTAGTTTTCTAAGGTCGGATTACTGGGAAGGAGCTTGGGCGGCCATACAAGAATTTCTTCAGGCACCTTAAATGATGTGGAAATCATCCAAAAAAATGGGATCAACATGGCGATGCTGCCGAGCAATAAAATTGTGTGCCGTAAAATTCGCGTAATGATGTCCCTGGTTCGCCTTTTCATCGGAGAATCCAGTATTATTCCTGTTCGATCATTCTTCATGACTATTCCTCTCTATTCCTGATGAATCGAAATTGTATAAGAGTCAGGACTAGAACGATTAACGTTAAGACAACAGCTTCAGCGGATGCGTAACCAGCTTTGTGGTATTGAAAAAAGTTTGTATAGATGTCATATACCAGGACATTGACCGCGCTTCCAGGCGCGGATTGGGAGCCGAGAGTCATAACATATACTTGAGTAAAGACGTTATATGCATTTATTGTTGAAGTTACTAATACAAAGAGGAGCATCGGTTGAAGAAGAGGAAATGTAATGTAACGAAACATGTCAAACCTTCCAGCTCCGTCCAGCTGGGCTGCTTCAGTATATGAGATCGGGATATTCTTAATGCCAACCATAAAGAGGATCATGTTGTATCCGATATTTTTCCATACACTCATTATAATAATAGCCCAAAGAGCAGTATCAGGATAAACAAGCCAACCCACCGGCGGAATATGGAAAATTGATAAGAAATAATTCAAAATGCCGTATTGAGAGTCATATATCCATTTCCAGGCAACTGCCATGGCAGCCATCGGTGTAATATACGGCAGAAAAAAAACCGCTTGGTAAAAGGGTGAAAACTTCATCTTTCCAGCCAAAACAATTGATAAAGGAAGAGAAACAACCACGCCAAGAATCACCGTCGCAAGTGAGAAAATTGTTGTATTTTTCAGCGCAAGCAAAAAATGATCGTCAGAAAAAAGAGAAACAAAATTTTGAAAACCAATAAAAGTATGGTTAGGAAGTAAAAAATTCCAGTTATATAAACTAAGCACAAATGTCCGCAAAATAGGATATACCCGAAGATAGAAGTATATGAAGAGAATCGGGGTTAACATTGCGATGATAAAAATATTCTTTGACCTGGCATAAGGATTTTTCCCAAATGCCTTTAGGAACATTTTTATCAAGCCTTTTGGCTTTTCTTTTTCCCTCGACGCAATTTCCAGTCCAGAAACATTCATTTGGTTACACCTCCAAACATACACAAATCGCCTCTTAAATAAGATTCTATTTTTATCTGACAAACATCAACTTATTGTTTATCTTACTGTCTGCAACCAAAACCGGATTAGGTTGCAGACAGTAACTCATTAAGAACTGTTTGTCTCATTCCTCATTAATAGCCGAGGGAGAGACCGCCTAAAACATTAAAGATCTTTTAGGGCGCGTATTGGCCATTTGCTTTTAAGATCGAATCAGTTTCTTCTGCCATTGCTTTGATCGTCTCGGCTATTCCGTCCGGATTATCAACCAATGAACCATCCAGGTAAGCAGCTACCAACCTGTCAGCCATTTTTGTCAAAATCTCATCAAACGATGTGAGCAACGGATAGGAATAGTATCCTAGTTCAGCGGGAGGATTTACAAATGCTTCATATTCCGGGATTTCTTTAAGCAATTCCGTCATATCAACTGAACGGTCTGAAAGCCAACCAGTCAATTTGACTTGATTAATAGTGTTTGCATCGTTTGTCAACAATTTAGCATATTCCCAAGCCAATGTTTTATTTTCGGAGCAGCTGGCTACATAAACGCCTGCAGGTAGGGTCATCGTGTCGAATCGCACATCTGAAGGCATCGGAGCTACCCCATAGTTTAGATCTGGGGCGTTGGCAGCGATGTCACTGATTACCCATGATTCACGCAGTAACATTGCAGCCTGACCGGCTTCAAAGGCCACTGCATCAGATGGAACTTTATGGTCGGTGACATGATACTTGTATACTGAATCGATGTAATAGGCCAATGCCTTCTGGCCAGCAGCATTATCATAACCATTATGCCAACCTTTCCCATCATCTGATGGCACAATGACGTCGCCTCCCATATTGTGCAGGAAGAACCAGAATTTTTCTGCAATTCCACTGCCCTGCCCGGATAGCCGCATACTCATGCCGCTGACTGTGATTTCACCGTTCTCATCATATTGGGTTAGCTTTTTGGCATACTCCATCATTTCGTCGAAGGTCTTAGGGGGCGTTTCGGGATCCAAGCCAGCTTCTATGAACATATCCTTATTGTAAAAAAGAGACGCCAGACTTCCATCTATCATGGGGATACCGTAGGTTTTCCCATCATACGTGAAATAATTGACGACGAAGTCATTATACGCGCCGGATTTTACGATGGCATCAATTTCTGGCGGGTTTGGTTCAATTAATTGCCCCGCCACAAGTATCGGTGTGATATTAGACTCAACATCAAAGACATCAGGCCCTGAGCAAGTGGGCAAAGCCGTCTGCAATTTTGCTTCGAATTCACGCAGGGTCGTGCTCAAGAATTCAAATTTTACATTGGGATACATTACCTGAAATTGTGTAGCCACATCTCGATAAAATGGTTCTAGTTCTGGATATCCGGTCCATACGGTTAAAGTCGCTGATGTTTGGTCGACAGTTTCGGCGGCTTCATCCGCAGGCACACTGCTCCCTTCCGATACAGGCGCTGCTGGCCCGACATCCTGCTGAGCACAACCAGCAATCAAAACACCAACCATACCTAGTAGAACGATCAGGCTCAATATGGAACTCTTTTTAAACATGTTTGATTCTCCTTTTTCCTTAGTATACAAAAAAACACAGCGGTGGGTTTAAATCGTCATTAATAGCGTATCGTGTCACCTCCTTCTCAAAACTTAAATAAGATCATCACTCAACGAGCTGATCTGCGTTTTCAACCACTTTATGGAAAGCTTCGATGTATTGGTCAAGCACATCACGACAATCGTGGGTGAAGGTGGGCAAGCTGATCAATCGTGTGAACAAATCCACTGCAACCGGAAAATCGCTATCTTTGTATTCAATCTCGCGAATTGGAGCGTACGGCCATTTATAACCAGTCGTCTTTTCATAATAGCTCGCTCCGCGGTAAAGCATCTGGCGGTGAAGCGGAATATATCGCTCCGGGTCAGCATCAACGCCTTCAGCACGCAGTGCTTCAATAAAGCGGGCAGTGGGTATATTGTATAATTTTTCAGGAGAATAAATTACACGGTAGCCATAATAGGCCCCCCGCGTGCAATCTGGCGCGATATCAAAAGGTTCAACTCCTCGAAGTCCGCGAATGCCATTAGAAATATAATTAAGATTGGAATTTCGCAACTCAATCCACTTATCGAGGCTTTTCAGTTGCGCGTTGGCGATCACTGCGGCTAATGGATGAACCCGATATTTGGGCCCCATTCCTGTATATGCGTAATCTTTATACGTATCACTGGTTAGATCTTTTTCAATACGACCGCCATAATGTGAGAGAACCAACATTCTATCAAAATATTCAGAATTGTTGGTGACAGCGACACCCGCCTCACCGCCAATCAACGTCTTGCTTGCCTGAAGACTGAAGCAACCAACATCACCAATAGTTCCTACTTTACGTCCCTTGTAAGTAGAGCCAACAGCATGAGCCGCGTCTTCAACCACCTTTAGATTATATTTTTTGGCAACTTCAGTCACTGCGTCCATATCAGCGGGATGCCCCCAGATGTGAACCACAACTATTGCTTTGGTCTTCGGTGTAATTCTTTTTTCGATGTCATCAACAGACGCACAAAGGGTCATTGGGTCAATATCACAAAACACCGGTGTCGCATTGCATGACAGTATAGTATTCGCTGTTGAAGGCCATGTGTAAGTTGGAACTATTACTTCATCTCCAGGGCCCACACCTACGGCAAAAAACGCCGCATGTAGGGTCGAAGTGCCGTTATTTTGGACAAGAGCATGTTTGGCGCCTGTATAACGAGCAAAGTTTGTTTCGAATTCATCCAGAATACCGGTACCATCTTTAATCGAGAGCTCACCTTGTTGCATGTAATCATTAACTGCTTTTTTGGTAGTCTCATCAATAATTGGCCAAATTTCTTTATAATCTGACGTAACAGCCTTTGGCCCGCCCGTTAGCGCTAACTTTTTATTTTGACTCATAAATAACTCCTTATTTATTAATTTATCATCTAATTACTAATACAAATTACTGCTGTAAATCCACGGATGAGTATCTAGGCTTCATCCTCCTGGAAAGGAATATCAATTGGAATATTCTTGCGGGAGGAACGATAAATCGCTTCGATGAGCTCAATGCTGCTGCGTCCAGCCTTGCCATCCACACTTGGTGCGCGATGTTCGAGTACAGCTTCAACAAAATCTTTGAATTGGGCAGTATGGGCTGCTGCAGTAATATCCATAGGCTGTGCCGCGCCACTGCTCGCTTCTACTTTATCCACATGATTCCTGCTAGCGTCATTAAAATGCCATTCCAACTGCCCTTGTCCTTTATGGTAAATGGCACTCCCTTCACTACCGTAAATCTCTATCCTTTCAGGGAAACCAGGGATGGCTACTGTGGTAGCCTGGATAATTCCCATTTGACCATTGGCATACTCAAGCATCGCCATCGCGCAGTCTTCAACTTCTATTTGATGGTTAAGAGTCTGAATTCTGCCTATGACACGAGTTGGAGTTCCGGTCAACCACAAAAGCAAGTCGAGCGCATGGATAGCTTGGTTAATCAAAACTCCACCGCCCTCACTTGCCCAAGTTCCCCGCCATGGCGCGGAATCGTAATACGCATCAGTGCGATGCCAAAAAACATTAGCACTAACCCACAGCAATCGTCCAAGCTCGCCTGAATCAATTGCTTTTTTTAACTTGATTGCAAGGGGTTCAAAACGCCCTTGAAAGATAATCCCTAGATTAACGTGAGCTTTATTACATGCTGCGATCATTGTGTCGCATTCAGCTAAAGAAATGGCCATCGGTTTTTCACAGATAACATGCTTGCCAGCAGCAGCTGCCTCAAGCGTGAGTGGCGCATGCAAGAAATGGGGAACACACAGGGTGACGATATCTACATCGGATTGTGATAACAGCTCTTTATAATCGCGATATGCAACCCCACCAAATTGACTTGTCAGAGCCTGCGCACGTTCTAAATGATTAGCTGCAACGGCAACCAGTTCCACATCCTTAATATTTTGGATGGCAGTTGCATGTACGGGAGCAATATTTCCCGCACCAATAATTCCGAATTTCAACTTCATAGAGACCTCTGCTTCTTCACAGACATGATAACACATTTAAAAAGCTAAATCTCAGTCTTTTACTGAAAAAGGTTTTCAATAGCATGGTAGCACTCAAATATACTTACGATTGATCAAACAAATGAACCAAGTCTTCAGAAAAGCAAATGCACCCACACAGAATTATATCACCTAAATGTTCTACATCTTTAAATCCTATAGCTGCTTCTTATTTTGAGACATTATGAATAATCGTCTTGGAAAGATTTGTAGGATTATACTGCATTTTTCAAAAAAATCTCAAAAAACGGCGCTTTTCAAGTGTAATCTTGGATTGCAAACTTCTTTGAATAAAAGAGTGATGTCTCATTAAGTCCTTTGGTAAAGGTCAGCATAGCTGTGGAGAAGCCTAATTAAGTCCTTCTTCTGGAGATGGCAAAACAAATAGCTACGACTAACACTCTTAAAATATCGAATTTTTGTTGGAAAAAAACGAATAACTTACATTTGTTTAACTGAAATCGCTCATTTCAATGCGATTGGACTATATCTGCTCTGTCTTTTCCACCCTTGTATGATCAGGAAGTAATCCGTCAGCTCACCAGCACCGTCCAGCCAACGAGTGTTCCCAAATTCGAACCCATCACCCAAAACGATTTTTGATTTTGGGCAAATTGAATATTCCCGATTAAATCCGTCTTTATGGTTGAGATAACCTGATGAGCGCCTACCTCCCAGACAATCAGTTCTTTCCCAGTCAGGCCCAGAAAGAGCTCTCCATCTGGGGACATGCCCGAACCATACAAAAACCATTACCCGATGGCGCTCTGTAGTTCTGAACCTGATTGATCCCTTTGAAGGGCATCCCGGTAAAGTTCGTGATTTCAGGAATGTTGATAAATACGCCAACATAAACTTCCGCATTGGATGAAATCGTGATTTCCCGGGTGGCGAAAGCAAATTTATTTAATACTTTCCCGTCGCCCAAATCCATTTCCAACAATTCACCTATTGTCCAGGGAACGCTGCAATCCACGACCGAATAACAGGAAGAGGCAATCAGGATAGATCTGCCATCCGGTTTCAGCGCTAACCTCCGATGCTGTTGTGAGCTCCCGGGAATTTCAAACCTGCTTTCAAGAGAGCCGGAATTGACATCCCATACCAACAGTCTATTTTCATCGCCCGCGCTGTAGAGTCGATCGCCCGAGTTGGAAAATACTACCGTCCAGACCGGCTCTGAGTGTTCAGCGAATGTCCTCAACAGCGCCCCCGTTTGGCTGTCCCACAGCTTTACAGTGGAGTCAGCAGAAGCAGTAGCAATTGTTTGACCGTCCGGAGAGAAAACCACTTCATATACCATGCCCGCATGGCCTCTTAAATCCATCAGCTTACGGCTTTCCTGAATCGACCAAATTTGGACGTCGCCGTTCCCAAACCCCGCGATCGCTGCCAGCTGATTATCCGGTGAAATGTCAAAGCGCGCGGCCGGGTTCTGGCCATAGACTCTGCCAACCTCCCGTCCTGTCTTGAGATCGATAATCTCGATAAAGTCATCGTCGATCGCAAAATTATTGTGCAGGATGAGGAGGAACGCGTTTTTAAGATCAAATGCCAGTTGGTTCGTCCGTTCGACTTTTTGGCTTATCAATTGTTTTCTGCCTAAGGCAACATTGTCGGGTTTTGCCGTCGGCCCCCAGATCTTCTGATAAGTATCATCAAAAAGATAATAGCCATTTTTGGCGCTCAACGCGAGCAGTTTGCGATCGTTATCATAGCTAATCTTCTCAGCTTCCAAACCGGCGATTTCGCCATGCTCTTGGTGAGAAAAATCAGCCAGAGAAATAACGGCGCTTCCCTGTTCGCCCGCGAGGTATGCGAAATTCTTTTGCGCGTCGTAATCAATGTCAGAAATAACTCCGATACCTGCCGGAAAGCTGCGCAGTGACCCCGTTCCCGAAAGATCAGTCTCCGTTAGAACCATCCATTGCGCGTGCTGATCAGCAGTTACAGCAATGATTTTTGAACCATCCTGATTAAAAAATAACGGGTGAGTGTAACTCCTCGAATTGGCAGGAACCGCTATCCGAGCGATCAGGCTAGCGTCCTTCCCGGAAATAACACAGAGGTTATCTGTCTGTTCGGGATAAGAATGAGAGTTAATCCCCCAATATGCTATCTTCCCGCTGTCCGGGGAATATGCAAGGTTCCAGGCCAAGTCCGCTGCGCAGCCGTTTTCAGTAAGTTTTATATCTATTCTGGACTGACTGGTTTCAGCGTTCAATATCCGCAGCCGAATTTCATATGGATTAATCAACGACACGGCTGGCTCACCGACTGATTGTTCTACCGCGTAGATCACTGCAATCTCCCGCCCATCCGCAGAATAAGCAATGCTTTCGGGAATTCCAGATAAGGCATGGAAACCATCTCGCTCCCACGTAGCCGTGTCGACAAAGAGAATTCCTCCGCCGGTAAGCACTGCCAAACTGGAGCCATCCGGCGATTGAGCGAATTGGTCTTGAAAAGTTCCTTCGCCGATTTGGTATTGTATACGTAATTCAGAGACATTATCCCGATCTATTAAAGGATTATTTTGGGTCAGCAGGTCGCTCACAGCGGGCGGTTCGTTAGCGAAATCTGCCTCTTTGCCAGTCGATAAATTCGCCGATGGGGCAGGCAACAGAGTATTGAAGCTTGTATCTTTTTGTTTGCCGCAAGCCGCGATTAAACACAAAACAAATATCGAGAGAATTGAGAAAATCAACCTTTTTCTATGCGCGGACATCAAATATCCTACTCTGAAAGCGCATAATGATTCTGCCGTTTGCTAAGGATAAATCCGCTCAGCACAGCGAGAATTATCCAGACCAACCAGTAAACAATGCTCAGCAAATACGGCACCTGTCGGATTGGCTGCGTTGTTATATAGGTGAAGTGCGCTGAAGGAAGCAGCTTTGACCAACCCGGTTGACCGCTGATCATCCCACCCAAATAAGAGCCTAACAAAATGCCAAAGGTAATAATTAATCCGTAGTAATACTTTTTCAGCAACAAATTAGCAATCAACATCAACAACCCAAAAGAAAACAAGCCCAGGAACAGCAGCGACAGCTCCTCCAGGATCATCAGAAAAGGTTTGGGCGGCTGAATCTTCCGAAAGAACTGGATCGAGAGATTGACTGATTCCGGAAATGCCTGCGCCTGTTCACTATATTCCGCGCTTCCTGGCAGGGAAACTTGGGCGATCACACCTGTCAGGCTGGCGAACCCGACTACGTAAATGAGGGTGAGGATGAACAGCGTAATTACTTTCCCATACCACCATTGACTCCTCGAGCGCAGGCGGATTAGCGTGAGTTGCCCCAGCTTCCCTTCCGGCAGCAAGTCGCTGACCAGATAGATGAACAGCAGCCCAATCGCGAAATACACATAGAACGGGTTCCCAAATACGACGAACATCAGATCCCAGGCATTAACCGACAGATTCACATAAGACTCCGGACTAGTCAGGTAATTGAAGGCGCGATAAGACAAGAACAGTAATAGTCCAAAAGGGAATAACCATCGGCAACGTTTTAGTTGCCAGCTTAGCTGATATGAAATGTACCGCGGCAAACGCATCACATCTCCATCCTTATGAGAATATTCGTCGCGTTAAAGCCAGTTTATAAAGAAGATAAGCCAGCGCCATCATTCCAAAGATTTGAACAAGCTGAGTTTGAATGGTTATCACATTGTCAACAGAATTCCAAGGTGTTAACCCCTGAAGCGGATCTGCGCTCGCCGGCAGGTGGTTGCTTCTTTCCACCAGAAAACTCCACACCCAAAAGCCTGCGATTGGACTGGCTATCGCGGCAAACCGGTTTTGCAGTGCGATAGATACTGCCAACCCCACCCATGAGAAGCAAGCTCCATACAAGAAACCGCATATTAAAAGATAGATAAAATAAAACGGTTTTGAGCTGTATAGAAGAGCGCTAAATGGCCCCGCGAAAAAGCTGCCTGACACGAAGCTGCAGTTTTTAAACGAGAAATTACAGCGCGAAAACACAAACAAGAAGCTCATAAAGGCAATCAGTAAAGTAGAAAATGATAAACTGAGACCTCCAGCCAATCCGACGGCAATAAATTTTCCATTTTGATAATGTTGTTTCTTTATCCGTTGATATATAAAGCGGCTAAAACCGGTCTCATGATCGATCATCGCAGCGTCTGAATAGAGTACGGTAGCGATTAACGGCGTTATCAAGTGAAACTGACTGTAATAGAGTATGGTCAGAAAGTGCTGCAACGGTTCTTCAATGATGTTAGCGTCATTAATCGCCTTCTGGGAAAGATAACTTCCCATCAAGAACACCAAAAGCGCCAAGATTCCGACGATCAACCAGCGTTTATTCTTGAACAGGCGGGAAATCTCTTCGTGAAACATGGGCTTCATCTTTGATTCTCCTCTGTCTGTTTCCTTTGACTTGCTCAATATAGTCGATGAAATATTTCTCAATATCATCCAGGCAATAACCCAGGTGTTCCATATCATTTACAAATTCCGACAGCATCGTTTCACGCATTTCTTCTTGAAGCTGCCGTAATCGATTTTTGTCCTCGGTAATAAATGTTCCCTCACCGCACCTGGTGACCACCAACCCCATGGCAGCCATCACAGCATAAGTCTTGGCGATCGTATTCATATTGACTTCAAATTCCAGCCCAGCTTCCACCCAGGAGGGTAGTTTCTCACCCGCCTTACAATCACCACGAACAATCCGGTAGCATAAGATCTGCATGATTTGCAGGTAAATTGGGGTCCTTAAATCGTATTTATATGTCATCAGTCCTCAGAGATAATATCTTCCATCGGTTCTAACTTGCCATCGATCAGCAGAAAAGCCCTGTCGCACAACAGCTTAATTTCCTGATAGCTGTGGCTTGTGAAGAGAATGGTTTTCCCTTCGCTCCTTAAATCGAATAAAAATGAATAAATATCTTTTTGAGCCTCAAAGTCCAAACCCGCCGTAGGTTCGTCAAGCAGAATTAAATCGGGTTTTTCCATAATTGCCTGAGCGATTCCCAATCTCTGCCGCATACCTACCGAGTAGGAGCTGACCAGTTTTCTATCCTCAGGGTCAAGCCCAACAAACCTCATCGCCGTGCGAACATCGTTCAAATTTGCTTTGCAACTGATCATTGCCAACAATTCGAGATTTCGAAAACCTGTCTCGTTCAACAGAAAACCTGGGTGATCAATCAAAACTCCAGTATTAAGCGGAAAATCGACATCCTCACCCACACTCTGGCCAAATATCTTCACTATTCCATTTGACGGGCAGATCAGTCCGGTCAAAATACGCAGGAAAACACTTTTACCTGACCCGTTTTTCCCGCAGATGGCGTAAATAGTCCCGCGCGGCATTTGCAGATCAACCTGGTCAAGAACGACCTGTTTCCCAAATGTCATCCTGATTTTTTCAGCTTCGATTGCGTTATTGTTCATAACTGATCCATCATTTATATGGACATCCCGCAAGACTAAAAATGGTCAAGCGCTATAGTTAAATATATTACTATGGCTAGTATAAATACATGGGTTATTTCTGTTGTCAAGCGTCTATCGCTGCTGCTCTGTGAGGGGGTACTCTTTTTTTCGAAAACTTGTGAATTGCCGCCAGGTCAATTCATCCATGTCAATTCATCCTGTCAATTTATCCCGTGTCAATGCATCCCGCCCATGCCTTGCCAAGAAAGGATATAATCAACACCTGCGTATCGAATGAGGAACATTATGGCAAAAATTTCATTGACGGGCATTAAACCCACCGGCAACCCCCACATCGGCAACTATTTTGGCATGTACAAACCCGCTATCGCACTAACCGAAAAATATCTCGGCCTTTATTTCGTAGCTGACCTGCATGCCATCACCACCACACCAGATCGGCATGAATTACAGGATCTGATTTACGAAGTTGCTGCCTGTTGGCTCGCCTTGGGTCTCGACCCTGAAAAAAGCATCTTTTTCCGGCAGAGCGACGTACCCGAAATCCCTGAACTGACCTGGTATCTCTCCTGCCTGACGCCCAAAGGGCTCATGAACCGCGCGCACGCTTATAAGGCCGCTGTCGAAACAAACACTTCCAGCGATCGTGACCCAGACGATGGCATCAACATGGGCCTCTACAACTATCCTGTGCTAATGGCTGCGGATATCCTGCTCTATAATTCTGATGTTGTTCCGGTCGGGCTTGACCAGAAACAGCATATCGAAATTGCCCGCGACATCGCCCAAAACTTTAATCGCCAATACGGCAAGACGCTTAAAGTGCCTGAGGGCGTGATTGATGAAGCTATGCACTCCATTCCGGGCATTGATGGCCGCAAGATGAGCAAAAGCTATGGCAACACCCTGCCAATTTTTGCTTCAGACAATGCCTTGCGAAAACAGGTGATGCGCATTGTCACTGACAGCCGCCGTCCCGAAGAGCCCAAAGACCCCGATTCCGACAATCTTTACCAAATCTTCCGCCTCTTCGCCACGCCTGAGCGCCTGGCTGAGGTTCGCGAGGCATACCTGCGGGGAGGACTTGGTTATGCCGTGCTCAAAGAAGAACTCTATGAGACCATGCTGGTCTATTTTGGTCCTGCCCGCGAAACATATAACGCTCTGATGGCTGATCGCCCTCATCTTGATCGCCTGCTTAAAGCCGGCGCCGAGAAAGCACGCGCCATCGGCAAGCCTGTGTTGGCGCGTGTGCGCAAAGCCGCCGGGATTGACATCTGACATGTCGATCGACGAATCTGCCCTGCCAGAAACTAAAGTCAATCCAGAGGAACGCGGCCGCATCAGCAATCGTGCCATGTTGCTGGCTTTATTAGCCAACATCCTCCTGGCCTTACTCAAGACCGTCGTCGGAGTTGTCGGCCACTCCACCGCTTTGCTGGCAGACGGCATCAACTCAACATCTGATGTTGTCTATAACATCGTCGTCAGCATTTTTGTTCGTCGCGCCCGCAAACCCGCCGACCCTGAACACCCCTACGGCCACACCCAATTCGAGAGCGTTGGCGCGCTTGTAGTGGGCGCGTTTGTGATCACCACCGCCCTCACCATTTTCTGGAATTCGGTCAATGCGCTATTCGACCTTCTCTCCGGCAAGACTACCAGTGATGGCGCATCGCTGATTACGTTGATTATCGCCCTTTTCACCGTAGTGCTCAAAATCGGCCTTACCTTTTACACCCGTAAAATCGGCAACCACACACATAATCCGGCCATTATCGCCCTCGCCCAAGATCACCGCAATGATATCTTTTCAGCCACAGCAGTGGTGGTTGGCATCCTGCTCAGCCGCATGGGCTGCCACTGGGTCGATCCCGCAGCTGGTACCCTGGTCGCTCTGGTCATCCTGCGTACGGGTCTCAGCATCCTAACCGAATCCACCGATGACCTGATGGACACAGTGCCTGGCGAAGCCCTTCACCAGAAGATTAATGACATTATCGGCAACATACCAGGAGTACAAGGCATCGATAACTTGAAGGCTCACCGCTTCGGCCAATATCTGGTGATCAACGTCACCATTTTTGTCGATGGTAAACTCAGCGTGGATGAAGGGGACCAGATCGCTGACCAGGTCGAAAACCAGTTGATCACAGATCTTGATTACATTCGCGCGGTGCACGTGCACTTCCATTCCCGCGCCCATGGACGTACTTCTGACGTATCATCAACATCTTTAACTTCATATTAATCATTTGCTTGGTATGATTAGTGTGCCAACAAATGCAAATAAAAAAGTGGAGAAGCCATGAACAATTTTCGATTCTATAATCCCACTGAAATTATCTTTGGCAAAGGTACCATCGCCAAACTTAAAGAGCGCCTGCCCAAGAAGGCGAAGATTTTGCTGCTTTATGGGGGCGGCTCAATCAAACACAATGGTGTTTACGATCAGGTAATAGCCGCTTTAAACAAACACCGTGTTGTCGAATTCGGCGGCATCGAGCCCAACCCTGACTATAGCACGCTGATGAAAGCTGTCAAAGAAGTCCGCAAGAAAAAGATTGATTTCCTGCTCGCGGTTGGCGGCGGTTCTGTCATAGACGGCGCCAAATTCATTGCCCTGGCTTCAAAATACGAAGGCGATAACCCCTGGCATTTGCTTAGCCACAGTGAAGCGCGTAATGCTACCTCCGCTCTTCCCCTGGCGGTCGTACTCACCCTGCCTGCCACAGGGAGTGAGTTCAACCGAAACTGCGTTATTTCACGCCGTGAAAAACGCGCCAAACTTTCCTTTACCTCTGATCTCGTCTTCCCACAATTCTCAATCCTTGACCCAGAAACCACTTATACTCTGCCAGTCAAGCAAATACGCAATGGCATTGTGGATGCCTTCATTCATACTACCGAGCAGTATCTGACCTATCCTGCGGGCGGCATCGTCCAGGATCGTCAGGCCGAAGCGCTGTTGCTGGCTTTGATCGAATGCGCTCCCTTAGCCATGCAGACCGACCCGGTCAATTACGACGGCAGGGCTAATTACATGTGGGCGGCCAGCAACGCCTTGAATCACCTCATCTCTATGGGCGTTCCAGGTGATTGGGCAACTCACGGCATCGGCCATGAGCTTACCGCGCTTTATGGTCTCGACCATGCTGAGACACTTGCCGTGGTACTGCCCTGGCTGTTATGGTATAAACGCGAGCAGAAAAAAGAAAAACTGCTTCAGTGTGGTGAGCGGGTTTTCGGCGTCAAAACAGGAACGACAGAAGAGCGAATTGATCGTACCATTACAGCGATCTCAGCCTTTTTTCACTCACTCGGCATGCCGACTGCCCTGTCGAGTTATGGTATCGATCCCGATGAAGCGGCTGCGATTGTCGAAAAACGTCTCGTTAAACGCGGCGCGACCCGTGGTGAGTACAACGATATAGATGGTCCTGCTGCTGCCGCCATCTTGCGCATGAGCAGATAAAAGTTTCGATTCAATCATCTCCCGCTAAGTTCGCGGGAGGTGATTTTTTAAAGAGCTCTCTAAAAGTATTTTTCACCAATGCCAAACCCAGCTTCGCCGTCATCGCCCCATAGAAAAGCCAGTTGAACAAAAAGAAGTATTCTTTCGCGTAATGCTTGCGATACAGCAAGAAATATGAGCGATGCCACTCATAAATCGTCCTCACCGGTTGCACTTTAGAACCACCATGACCGCTATAATGCACCACGCTGCAAGTCGGCACATACATAACCTTCCAACCTTTATCGCGCGCGGACTTGCAGAAATCGCTGTCTTCCTGATAGGCGAAAAAGCGTTCGTCAAACCCGCCGACGTCTTCCCAACACTGACGCCTGATGAACATGCTTGAGCCAGAAACCGCCTTAACTTCCGCTATTTCATCTTCCGGCAGCCACGACATCAGATAACTATTCAAAGGCTTTGAGGCTGTAAAGATCTTTCCCAAACCCAATGAATATCCAAATACAGCGGCTGGACGCGATTCTCCGTGTCTCGACTGCGCCTGAAAGCTCCCATCAGCGTTGAGCACCTTTGGAATGCTCACTCCAACCTCCGGATTACGCTCCAGGTAATCCACCTGATCCGAAAAGCAGTCAGAAGAGATCTCAGTATCCGGGTTGAGCGCGAGGAAATATGCGCCTGAGGCGAGCTGAACGGCCTGGTTCATTGGTTTCGAGAAACCAAGGTTCATCTCATTTCTGATCACTCTGACCTGTGGGAAACGCTCAGCCACCATCATCCCGGTGCCATCAGTTGAGCCATTATCCACAAGGATTAACTCATAACTTACCCCGTGAGTATGCGCGATGACTGACTCTAAGCATTTTGCCAGATATTCTTTGCTGTTAAGCGAAATAATACAGATCGAAAGAACCACTTATTTCCTCACTTCAGCTTCAGGCTTCACCGCCAGCTTCGAATTCATGTGAAAGTCTATTGCATTGGTCAAATGCGCCCCAAAGAAGAGAATAAACCCGGTCCAGTACAACCAGAAGAGAAGCGCGATGATAGACCCCAACGACCCATAGACCAGCTGATAATTAGTGAGTCCACTGCCCACTGCCCAAGTTAAAACACGTGTCACCAATTCCCACAACACCGCTGCGACCAGAGCGCCAATAATCCTCGCCTTCACAAAAGTGCTGATATGCCGCGGAATCCAGGTATACAACCCCAAAAAGAGCAAGAACTTGATTAACAGCGGCAACAACCAGCTCAACCAGGTAAGCGCCGGGGAATGCAACAGGCTTGAGCCCGCTGCCTGAGCCTTTTGAAGGGATGGCAGCAAACCGATCAGTGTGTTGATCGCTAAGGAGAGGATGAACAGCGCAATTAAAGCCAAAATCATCACCAGCGCCATCAACCGGTTTTGGATAAACCCAGGGTTCTTTCCGCGCTGAAATGCCCGATTTATATTGATCACAATTTTTTCAAAGACATTGCTTCCTGACCAAATCAGCGATACTACCGCGAAAGTTGTCACCGCGCCTCGCGCTTTTAATACCGCGTCGATATGGTCATTTACCGTCGGAGCCGAGATTGGCAAAAAGGACATCACCGCCTCGAGCAGCTTGGCTTTAACCAATTCCTGTTCCAAAAAAACCGAACCTGCCGAAACGATCACCAACAAAATCGGAAAGATCGAAAAAAGCGCATAGTAAGCCAGGCTGGCTGAGGCTTCTGCCCCACGACTGCGGCTCAAGTTGGTTAAAGCATGCCTTATCACCCCCAACGTGCCGCCAGTCTGGTCATTAAGGCGCAGGTAACTTCCTCGCAAGTTCTCAATTATCGTCGTCCGATCATTGACCAGATTTTTAAGCCTCTTCCACAGTCGGATTCTAAAGCCGTTCATACTCCCGATTATACCCGCCCGTTGTGAACCGATTATTCTAAACAGATTCTAAATCGCCCCCTTCTTTTCCTCCTGAAAACCGCGCCATTAACGCGCTGTCACAGAGTAGACGCTCCACTGAAACACGCATGATCGTCTGTTTTTCGTTTTATGTGCGACCCAGCATCAATCAGGACGTACCGTTGCTTCTGGTCTTTGCATGACTGACCGGTGAGGCTTCTTTCAACGGCACAAAACCTTCACCCAGCGCCTCGTTGGCATGTCCAACTACCATAAACGCGTCGGGGTCGAGATCCTTTACGATTGTTTTCAAGCGCACGACCTCCGAAGCAGTCACCGCGCAATAAATCACCGGTCGGTGTTTGCCCGTATATCCTCCTTTGGCTTCTAAAACAGTTGTTCCTCTGTCCAACTCATCCGAAATTGCCTTGACAATCGCTTCAACTTCATCAGTAACAATCATTGCTTCACGGATAACATTAGAACCTTCCAGCGTGCGGTCAGCGGCGGCGCCGCTCAAATAGATCATCATCAGCCCATACAGAGCTTTATCCCAGCCAAAGAAGAATCCCGCGATGAGCACTACCAGAGAGTCCGTTATCATGTAGGCCATTGAGATCGAGATGCCTAATTGACGGTTGAGGATGCGTCCCAAGATGTCCGTACCTCCGCTGGTGCCCCGGCCAAGATAGACGATCCCCAGGCCAATGCCCAGAACAATGCCCCCATAGAGAGTGTTCAACACCGGGTCACGCGTAATGGCAACGTCTCCGACAAAATACATAATCGTATCGGTGAAAACTGAAAAAGAGACAATCGCCAGAATGGTCCGCAAAGCGAATTTCGGACCGCCCAGATAGCGCCATCCCAAAATGAAAAGCGGGAGGTTGCCCAGAAAAACAATCAGTCCGATTGGCCAGCCAAAAGCATAATGCAGCAATTGCCCAGCGCCGCTGATCCCTCCATTAACCAGTTGGGCAGGCACCAGAAAAAAGATCATCGCCAGAGCCTGAATCAAAGAGCCCAGCATAATTAATCCATAATCTTTGAGCGATCGCCATGAGAAATCAAGCTCACTGAAAAACTGTTTAATTTTTTGCCTCACATGCCCTCCACAAATATCGCCCTGTGATTATACCCAAGACTGGCTATCTCTAAGGGCTCTGCGGCGATTAAATCCCTCACTTAAAAACGAGAGGGAAGATCATCAGATTTGTAAATTGGGTGTCATAGCTCAAGACGTAGCGTGTGCGCCAACCGGCCGTGTTCCCCGCGTTATCAATCGTTTTAAACCTTAGATAGCAGGTCGTCTCATCAGCGATCGGAGCAGGGTCATAACTGGTTGAGGCAAGATTCGAACTTTCCCCATCCGGGTCGGTTCCCCAATACCAATAAGTTGCCTTCATCCCGCTCATGTTATCCACAGCTGCCGTCCAACTGAAATCCTCATCATTACAAAACGCCTGGGTTAGACCCGGATATGGACAGCGGTGCTGTAAGTCTGTTGGAAAGCCCGGAGGTATCGAATCGATCTTAAAACTGATCGATTTCGCTGTTTCCCAGTTGTCTGCTTTGTCAACAGCGCGATATTGCAGCGTATGAGAACCATCAGTTAACACAGAAATCTGCTCTGTATACTCCACCCAACCAGCGCTATTCAGATTATAGTAAATAGCTTTAATCCCCGAAGCATCAGCCGCTGTAAGCGTGGCAGAAACAGAGCTTGTGTACCAATTGTCACTTCCTATCGTACCCGACAGCGTGACGCTGCTGACTGGAGGTGTGTTGTCTGGACCGTTTGGCACTGCCACCGGTCCATCAATCACATCATTGTCAATGTTCAGTGTCAACCCGCCCCAGGTCTCATTATGTCCGCCACAGTACTGATAGACACGTTGGTGATTTGACCAATAGGTGTCTGGCAGGTAATCGACATCAAAAACCGTCACCCAGGGGCGATAGTAAGGTTCCAAATACCATTCCGCGATCCATGCAGCGTCTGGCGCTGGTGAAAGCGCGTAGATTTTATTCGTATTCAGGTTTCCCGACGTCGCGTAGATTCCCGATTTGTTCCCCATTCCTTGCAGGCGTGTTGTCCATCCTCTTATAAACGCTTTCGCCGCCTCACTGCAAGCCGCATCCGCGTTGAAGTATTCAAGATCATAATAAATCACTGTTCCGCTGCCATCCGATTTGGTCAAACCTAACTGCCTGGCAGCGTTGATCGCCTGATTAGCGTTATCCACACCTTCCGCATAAGCTATTGCCGGATCGAGTGAGAATCTTTTTCTGAAGTTGGTGCAGGGCGCCTGCGGGCCTACCCAGGTAGGGATAAAGCGCCAGCCCTTGCTGTAAAGCTCGCGCAAATCTGCTGCGCTGAAACTGGTTGGACAATAAGCGCTCGAACCTCCCAGATATAAGCCATAAACCGAATAAGGACTGTTCGCCTTCCAGGTTGCCATTCGCGCCAGATTTACCGAAGCGCAGCTGTCAAAACCCTGACCAGTCACCAACTGCCAGTTGACTGCTTCATTCGGTACAGCCATCGCGCTCTCATCGTCTTTCTCAACAGGCACTTCCTTTGTCTCCAAAAAGACAGGCTCAGTTTCCGCCACCATCACCACCTGTTCAGGCAACGTCACCAACTTCCAGCTTGCTCCACCATCCGCGGTCGCTCCAATCACCTGCGCTCGCATGCAAACCGCTTTGTGATCGGCTGTGCCCTCCCCACAGCCCCCGCCGGTGAACAGTCCCCAGGCCTTGTTCTCATGCACCGATGAAATGCTCGCCAATACCAACTGATTGATTGGCAATTCAGCCATCGCTGACTTGGCATCACCCTGCTCCGGTGCGACCATCACCACAGGCGGCCACTGGCTCAACTCGCCATCGCTGTTCAGACTCTGAAAAACTTTCTCGCCTTTCAATAGTTCCTGTTTGGGTTCAAGACTGGTCTTGTTCTGTTCCCAACTCAACCCCTCGTCTCTGCTCTCAAATAGATAAGTTTGGGTCAGAACCTCATCCTGATAAACATATATTGGCATGACCAACCAACCCTTTTTAGTTTGTTGCGGCAGGTCTACTCTTATATCGGCGTCTTGAAGCCCAGCCGATAATTTGATCGGCACAGATTGCCAGGTTTTCGCGCCGTCCCGTGTCATCATTAATTCTGATCCATGCGCGCTCAGCTGATACCCAACCAATGGGTTCGCAAACACAAATCGTTCGGAGCTCGCCGCGCTCCGCAGTTCCCAGTTTCTGCCCCAATCAGCAGTGTAAAACAGTGAACCCATGCTGAAATTGCTGCTGGTGGCGTGTTTGAATAAGACCCAACCGCTTCCATCACTATGAAGATCACTTTTCACCTCGCTTGCCAGCGGGGTTTCCGACTTCGTCAACGCTGCCTGCAAACCATTGCCTTGGTTTGTCCAGGAGCTGCCTCCGTCCGATGTCGTGAACACCTCCGCGCTCGTCAAAGTTGGCTCACGCTTCAAACCAATCACCCATCCCTTTTCAGGGGACACAAACTTCGCCTCGGCAATGGGCAAAGCCAGCGCGTTTGGGGTAATTTCTTTCCAATCACCTCCCTCAAATCCCGCGCTGAACAAATGAGTCCTGGTAGCTACCCAACCTTGTGTGGGGTCGATCAAATCGAA